>Ga0116215_1000616_pt1 | contig 26653 bp, 23 predicted proteins | sample Sb_taG_7_FD_89698 | JGI IMG/M metagenome (GOLD analysis project Ga0116215, IMG submission 89698) | Peat soil microbial communities from Weissenstadt, Germany - Sb_50d_2_FS metaG | ecosystem: Environmental > Terrestrial > Soil > Wetlands > Peat | place: Germany: Weissenstadt | collected 2010-09-21
CATCACGCGCGCCGCCACAAGCACCACTGGCACCTGATGTGGCTGCTCGTCGGCCCCGGCATCCTCGCGATGCTGGGCGAGAACGACGGGCCGAGCATGATCGCCTACGCCTCCGATGGCGCCCAGTACGGGCTCGGCTTCTTCGTCCCGTTCATCCCGATCCTGTTCGCCATGGCCTACGTGTGCCAGGAGATGTGCATGCGCGTCGGAGCCGTCACCCACCGCGGCTACGGCGAGCTCGTGCTGCAACGCTACGGGCGCGTGTGGGGATGGTTCGGCGCCGGCGATCTCACGCTAACCAACCTCGTCACGCTCGTCGCCGAGTTCGTCGCCATCCGCGTCGGCCTCGCCTACTTCCACCTCGGCGCCGGCGTCGCCGTCGCGCTCGGCCTGGCGCTCGTGCTGTTCACGCTCAGCGGTGGACGCTACTGGCGCTGGGAGCGCATCGTGCTCGGTCTGGCGCTCTTCAACGGGCTGTTCATCGTCGCCGCGATCCTAGTCAAGCCCGATCTCAGCACGCTCGCCGGCTCGCTGAACTTCACTCCGTTGCCCGGCGGCAGCTTCAACACGCTGCTGCTGTTGCTCGCCTCCACGATCGGCGCGACCGTCACACCGTGGATGATCTTCTTCCAGCAGAGCGCCTCCGCCGACAAGGGCATGACGCCTAGCGACGTCAACCACGGCCGCTACGACACCGCACTCGGCGCCGTGATCGCCGCGCTCTGCGGCATCGGCGCGCTGATCGCCGGCGCCGCCCTGCTCTCACACGGCGGTTCAGGCATCCACGGCTTCGCCGGAGCCGGCTTCCCGCAGGCGCTCCAGCACGTCGCCGGCGGGGCCGCCGGCACCGTGTTCGCGCTCGGTCTGATCGAGGCCGGCGCAGTCGCCATCCTCACCATCTCCGCCAGCACCGCCTACGCGGCCGGAGAATGCGTCGGCGCCTCGCACAGCTTCAACAGCTCGCCCCGCAACGCCGCCGTCTTCTACGCCGCCAACGTCAGCGTCGCGCTGCTCGCCGCCGCCGTGATCCTCATCCCCGGCGCGCCGCTGCTGTCGATCGCGCTCAACGCCAACGTGCTCGCCACCGTGCTGTTGCCCGTCAGCCTCGTGCTGCTCGTGATGCTCGCCAACGACAAGGGGCTGATGGGGCCGTGGGCCAACCGGCGCTCGACCAACGTCGTCGGGATCGCCGTGATCGCCTTCGTCGGCTGCTGCGGAGCCGCGTACGGGATCGACTCGTTCCTGCAGGCGATCCACGTGGTCGGCTGAGATGCGTAGCGGCGCGCCCAGCACCGGCCAGCACGACAGCGCGCTCGACCACGCGGGGCTTGACCACCCCGGGCTTGACCACGCGCCAGCCATCAGCGAGCGCGATCTGCAACGCCAGGAGCGCTTCGAGGACGAGCTGATCATGCACCTCGAGCGCGATCAGTTCGTCGCCGAAACCTCGCGTCCGGTGCCGTCGGCCGCGCTCGGCAGGCGCGCCAGCGCCGGGCTTTGGGCGCTGAGGGTGTTCGTGCTGATTGTCAGCGCGATGGTGATCTACACGTTCGTGGTGGGGCTGCGCTGAAATTTGTCGGGCGCGTGGAGCGATCGGTTTTTGGCAACCGGCACTCCACAACGGGCACTACAGAAGCGCCTGCAGAACAGTTGCCCCTGCCGAGCCCAGCCAAGCTGCGAGTTGATGGAGCGCCTCCGCCGAGGTTGCGAGCTCTCCCGCCTGCTTCAGCGTCTTTGCCACTTGGGCGAGCCCGTTCGCGACCCGAGTCTTGTCCGGTTCAGACCTTTGCAGTTCCGCTTCGACCGCGTCAAGCGACTCCTCAGCGCGCTCGCGGTCCGCGGGAGACAATGCGGGCGCCGCGGCAGCCAGTGCGGACCGAACCTCCGATACCGCGCCAAGGACACCGGCTGACAGGGTTCCCCCGCCTTGCTGAATGATCTGGTCACCCGCAGACTGGTAGATGGCGCCGGCCTGCTGGCTGCCAATGCTGAACGCCGAACCGCCGCCGCTCTGATCGGTCACACCCGCTCTTCCTCTCGCCTCACACCGCGTTTCATCAACAAGCTCGTGACGATCACGAGCACCCCGAGCGCCGCGACCGCGCTTCCCGCGCCGGCGATCGCCCACCCCGTGAGATTGGGTTTGGCTTCCGGATGGCTGAATCCGTTGATGATCGTGCTGGCGAACAGCGCGAACCCGACCACGAACACCGCGAAACCGCTGAAAAGCAGGGTGAAACCCGTCCGCATCACGTTGCGAGCTCGGCGCCGCATCGGCTCGATCTTCAGCGCAAGCTCGTTGTGCTGGTCGCCGGCAATCAGGTCACGGCCAGATTGATAGATGGCATTGGCCTGCTGGCCGGCAATGTTGAACGCGGACCCGCCGGGCACCGATGCCAGCTCGTCCCCGCGCAGATCCGTCATGCGCGAAACGTAACGCAAGGTGGAACCAAGATCAATTGACCAAAGCTGGACATTGCCCAGGCAAATCACCCCGCAACCTCATCCCGCCACCAACCGCACGATCGCAAAAACCCCCACCGCCACGATCACCGCCCGCAGCGCCTCGGGCGGCAGCCGGCGCCCGTAGCGCGCCCCCAGCTGCGCGCCGAGGATCGACGCGCACGCGATGATCCCCGCGGGCCCCCAATCCACGTGCGCGACCAGCGCGAAGTACACCCCCGCGACGCCGTTCACGAGCCCCACGAGCACGTTCTTGAGCGCGTTCGTGCGCTGCAGATCCTGCGCGAGCGCCGCACCGAGAACACCGAGCAGCAGGATGCCCTGCGCGGCACCAAAATAGCCGCCGTAGACGCCCGCGAGGTACACGGCCAGCGGCACGAGCACGACGCCCCGCTCGAGGTCGATCTCGCGATGCGCGAGCAGCGCCACCAGGCGCGGCTGCAACACGACGAGCACGAGCGCGAGCGCGATGAACACCGGCACGATCGCCTTGAACGCGGACGCGGGCAGCACCAGCAGCAGCACCGCGCCGGTGATGCCTCCGGCGAGCGACATCGCGCCCAGCCGCAGCACGCGTGAGCGCTGGCCGCCCAGCTCGCGCCGGTAGCCGAACGCGCCCGACGCGTTGCCCGGTACCAGACCGATCGTGTTCGACACGTTCGCCGTCACCGGCGCGTAGCCGAACGCGAGCAGCACCGGGAAGGTGATCAGCGTGCCGCTGCCCACCAGCGTGTTGATCGCCCCCGCCGCCATGCCGGCGAGCGCAATCGCGACGATTTCGGCGGCGCTCATGAGTGCTCGGTGGGTCTGCTGGCATCTGCACGCCTGTGCGCGCTCGCCGCGGCGCTCACGCGGCCGGGCCGATCATGGCTCTACCGTTCCGGGCATGGACGTCGAGAAGGCTATCCGCACCCGCCGCACGCACAAGGCGTTCGCCGCCCAGCCGGTCGCGGCGGCGATGCTCGACAAGCTGTTCGAGCTGGCGAGCTGGGCGCCCAACCACCACCTCACCAGCCCGTGGCGCTTTCGCGTGCTCGGCGAGCGCACGCGCGCGTGCTTGATGGAGCTGGCCGAGTCCGAGAAGCCGGGGTCGGCGGTCAAGCTCCAGCGCGCCCCCACGCTCGTCGCAGTCAGCGCCATCCAGAGCGGCGATGCGGTGCAGGACCGCGAGGACCTGCTCGCCACCGCCGTGGCCGCCTATCTCGTCCTGCTCGGCGCGCACGCGCGGGGCCTCGCCGGCTACTGGCGCACGGTCGCGCTGCTCGACGACCCGCGCGGGCGTCAGATCATCGGCCTGCCCGCCAACGAGACGCCCGTCGGGCTGCTGTATCTCGGCTCGCCCATGCAGGAGCAGCGCGTGCCCGCGCGCGCTCCGGTCGCCCAGGTGGTCAGCTATTTGGAGTGAGCGTGTCCGAGATCGGCGGCGCTGCAGGACGGCACACGCGCAGTCAGCCGGCCGTCGATCGGCCTACGACCGAGGAGGCTCTGCATGCCCTCCGACGTCAGTCCTCGAGTGACACGGGTGGTTGCAGGAGGGTGATGGTTTGGGGGTGATGGGGGTCGTGGTGTTCGGCGCCGACGGTGATGCGTAGGCGCTCGCGCCAAGCGCGCTGGACGAGCTCGGCCATGTTCTTCTCTCGGGTCAGGTATTTGTGCTGGCCGTCGTCGGTGTCCAGGATGAAGCCCTCGAAGTCGCCGTAGCGGTCGAAGATGAGGCCGGCGATCTTGCCGGTCTGGCGGTGGTGCGTTTCTGCAGGCAGGTGCTTCCAGCTCTCACCTGATGAGGACGCGCTGATCTGGTCGGGATCGCCACCGAGGGCGCTGACCCTGCGGGCGATCTGGTCCACGTAGCGTTTCCATACCGGATGCCAGCGCTCGGTGGTGGGAATGGAGCGGAAGATGAAGCGCGAGACCGACAAGAGGCGCTCCTCGTCGGGCAGGATGGCGGGTTTGGTTTGGACGGGGATGGAGAGCTGGAAGCTGCCGATGACCCGGCGCCATCTGATGAGCTCGACTTTGTTGACCGCCGTCACAGCCTCGGTGTGAGCGATCCCAGGCACGGGCACCGATGCAGGTGGTGGCGGCGGCGGAAGCGGCAGGCGGGCGGCGGTGTTGCGCAGCTGGCGGGTCACCACCTTGTAGGTTCGGCCACGCTCTGCCGTCGGAGGCACCTCGACGGTCAACAGCCCTGCGTAGTTGGAGCCGGAGCCGGGCGGCACCGGCATATAGGTGATGCCTCGAGCGGCACAGGTGACGGTGTGGGCGTCATGGCGCACCAGGTCATGGCGCAGGTAGAGCTTGTCGGCTAGCGCGAGTATCTCATTGGCGCTGGTGCCCGGTAGGTAGATCTGGGCGGTCGAGCCATGGGGCAGTTCGTCCCATTCGAACATGATCTCGTCGGGCGTCGCCCCGGAGGGCTCGTTTGCTGGTGTCGGTTTGATGTCGAAGGTGGTCGGCGCCTGGTGGGGCGAGGCGATCGGCACGATCGTCAGGTTGCGCTGGGCGAGCTTGTCGGAGCTGGCGGGAGTCTGGCCGGTGGATATCTGCGGCTCAGGTGGGTCCATGTTGATCTCGGCCACCAGGCACTGGTGAGATCCACGGATCGCTTCTTGCACCGAGCGCGCGGGGGTGTAGGGGCCGTTTCCGTTGGCCGACGAGCCCACGGGTGGGAGCGCGTGCGTGGTCTGGTTGATGTCCAGCCAGCAGCCAAAGTACACCTGGACCTCGGCGCCGCTGCCGTCCGGCGGGATCGACTCGCCCACCGGACCGACGTTGACCGGATCGGGCTGGGCGTTGAGCCCGTTGACATTAGTGGGATCGACGCGGTCGGACGCGAAGCACGGAATCGAGACCACCTCATTGTTGAGCACCCCCAACAGCGGGACCTTGCTCCCTCCCAGACCCCCGGTCAGGTAAGTCGTGGCGGGCTGGAAATCGGTCGAGATGGTCGAGCAGTTGAACAAGCGGAAGAAACAGCGCACACCCGCTGCCGGCGTCGACAGCGCCCGGTAACGCACCCGCGCGACCGCGAAGTTGTAGACCGGGATGAAGCCGATCGTGCCCGCGGTGGTCACCGTCGAGGTGTCGGCGTGAGCGAGCAGATCCACGTCGAAGGGATGGTTAGGAGCGCGGGTGAGAGCGGGGTCGTTGTAGCTGCCGCCGGTGTTGGCCAACAGGCGCGTGATGAAATCGATCGGCCCGGCATTGCACACGATTCCCGGCGTGCTCGGAAGAGATCCTCCCTCGGCGAGATGGAAGACCTGCAGGTCGACCGACAGCCACGAAGTCTGCCCGTCGATCTCGTACGGGTTAGGCTGCGTGGTGAACGTCAGCACCGCCGACCCCCCCACCGTGATGCCTGAGCTGGAAGTCATCGACGCGCTCAACGTGATCGGCCGTGACTCCTGATCGAAATCGCTGGTGTCCGTGAAGGTCATCGGATACACCCACGTGAAACGCTGCGGAAAGCTCAAATGCGCAGCATCCTCAGCGATGCAACTGCTCGCCCGCGGGACCGGCACACCGCCCAAACCCGGGTTGAAACCGATCGCAGGAGCCACATCCGGCGTGCCGCTCAATGTCGCCGAGCTGATACCAAGGTCCGACGCACGAAACCCATCGATCATCACATAGAACGCAGCCGGCACCGCCGCAGGACCCCCCTGATGCAACAACGCTTCAACTTCATCCTTGCCAAATGAGCTCCGATCGGTAACCACCACACAGCTGGTGATGCTGTTGCGAACGTGCAGGCAGAAAGCGACCAGACCGCAGGTGATCTCCTCGATGATGTTCTGCATCTCGGCGTAGGGAGGCTGGAACTCGGTGCCCCACTCGAGCGTGTACGAGATGATGTTGGACTTGCTCGCGTCCGCGAAGTGCCGGCTGTAGGCGTAGTCGTCTGAAGTTCCCGCGGTCGGATACAGGTCGAACGCCGACTTGACGGTGTAGTTGGTACCGCGTACCGCCTGGACCGCGTCATGGAAGTCGCCGGCGAGCGCCAGGGAGGCGGCGAGATCGTCGGAGGGGATGAACTCCTTGTAAGCATCACCGGCTACCCCTCGCTGCCCGTCGTAGCCCGGGTTGGCGAAGTTCATCGTGGGATCGTTTGACTGATCTTCGTCGTCGCCCCAGCTGTAGAGGATGTCCTCGCCGTAGCTGTGCAGGTCGATGAAGAACCCGACATTGGAGAAGGTGTCGAAGATCCACCTGGCGTTCCGGGTCTCCGGCTCGGAGAAGGCGCCAGGTCCGTGGTAGGTGCCGTTGTTCTGGTCCGGGTGGTCGCATGGATCGGTCGAATCGCTGATCGGCGCCGAGGGGCTGAAATAGTGCGGGAAGTCCCACAAGAAGTCGTAGTTGCGATTGACATCGACTCCGGGGCAGACCGGCGAGTTAGGTGCGACCGTTCGCCGGTTCTTCCTCCACATCGCGTCGACGGTCATACTGTAGTTCCGACCATCGGGGTTCGTCTGTGGGAACACGATTATGTCGAGGGTCTCGACGATCGCCGAGATGTCAGCCGCCGAGAACGAGCGGGGTCCGAAGCTGAGGCCCGTGCCCGACTGGTACGCGTTCTCAAGCTGTTCGATGAAGTTGATGAGGATGTCGGAGCTCCCCCACTCGCGCGAGTGCACGCCCCCAAGGAAGTAGACGCCGGGCCGCCTCGAGCCGCCGCCGCTGGCGATCTTGATCGCGTGACACGTCCGGCCTTCCCATGTGGTGTTCGGGAGAGTGATGAGCTCGGTGAAGCCTGTGAAGGGTGCTCCGGCAGCCGTCGCCAGCGCCGACTCGACCTCAACGACATTCAAGTAGGGCATGTTCGTGCTCCTCAGTCGCCGTCGTCTGAACGGCGGTACCGATCTCCCTTACCCACCTCGCGCTGGCGCGCCCGGCCCACCTTGTCGAGGTCCTCGTGCTGATCGACGTGGTAACCGGCGGCACGCAGCCTGCGAATTGTGGCTGCGTCGGCGGAGGCGTCGACGCAATACTCGCCATCTGGGCTGCGTTTGGCGCCGTGGTCGTAGACCGACGTCTGATGGACGCGGACCAGATCGAGCATCGCCTCGCGGTCATGGCTCTTGATGCTGATTCGATACCGGCGCATGCAATGCTCTTCCGACGTGAGCGGTCGTTTATAGCACCCAATCAAAGGAAAAGCGAGCAAGGGTTCGAATCCTAATATCTGGGCTGAATCGGGTTATGAGGACATGGTGCGGTGGCGCGTGCCAGCGCGTCGGATCGCCGGGACCTGTCAAAGAGCGGTCGCATCGCGGTGCCGCGCCACGCCGTAGGACTAGATTTGGGCTTGCAATGGACCCTGCGCGGATTCGTGCTCTGTTGGGTGTGCACCCCGGCAACGAGCGATATCGGCTGGCCGAGCCCGAGCCCGGGCGCATGGCCGCCGGTCGATCCCGCGGCGCTGTTCGAGGCGGGCCGCCCGCATGAGCGCACTGCGCGAAGTCGCCGACACGCTGTGGCCGGCGCCGGGAGACCGCCACGGGCCGCTCGTGCCGATGATGATCGTGCTGACGTTCGTCACAGGTGTGGTCGACGCCGCCAGCTACCTGACGCTCGGGCACGTGTTCGTGGCGAACATGACCGGCAACGTGGTGTTCCTCGGCTTCGCCCTCGCTGGAGCGCGCGGGCTCTCGGCCGCCACCTCGCTGGTCGCGCTCGCCTCATTCCTCGCCGGGGCGCTCGCGGGTGGGCGACTCGTCACGCGTACCCCCGAGCACCGCGGCCATCTGCTGCGCGCCGCGAGCATGGTCCAGGCGTCCCTGCTCGCGGTAGGGCTCGTGATCGCACTCACGTCAAGCGAACCGCCGCACACCGGCGCGCGCTACGCGCTCGTCGTGAGCATGGCGCTGGCGATGGGGGTGCAGAATGCCGCCGCGCAGCGGCTGGCGGTGCCCGAGCTCACCACCACCGTGCTCACGCGCACGCTCACCGGCCTGGCCTCCGAAGCGGGCCTCGTCGGCGGACCGGGATCGAGGCTCGGGCGACGGGCGGTGGCCGTGGTGGCGATGCTGCTCGGCGCGCTCACCGGCGGGCTGCTCGTCCTGCACGTGACGATCGCGGCGGCACTGGCGCTCGCCGGCGCGCTGGTGCTCGCGGTGGCGCTCACCGTGCACGTGCTCGCGCGCCCCGGCGCCGTGTGGATCGCCCCGTGAAGGTGGCGGGAAAACTGCAATAGACGGCATGGGCGTCGGGTAACTTGCCTGCCGTGAGGCGCCGTCTCGTTCTGCTGCTGCTCGCCTGCATCGCCGTGGCCGCGGTGGGCGCATTCGCGCTCGCCGGACGCGACCACGGTGTCGGCGGCGTGCTCAGCTCGCATGTGGAAGCCTCCGCCGCCGCCGCCGCACCGCTGCCGCCGAGCGCGCTCGCGGCGCTGCCCGCGCGCGAGCTCGCCAACGGAACCGCACCGCTCGCGGTTACGCTGTCCGCGCCCGTCTCCCCCACCTCGCCGCCGCCGACGCTCGACCCCAAGGTCGCCGGCACGTGGAGCATCGTCGGCGACGCCGAGGTCTTCACGCCCGCCTCCACGCTCGAGCCCTGCTCCAGCTACACGCTGACGGTGTGGGCGCGCACGGCCTCCACCGCGCACGCCGCGCTCGGGCGCAGACGCACGATCGGCCTGCACGTCGCCTGCCCGCCGCTCGCCGGCCTGCAGCAGGCGCTGGCGCGCCTCGGCTACATCGCCGCGAAGCTGCGCCCGCTGTACATCTTCCACGTACCCTCCGGCGCGGAGACCCGCCGCGAAGCTGCCGTGAACGCCTTCCGCCCCGCCCGCGGCAGGCTCGCGCCTGACCCCGCCAACGCGCCGCCGGTACGCATGGGTCAGCTCGATGCGACCACCGGCGGTGCGCTCGAGGTCTACCAGGCCGACAACCACCTGCAAGCGACCGGCGAACCGAACCGCTCGACCTGGGCCTCGCTGCTGTACGACGAGAGCGTCAACCGGCGCGACCCCCGGCCGTACACGTGGGTGGGCGTGTCCGAGGCGCTGCCCGAGTCGCTGGCGCTGCACCGCGGCCACCGTGTCGTGTTCACCACGCCCGTCAACACCGGCGTGCCGGGCGCGGAAACCGAACAGGGGATCTTCCCGATCTACTCGCGCCTCGTCTCCACGACGATGAGCGGCACCGACGTCGACGGCACCAAATACGTCGTGCCGGACGTGCCCTGGGTCAACTACTTCAACGGCGGCGACGCAGTCCACGGCTACCCGCGCGCGTCCTACGGCTTCCCGCAGTCGAACGGCTGCGTCGAGCTGCCGATCGAAGCGGCTCACACCGTCTTCGGGATGCTCGCCATCGGCGACATCGTCTGGGTTCGCTGACGCCACCGCTCCGCCAAACTCGACGACGGCGCCGCCGAGCCCTCGCGCACCGCTCGGGCGTGGCTAGTTGACCGTCAGCGTGCCTTCCATCCCGGCCGTGCGGTGTCCGGGGACCGAGCAGAAGAACTTGTACGTGCCCGGCTTCAGGTTCAGCGAGAGCGTCTTCGTGGTGCCCTGGAAGCTGGGCGTCGCCCCGACGATCTGCTTGGAGGCGGATTCGATCGTCACGTTGTGAGCCAGGGGCGACATGTTCGCGAAGTCGATCGACACCTTGCCGGCCTTGGCCGTCAGCGAGGTCTTGTCGTATTTCAGCTGGCCTTCAGGGTTGGCCGCGAGCGTCAGGTCGCCGCTCGCCGGCGCGCTCGTGCTGGTGGGAGTCGAGGGCGTGGTCCCGGTCGCGGATGTCGTGGCGGCCGGCGTCGAGGACGCGGTGCCCGTGGTCGACGAGCTGCTGGTCGTCGAGCTGGAGCTGCCACAGCCCGCCAACGCAAGCGCGCCGGCGGCCAGGGTCAGTGCCGAGAGCTTGCCGTGCACGGGCGCGAACTCTAGCGCCTCGTGCCAGCGAGCGCTCGATTTCCTCAGGCGCCGCGCGCGGCCGCGCCACGACGGCGACGGCGGCGCCGACCCGCCTCAGGGGGCGTGGAGGCAGGGCCGGCGCGCCGCGCGGCGCTCTTGTCGGTCAGTATCCGTAACCGCCGGAGCCGCCGCTGCTGCTCGGAGCGGGCATGCTCGGAGCAGACGTGTTGGAGGCGGACTTGGAGGGCGTCTTGGAGCTCGGCGAACCCGAGACGCTCAGCACGTGCCAGGTGCCGCCAAAGCTTTCAAAGTTCTGGCCGTTGACTTCGCCGGGGCCCATGTCTTCGGAAAAGAAGTACAGCGGGTGCCCGTTGATCGTCACCTGCCACTTGCCGTTGCTGCGCTTGAAGGTCGCGAGCTTGCCGTGGATGCCCGCGCCGAGCTTGATCTTCGCCTTGCTCGAGGAGACGGTCAGCGGCGGCCAGAACTTCAGGCATTCGCTGCTCTTGCACAGCAGGTGGTGCGTGGTCTCCGGGGAGAGCAGGTACAGCGTGCGTCCTTCCGCGTTCGTCAAGACCTTCTCGCCGAGCGCCGAGTTGGACTTCGAGGCGATGCTCAGCGCGCTTGACGCCAGCGCGGCCGCGCTGAAGGCGGCGAGGAGGACGAGCGCCGCCGCGGCCACGCCCATCTTCACGATCGAGCCCCGCCGCGCGAGCGGGCGCGCGATCCGTTGCTTGTCTGTGCGAGTCATCAAATCTTCCTTTCGCTGGTTGTGGCGTAACCCATTAGACGCCCTTCGCGCGCCAACCTTCCGCGTGGCTGGCGCGCGAAGCTCGCGAGCGCGTCCTCAGTGCAGCAGCCGCAGCGTGTTTTCGCCGTCGTCCACGTAGTACACGCCGCCGTTGTTCGGCGCGATCGCCAGACCGAACAGCGACCCAGCCCCGGTCTTCGTGTCGGCCGTCTGGGTCATCAGCTGCTTACCGGCCGGCGTGGTCTCCACCATGTTGCCGTCGCCGGCGTTGGTCGTGATGATGTCGCCGTTGGGGGCCACCACGAGCCCCAGCGGTTCCTTCAGGTTGCCCCCTTCGGTCACCGTGCTGCCGCCGGCGGGGACGGGCGTCGTGCGCGTCAGTGCCTGCGGGATCGCGGTGATCTTATTGGCGAGCGTGTCAGCGACATACAGAGTTCCGTTGGCGGCGAGCCCCACGCCGGTCGGCCCGACGACGAGCGCTTCCGGAGAGTCCTTCCACGGGATCCCGTTGGCGATCACCGTTTCGTTGATGACCGTCGGCTTGTGGTTTTCGCCGGATTCCAGGTCGATGCGCACCACCGTCGAGTTGTCGATCGTGTGGATGCCCTTCGCCGCGCCGCCGTTCAGCGCGTTGCTCACGAACAGGCTCGTGCGCGATCCTTCCGTCGTCGCGGTCGAATCCCACGGACCCTGGATGTTGTGGCTGGCGATCGTCTCGATCGCCTTGCCGGAGCTGTCAAGCACGATCATGCAGCCGTACTGCGCGGTCGCCGACTTGCCGTTGCTCGTCGGCAGGCTGCCCACGACCACGTAGCCGCCGGGCAGGACGTTCACGGCGGTCGTCAGTCCCACGCCGCCGGGGCACCGGCCCGGGAGCGCCTTCGCGTCGATCGTCGCGAACAGTGTGTTCTTGCCGGCGGTCGTGACCTGGTCGATCGTCGTTCCAGTGCCCTGGTTGTTTTCCTTGTCGTTGAAGTTGCTCACCAGCAGCTCGCCCGCCTGCAGCTTGCCGACGCTCGCCGGCACGATCACGAGGCCGTAGGGATTGCCGTCGCCGTTGGCGGGCACCGTCGAGCCGAGCGTGCTCGCCGTCGTGAACGGCGCGATGTAAGCCGCCTTCGGCGTCGGCGTCGGCGTCGACGGCGGTGTCGGGGTCGTGACGGCGGCTGCCGTGGTGCTCGTGCTCGAGCTGCTGGTCGAGCTGTTCGAGCTGCCGCAGCCGGCGAGCGCGAGGGCCGCTGCGGCGAGCGCGGCGAGCGATGATCTGGGCACTGGGGGTTTCTCCTGTCGGTTGGGCTTCGGGGTGGATTCCCGATATGGGACTCCAACCGAGCGCGATTACTTCCCGTGCGGCGAGGGCTCGGTGTGGACGATCACATCCGCGATACCGTCGATGCGCTGGCGCAGCTCGTCCTCGAGCTCGCCCGCCAGGCTGTGCGCGTCGGTCAGGGACTCGCTGGGATCGAGCACAAGCGTCAGGAACAGCACGTCGCCGGCGTCGGTGCGCAGCAGCCGCAGCCGCCGCGGATCGCTGCCCGTGCGCTCGCTCACCACCCGCGCGATCGCCTCGCTGCGCCGCGGCTCGGCGCCGTCCTCGCCCGCGCTTGCGCGCAGCGGACGCTCGAGCGGCTCCAGGTGGGTCTGCACGTCCGCGACCCCCGGGCGCGCACGGATCGCCTGCTCGACGCGCTCGGCTGTCTCGTGCGCCGAGCACAGGTCGAGCTCGGCCGGGAACTTCAGGTGCAGTGAGACGCTGGCGCCGCCGCCGCGCTGCTGGAAGATGGTGATGTCGTGCGCCTCCTTCACCAGTGGCTCGGAAAGCGCGATCGCCAGCACGCGGTCGCGCAGGTCAAGGCCCTGGCGCCGCGGCTCCACGTGCACGACCACGTCGCAGCCTGGCAGTGCCCGCTCGAGCGCGTCCTCGACCAGGTCGGCGGCGTGGTGGCCCTCGACCACCGCCTGTCCCGGCGGCACGCTCACCACCACGTCGGCGAAGTAGCGTCCCGCCGACTCGCGCAGCCGCAGGCGCCCCACCTCGATGTCCGCGCCCAGCCTCGCGATCGCGCGCTCGGCCGCCGTCCGCGCCTGCGCCGGCGCACGGTCCATCAGCACGTTCGCGTTCTCCGCGATCAGCCTGATCGCGGCCGCAAACATGATCGTCGCAACCACCAGTGCGGCCAGCGAGTCGCCCTCGCGCATGCCCGCGCGCCCCGCCGCCAGCCCCGCGAGCACCACCAGCGAGCCCACCATGTCGCCGGCGAAGTGCCACGCGTTCGAGCGCAGCGCGGGACTCTGGTAGCGCCGCGCGGCCAGCAGCGCCACGCACACCCGCGCGAGTTCGAGCCCCAGCGCGACCGCGATCACCGCGAACTCGTAGCCATGGACCGCCGGGACCGTGCCGGCGCCCGACAGGCGGACGATCGCCTCGACGCTCACGAGCAGGCCGCCCCCGAGCATGATCGCCGCCTCGCCCAGCGCGCCCAGGTTCTCCGCGCGGCGGTGGCCGTAGGGATGATCGGAGTCCGCCGGTCGCGTTCCCAGCCCCACCGCGAACCACGTCAGCGCCGCCGCCACCACGTCGCCGCTGGACTCGATCCCGCTCGAGACCAGCCCCAGGCTGCCCGTCACCAGGCCCGTGCCCAGCTTGATCGCGACGAGCAGCACGGCCGCGGCGAGCGACACCAGCGTCGTCGCTCGACGCGTCAGCCAGCGTGTCCTGCTCTGCACCACGGCTAGAGACTAGGCGGCGCGTCGGCCTTCCCGCACACGCGCATCCGACGGCCCGGCTCTAAGATCAAAGCCATGGGCGAGCTGCCGTCGGTGTGCGTGATCGGGGCGGGCGTGAGCGGGCTGACCGCGTGCAAGGCGCTCGGCGACTTCGGCGTGCCGTACACGTGCTTCGAGGCCTCCGACGAGGTTGGCGGCAACTGGTACTTCCAGAACCCCAACGGGGTCTCCTCCGCCTACCGCTCGCTGCACATCGACATCTCCAAGCCGTCGATCTCCTTCCGCGACTTCCCCATGTCCGAGCGCTATCCGGACTACCCCCACCACGCTCACATCTTCGAGTACCTGCGCGACTACGCCGACGCGTTCGCGCTGCGCGAGCACATCCGCTTGCGCGCGCGCGTGCAGCACGCCGAGCGCGGACGGTCGGGCGGCTGGCGGATCGTGCTGGCGGACGGGACCGAGGAGAGCTTCGACGCGCTGCTCGTGTGCAATGGTCACCACTGGAGCCCGCGCTTCCCCAACTTCCCGGGCAGCTTCGACGGGCCGCAGATCCACTCCCACGAGTACATCGACCCGAGCACGCCGCTCGACCTGTACGGCAAGCGCGTGCTGGTCGTGGGGATCGGCAACAGCGCCGTGGACATCGTCTCCGAGCTCGCACGCAAGACGGTCTCCGACACGGTCTTCCTGTCGACGCGCTCGGGCGCGTACGTGGTGCCCAAGTACCTATTCGGCAAACCGACCGACCAGGTCGTCAGGGGCAATCCGTTGATCCCCGCCGGCCTGCAGCGCCGCATGGGCCGCGTGATGCAGCGTGTGGTTAGCGGGCGCATGGAGGACTTCGGCCTGCCGACCCCCAACCACAGGTTCCTCGACGCCCACCCCACGGTCTCCAGCGAGCTGCTGGGGCGCCTGGGGGCGGGAGACGCGGTCGCTAAGGGAGACGTGGACGAGCTGCTCGGTGATCGCGTGCGCTTTGCCGACGGCAGCGTCGAGCCGGTCGACGTGATCGTCTACGCGACCGGCTATGACATCAGCTTCCCGTTCCTCGACCCCGAGCTCGTGTCCGCTCCCGAAAACGTGCTGCCGCTGTACAAGCGCATGTTCAAGCCGGGCATCGACGACCTCGCGTTCATCGGCCTCGGTCAGGCGATCCCCACGATCTTTCCGTTCGCCGAGCTGCAGTCCAAGCTCGCGGCGCGCTGGCTGAGCGGCGACTGGGCACCACCGAGCGACGCGGAGATGAGCGAGGAGATCCCCCGTGACGAAGCGTTCCACACCGGCCATTTCGTGGACAAGCCGCGGCACACGATGCAGCTCGACTGGTACGCGTTCGAGCGCGAGCTGAAGGCGCACTCGATCCCCGCCGGGCAGGCGCGGGCGCGAGCTGGCGCGCCCACCGGCCGGGAGCTCGCCGGACGCGCGGCGGGCCTGCCCGATGATGGGAGCACGCAGGACGCCGGGGGCGCGCGCGATCCGGCGAGCGTGGCCACGTGAATTCCGTCGAGTTCGACAGCGGTGGCGTCACGTGCAGGGGCGTGCACATGCGCGGCGTGGGCGATGAGCTCACGCGCGCCGGGCGGCGTCCGTGCGTGGTGCTCGGCAACGGCTTCAGCCTGACGGTCGACTCGGGGCTCGAACCGTTCGTCGAGCGTTTCTCCGCGGCGGGCCTCGACGCGCTCGCGTTCGACTACCGCCGCTTCGGCGCGAGCGACGGCGAGCCGCGCCAGCTGCTGTCGATCAAGCGCCAGCTTGAGGACTACGCCGCGGCGATCGCCTACGCGCGCTCGCTCGATGGAGTGGACCCCGATCGCATAGTGCTGTGGGGATACTCGTTCGCCGGCGGCCACGTCGTCGCGGCGGCGGTCGCCGATGGTCGCGTCGCGGCGGTGATCTCGCAAATGGGGGCGATGGACGGCCGGGCGGCGCTGCTGAACATCGCCCGCTATGCCGGAGTGGGGCAGCTCGTGCGCCTGATCCTCGTGGGTGTGCGCGACCTGTTCGGTGCGTTGCGCGGCGCTGCGCCGGTGATGCTCGCGGTCAGCGGCCCGCCGGGCACGCTCGCCGCCGCCACCAGCCCCGACGCCGAGCCCGGCTTTCACGGGATCGCGGGGCCGGGCTGGCGCAATGAGGTGGCGGCGCGGATCGCGCTCGCCACCAGCGCCTATCGGCCGGGCCTGCAGGCCGAGCGCCTGCCCTGCCCGATGCTCGTGCAGATCGCCGACCGCGACATGATCGTCTCGGTCAAGGCCGCGCAGGACGCCGCCTTCCGCGCGACCGGCCGCGCGGAGGTCCGCACCTATCCGATCGGCCATTTCGACGTCTTCGCCGGAGCGGCCTTCGAGCGGGCGATCGCCGACCAGCTGCACTTCCTGCGACGGCACCTCGGCGCACGCGCGGCCGTGGAGCCCGCCGCCCGAGCCGCCTAGCCGGGCGCGGAGAGATCGCGCCGTCGATCGGCGGAAGCTGAGCCGGGCGCGAGACCTCGAGCGAATCGCGTGGGCTGGCGCGATCTGCAAGGAACATGGCGGCGCGGAGTCTTGGAGGGTACCGGCGGCTCGCCAGCCGATCGGATCTTCTCTCGCCTCACCAAAGGAGCAGCATGCGCCCAGTCCTCAGAACCGTCCTTCCCGCTGTCGCCGTGTCGCTGACGGTGGCCGCCTGCGGGAGCAGCTCAACCGGCACGAGCTCCACCGGCGCCGCCGCGAGCAGCACCGCGCAGACCAGCTCCACGGCAGCGACGGCTGCCGGCAGCGACGTCGTCAAGACGGCCTCCAGCGCGAAGCTTGGCACGGTGCTCGTTGACGCCCAGGGCATGACCCTCTACCGCCTCACCGGCGAGCGCAGCGGCAAGTTCCTGTGCACCGCCGCGGCCTGCGTGGGTGCCTGGCACCCACTGGCGGCGCCCGCGAACGGCGTCTCCGGCGCCGGCGTCGGCTCGCTCGCGACGGTCAAGCGACCGGAAGGCGCCGAGCAGGTCGCCTACAGGGGCGAGCCGCTGTACACGTTCGTCGGTGACAAAGCCGCCGGAGAAGTCAACGGCCAGGGGCTGAAGTCCGACGGCAGCACCTGGGAAGCTGTCTCCACGAGCGGCACCCAGACGAGCTCCACCTCCACGTCGGGCACGGCGGCAGCCGCGGGCGCAGCCAACGAACCCTCGGGTGAAAGCCCGAGCACCAGCGAAAGCTCCGGCGGCGGAGAAAGCTCGAGCAAAGGCTCGGGTGGCGGCTACGCGTACTGACGCCCACCCGCCACCTCGAAGACGCCGGCACGGAGCGGATCTCCGCCGCCGGCCGGCGCAGGCGAACGAGCTTGCGCGGCGTATCGTGAGCCGATGGGCCACGAGCACGCCGGGCACTCACACGGCGTCAGCGCCGATGCCGACCGCCATGCGCTGACGGGCGCGCTCGCGCTGATCGCTGGCTTCATGGCGGTCGAGGTGGCGGCGGGCGTGCTCGCGCACTCGCTGGCGCTGCTGTCCGACGCCGGGCATATGGTCACCGACGCAGCGAGCATCGGCGCGTCGATCGTGGCGCTGAGCCTGGCCGCGCGTCCGCCGCGCGGCGCGCTGACGTTCGGCCTACGCCGCGTGGAGATCCTCTCCGCCTTGGCGAACGGCGTGACGCTGCTGATCCTGGCGGCGTTCATCGCCTACGAGGCCATCCGCCGGCTGTTCGCGCCGCCGCAGGTTCATGGCGGCCTCGTGCTCGCGGTCGCGCTCGCGGGCATCCTCGTGAACCTCGCGGCGGTCGCGATCATGTCCCGTGCCAATCGCGCCAGCCTGAACGTGCAGGGCAGCTTCCAGCACATCCTGACCGACCTGTACGGCTTCGTCGGCACAGCGCTCGCAGCGGGCGTGATCCTGGTGAGCGGCTTCCAGCGCGCGGACCCGATCGCCTCGCTGCTGATCGCAGCGCTGATGACGCGTTCGGGCCTCGCGCTCGCGCGGGACTCCGGCCGCGTGTTCCTGGAGGCCGCGCCGAAGGGCCTTGACCCGCAGCAGATCGGCAAAGCGCTGGTCGCCCAGCCGGACGTGGTGGAGGTTCACGACCTGCACGTGTGGGAGGTCACGAGCGGCTTCCCCGCGCTGTCCGCGCACGTGCTCGTGGGCGCCGACAGCGACTGCCACGCGGCGCGCCGGCAGATCGAGGCGATGCTGCGCGAGCGCTTCGAGCTCGAGCACACGACGCTGCAGGTCGACCACGCCGGCGGCGAGCTGCTCGCGATCGCGCCGCAAGCGAGCTGATGCGGGTCCTCGTCGGTGTGCTCGGCGGCGCGCTGGTCGTGCTGATGCTGCTCGAGATCTTCCTCACCTTCCTGCTGCCGCGACGCGTCAAACGCGACCCGCGGATCGTGCGCTCGGCGTTTGCGTTCGGCTGGCGTCCGTGGCGCCGGCTCGCCCGCGCGCTGCCGGCACAGGCCGGCGACACGATGCTCGGCATCTATGGCCCCTTTGGCGTGATCCTCAACCTCATCCTGTGGGTGGCGACGATGATGCTCGGCTACGCCTGCCTGCAGTGGGCGGCCGGCTCGCACCTCGGCGCGATGCATCGCGCGGTCGGCTTCGGCGATGACCTGTATTTCAGCGCTGCGACGATGACCACCGACGGCCCTTCGGCACTGACCGCGCATTCGACGTTCGCCCGCGCCGTCCAGGTGATCGACGCGGGCAGCGGGCTGGCGGTGCTCGCGATCGTGATCGGCTACCTGCCCGCCCTGTACCAGGCCTTCTCGCGCCGCGAGGCGACCGTCTCGCAGCTGGACGCACGCGCGGGCTCGCCGCCGAGCGCCGGGCGCCTGCTGCTGCGCACCACGCGCCGCGGCGGCTGGGACGCGCTGTGCGGCTATCTCGGCGGCTGGGAGCCGTGGGTTGCCGAGCTGATGGAGACGCACCTCGCCTATCCCGTGCTCGGCTACTTCCGCTCCCAGCACGTCAACCAGAACTGGCTGGCGGCGATGTGCACGGTGCTCGACGCGTGCGCGTTCGCGATTGCCGCCGCGCCCAGCGAGAACGTCGACGCGGCGCGCTTCACGTTCGCGATCGCGCGCCACGCGGTCGTCGACCTCAGCTACAGCTTTCACTGCGAACCGCAGCCGCCGGCGCACGATCGCCTGCCCGCCTCGGACCTGCACGAGCTGCTCGGCCAGCTGCGCGCGGCGGGCGTGCAGCCGGCGGTCGACGAGCGGACCGTGGCCGAGCGCCTGGCGCGCACGCGCGCGCTGTACGAGCCCTACCTGAACGCGCTCTCAGAGCGCCTGGAGCTGGCGCTGCCTCAGTGGCTGGCGCCCGAGTCGCCCAGCGATAACTGGCGCAATACCGAGTGGCATTAGCCCACCCGCGCGCGCGAGCGCGGTGGCCTCGCCGATGCCGGAGGAGGCGCCCGTCACGGCCACGGCCCGTCCGGAGAGATCGATATTCATCCGCCGAGCTCAGCCGCACGTACTCACCTATTGAACGCACATGCCGATAATCAGGATCAGACCCGGCCGATCGCTCCTTTCGGCCCGCTCGAGGGTTTCAGCGAATGCCCCTGCGGGCACGGCTCTTTGCGACGCGCCGGGAAGGTAACGGGCCCCGCGGCGTCGAACGAGCTAGGAAAGCGCACGCGAACGACACAGTATAGGAAGTCTTTAAGCAAGAATGGTTGACAACGCAACTATCGCGACGTATAATTCCGACTCCAAGCATCGGATTAGAAAGACGCTCATGTCAGATTCGCCCATAAACACCATCACAGCAGAGCCGCAGACCGACGAGCTGATCGTCGACGCATCGTCCCCCGAGGGGGAGCCTTCGGTTGTCGTCGCTGCCGAGCGGCTCGACAGCCCGATCGAGCGCGTCGACGTCAGCGTGCCCGACACGTTCATCCCCGAGTCGGTCGACCAGCTGCTCGCGCACTCGCGCCGCTACCCCCTGCTCACGCCCGCCCAGGAGATCGACCTGGCCAAGCGGATCGAGCGCGGCGACCTGCACGCCAAGGAACTGCTCGTGAACTCAAACCTGCGCCTGGTCGCCTCCAACGCCCGGCGCTACCAGAATCAGGGCCTGCCACTCGCCGACCTCGTCCAGGAGGGCCTGCTCGGCCTGATCCGGGCGAGCGAGAAGTTCGACTGGCGCAAGGGCTTTCGCTTTTCGACGTACGCCACCCTGTGGATTCGCCAGGCGATTCAGCGCGGCCTGGAGAACTCAGGGCGCACGATCCGCCTGCCCGTTCATGTAGCGCAGCGTTCGCGCAAGGTCGGGCGCGTCGAGCGCGAGCTGTCGGTGCGGCTGGGACGCGAGCCCACGCTCGAGGAGCTTGCGACCGAGACCGGACTGCCGATCGATCAGGTCGAAGAGGTGCGCCACCAGCGCGCGGCGCTCGTCAGCCTCGACCAGCAGATCGGCGAGGACGGCGACACCGCGCTCGGCGACCTGCTTCCCGCGGACACCGAGGTTCCTGAGGAGACGGCGTGGGAAAACGAGCGCGAGCGCATCGTCCACCGCGCGATCTCGCAGCTGCCGGAAACCGAGCGCAAGGTTCTGACCCTGCGCTTCGGCACCGGACGCGAGGAGCCCCAGACGCTGACCGCGATCGGCAAGCGGCTCGGGTTCTCCGCGGAGCGCGCCTCACAGCTGGAGCAGCGCGCGTTGAAGAAGCTCGCCGAGAGCCCCGAGCTCGCGGCGCTGCGCGAGGCGGCGTAAGCCTCACAACCTCTGATCGCAAAGCCGCCGGCGGGACGTTTCCGCCGGCGGCTTTTTGCGTTTCGTCTGCGATTGCGGTTCCGACCGGTGCATGCACCGGTCGGCGGGTCGGCGCATGCGCCGACCCGAGAGGTGGCGCATGCGCCACCTCCTCATGAAGAGGAGAGGACGACGAGCTTGTCCGTCCCGCCTGCGAGCAGCGGTCGGAAAGGGCCGGGATGGCAAGTGCGCGCACTCCTACTTGGCCAACCTTGGCTAAGCAGCCTGCTATGGTGGAGCCCATGAGGGTCAACGTGGGTCAGGCCAAGACGGACCTGTCGCGCTTGCTGGCCCGCGTGGAGGCTGGTGAAGACGTGGAGATCGCCCGCGACGGCGTGCCGGTCGCCAAGCTGGTGCGCATCGAGTCGCAGATGCGCCCCGGCGAGCGCTTCATGGCGATCAAAGGCGCTCTTGCCGGGCAGATCTTCACCGATCAGGACTTCGAGTTCAGCGAGGAGGAACTCGACGAGATGTACGCCGAATGGGACGACGAGGGCGAGAAATTCCTGTGAGGTTGCTGCTCGACACCCACATCGTCCTGTGGCAGCTCGACGACCGCGCTCTGCCGGCGTATGCCGACGAGGCCATCGAAGGCGCCGCCGAGCTGCTGTTCAGCGTCGTGTCGTTCATGGAGGTTGGGATCAAGGCGGCCACCGGCAAGCTCGCCGCACGGCCCCAATTGCGGGAGCTCGTCATCGAGGGTGGGATGCGAATCCTCAGCGTCACGCCCGAACACGGCCTCGGCGTCGGAGAGCTTCCGCTCCACCACCGCGACCCCTTCGACCGGCTGCTGATCTCCCAGGCACGGGCCGAGCGCCTGACGATCCTCACGGCCGATCCGTATTTCGCCCGCTACGACGTGCCCGTCGTCTCGGCCGCCGCTTGAGCATTCGCTAGGGTGCGCCTGATGGGGAAGTCTGCTTGGGACCGCATCGTCCACTGGACGATCGCAATCGGCGAACGGATCCTCGCGCCGGTCGAGCGCTTCATCGGCAAACGCTCGCTCGTCGGCGACTCGACGTTCTTCCCGCTCGAGCGCTTTCCGTGGGTGGCGCACGTGGAGGACAACTGGACGGTCATCCGCGAGGAGGTGCAGGAGCTGCTCGAGCACCAGGCCGACCTGGCGAACTTCCAGGACATCTCCAAGGACCAGATCGAGATCACCGACGACGACCGCTGGAAGACGTTCTTCCTGTACGGCTACGGGTTCACGGCCAAGCTGGGGGTGGAGATGTGCCCGCGCACGGCCGCGCTGATGCGCGAAATACCGGGCATGACCACCGCGATGATCTCGATCCTCTCTCCGCGCAAGCACATCCTCGACCACCGCGGCCCGTACAAGGGCGTGCTGCGCTACCACCTCGGGCTGATCGTGCCCGAGGACGCGGAGGCCTGCCGCATCCGCGTCGGCGAGGACATTCGCCACTGGGAAGAGGGCAAGAGCATGGTCTTCGACGACACCTTCAACCACGAGGTGTGGAACGACACCGACGAGACGCGCGTGGTGCTGTTCGTGGACGTGCTGCGACCCCTCCCCTTCCCCGAGTCACTGATCAACCGCGCGATCATCAGGGCGATCGGCTACTCACCGTTCGTGCTCGACGCCAAGCGCAACCAGGAAGCGTGGGAACGGCGGTTCTTGGAGCGCCGCTCAGATGCTGGACAGGTCGAGGCCGGTGCCGTGTAGGAGGTCGCCTTTCCCCTGCCGCCTCCGACCTCACCCAGTTTCCGGATCTGGTTCAATATCCGGCCACTGGGCGAGCCAACAGAGGAGAGGGCCAGATGCGCTGGACACGGCGTGGCAGGGTACGACCGCGGCCTCGGCCACACCTGCGCCTCCTCGCCATCGGCGCCGCGAGGAGCAGCGTCTGCTCGCTCGTCCTGTCGCTCATGGTCGTGCTCGCCTTCTCGCCGGCGAGCGCTTCGGCTGAATCCGTCTGCACGGACACGTGGACAGGTCCAGGCGAAGGGGAATGGACGGTCGGCGGAGACTGGTCGACGGGCAAAGTGCCTACGTCCACCGACGTCGCCTGTATCGGTTCGGGCAAGACCGTCGAAGTCACGGGAAGCGCCAATCAAGCTGGGGTTGTGCAGGGCGCAGGGACGCTCGTGATCAGAGGGTCGCTGGAAGTGTCGAACACTCTGGAAGCATCGAGCATCGCGAGTCTTTCGATCAAAGGCGGGAAACTGACTGGGGCGGGCGAAGTGCAGGTGACGGGCTCGTTCATCGGCAGTGGCTCTGGCGGCGCGGAAGGATCCGGGGCGCTGGTGATCGAGCCCGGCGCTACCGCTTCGATCGAATCGAACATGGGGCTCGAAAAGACGCTTGTAAACAAGGGGTCCTTCACGATTCCGTCGGGAAGCGGTCTCGGGGGCAACGGATCGGCCAGGTTCGTCAACACCGGCACGCTCACGGTCAACGGGGAACCAGGGATGTATAGCTATGGTAGCGGCACTCCCGGCTTGACCAATACCGGGACGTTGCAAAAGACCGAAGGCATCGGCCAGGGCGCGGTCGGATTCGCGATCGACAACGAAGGGACAATCGCCGCCAGCGCTGGCAGGATCGACTTCTCAAATGGTGGTAGCGCGGGCACAGAACACGTCGGGTCTTGGACGACCACGAGCGAAAGCGAAATCAGGCTTGAAGGATCAAACAGCTACTCGCTTGGCTTGTCTGCCACATGGACGGGGCTGATCGAAGTAACTAAAGGCGCCACCGTAGCGACAGGGGTGATCGAAGGCTCCGCGGCTACCGCGCGAGTCAACGGAACACTCGAAGTCAACGGCAGCGTCCACTCGCAGCTCGCGACCCTCAGCCTTGCGAGCGGCGGGACGCTGTCCGGTTCCGGCGAAGTCAACGTCACGAGCTCCTTCGTCGGCGGCGCGGCCGGAAAACTCAAGGGGTCGGGAATCCTCGTGGTCGCCTCGGGCGCAACGGCTAACAACGGCTCGAACATGGGCCTCGAACGAACGCTCGTCAACAAGGGGTCGTTTACGATCCTTGCGGAAACCGGTGTTGGCGGCAACGGGAGCGCGACCTTCGTCAACGAAGGCACCCTCACGGTCGACGGTACGGAAAAACTCAACACCGGCATGTACAGCTATGGATCCGGTGAACCCAGGCTCGTAAATGACGGGACGATGCAGAGGATCGAAGGCACCGGGCCAATTCCGATCGAATTCTTCACCGAAAACTATGGCGCTATCGACGAAGTATCTGGAACGTTCCGCTTCACGCATCCAGTGCATGCACGGGAACTCTCGACCGAGTACGGCGGCATGGAAAACCCGTCTGCATCCGGCCAACATTACGCGGAATGTGGCGAGCCCGTCAGTTGCGCCACCGGCAACTTCAGCGAGACGCAGACCGATCTCGCGGTCGGGGGTCGCGGCGTCGGGCTCGATCTGACGCGTACGTACAACTCGCAGGCCGCCGCGGCCGGGGAACACGGCATCTTCGGGTACGGTTGGACGAGCTCGTTCAGCGACCATCTCGTGATCGAAAAAGTCGCCAAGACCGCTACGGTCTATCAGGCAGGCGGGAGCACTGTACCCTTCACGGAAACCAGCGAAGGCAAATTTCTCGTCCCCGCGTGGACGCAGGACACGCTCAGCGGCAGCTCGGAAGCCGGCTACACACTGACGCTTGCCGACCAGCTCAAATACAAGTTCGCCGCAAGTAGCGGACGCTTGGAAAGCGTGACCGATCGCGACGGCAACGCGACCACCCTCGCCTACACCTCCGAAGGGCGCCTGGAAAGCATCACTGACCCTGTCTCTCGGAAAATCACGCTCACCTACAACTCTGAAGGCCTCGTGGAAAGCGCGAAAGACCCCATGGGGCACGTCGTGAAATACACCTACGAATCGGGCAACCTAACGTCCGTGACGCAGCCCGCGGAAAGCGGCCTGCGCTGGCAGTTCAAATACGACGGCTCGCACCAGGTCACGGAAATGACTGACGGGCGTGGTAATAAAACCGTCAATGAATACAACGGCTCTCATCAGGTGATCTCACAGAAGGACCGACAGGAGCACACGCTCACGTTTGCATACGAACCCTTCAAGACCAAGATCACGAACAAAGCGACCGGCAGCGTCACGGAAGAGCACTTTACGAGCAACGACGAGCCGGCCTCGATCACCCGCGGCTCTGGGACGTCAAGCGCGACCACCGAATCCTTCACCTATAACAGCGGCGGCTACCTTACGAGCGTAATCGATGGCAACGGGCATGCGACCACATACGCATATAACAGCGCTAACGATCGCACGAACATGGTCGACCCCGACAAAGACGAAACGAAATGGACGTATGACTCGACGCATGACGTCGAAACGACAACAACGCCCAAGGGCGAGACCACGACCATCAAACGCGAAAGCCACGGCAACCCGGAAGTGATCGAACGCTCTGCGCCAGCTGGCGAAAAACAGATCACGAAATACAAATACACCACTCACGGCGAACTCGAAAGCGTGACCGGCCTGCTCGAACGTACGTGGAAATACGAATATGACGCCAAAGGTGACCGCATGGCCGAAACGGACCCGGAAGGCAACAAGCGCACATGGGAATACAACGAAGATTCGCAGGAGATCGCCACCGTCAGCCAGCGCGGTAACGTGACTGGCGGCAAACCGACGGAATTCACCACGAAAATCGAACGGAACGCCAAGGGTCTGCCGCTGAAGGTCACCGATCCCCTTGGACATACGACAAAATACACCTATGACGGCGACGGCAACGTGGAAACGGTGACCGACGGCAACTCGCACACAACGACCTATACATACGACCGTGACAACAAGCCCGTCAAGGTGAAAGAAGCGAACGGGACACTCACGGAAACAGAATACGACGGTGCCGAGCAGATCGTCAGTCAGACCGATGGTAACAAACACAAAACGAAATATGTACGCAACGCCATCGAGGAGGTCACGGAAATCACCGATCCGCTGGGCCACAAAACGACCAAGGAATACGATCTAGCGGGCAACCTGGCGACGCTCACCGATCCCGCAAAACGTACGACCACCTACAAATACGATCCGGCCAACCGGCTTGCCGAAGTGAGCTACTCCGATGGAAAAACACCGACAGTCAAATACGAATACGACGCCGACGGCGACCGTACAAAGATGGTCGACGGCACAGGCACCACCGCCTATACGTACGACCAACTGGATCGCCTGACGGAAACCGAAAACGGTCACAAAGAAGTCGTCAAATACAAATACGACCTCGCGAACGAGCAGACCACCATCACGTACCCGAATACGAAAAGCGTAACGCGCGCCTACGACAAAGACGGGAGGCTGGAAAAGGTCACTGACTGGGCGTCGCATGTCACGAAATACAGCTACGACCCAGACTCGGACGTGAAAGCGACGGCGTTCCCCAGCGAAACGAAAGACGAAGACAAGTACACGTACAACAACGCGGACCAAATGAGCGAAGTGAAGATGCTCAAAAGCGCGGAAACGCTAGCGTCGCTTGTGTATACCCGCGACAGCGACGGTCAGGTCAAAAAGACGACGACCAAAGGTCTACCGGGCGCCGAAGTGACGGAAAACGTCTACGACGAAAACAGCCGGCTCACGAAATACGGCAGCACGGAATACAAATACGACGCGGCTAACAACCCCACGAAGGAGGGATCGAGCACCAACACGTACAACGAAGGAAATGAGCTGGAAAAAGCTACGAGCGCGACGTATGCGTACGACGAACTCGGAGAGCGCACCAAAGCGACCCCCTCGTCCGGTCCCGCCACGACGTACGGCTATGACGAGGCCGGGAACCTGATATCCGTCGAACGGCCGAAAGAAGGGGAAGTTGCGAAGATCGAAGACAGCTACACGTATGACGGCAACGGCCTGCGAGCATCACAGACGATCTCTGGGACCGCTAGCTATCTCGCGTGGAGCATGGCCGGAGGGCTGCCGGTGCTTCTCGGCGATGGCGTCAATAGCTACATATACGGACCAGGCGGACTCCCCGTCGAGCAAATCAACAACTCGACCGGCACCGTGCTCTACCTCCATCACGACCAAGCCGGCTCCACACGCCTCCTCACCGGATCGACGGGCAAAATGGAAGGCGCCTACAGCTACAGCGCCTACG
>Ga0116215_1000617_pt1 | contig 26618 bp, 20 predicted proteins | sample Sb_taG_7_FD_89698 | JGI IMG/M metagenome (GOLD analysis project Ga0116215, IMG submission 89698) | Peat soil microbial communities from Weissenstadt, Germany - Sb_50d_2_FS metaG | ecosystem: Environmental > Terrestrial > Soil > Wetlands > Peat | place: Germany: Weissenstadt | collected 2010-09-21
CGAAGCCAGCGGCAGCGAGTGGTACTTCCCGGCCCGCCTCACGCTCGACACGGGCGCGGTCGGCAACGGCCTTGCAAACCCGGCGCAGGAAGTGCTCGGCCTGCACTCCACGATGGGCGCGGAGCTGCCGAAATCGCTGCACATTCTGGCGATCGACTCCGAACTGGACAAGCTGTTCGGGGGCGGCGGGACGACGCTGAACGAGGCGGAAGCGCTGGCCGCGCAGTCAGGCATACCGTCGTCCAACCTGACGCTGATCGAAGAGCAGAACACCTACGCCCACAACGACCCCGCCGGCGCGAGTCCGGAAATCAACGAATTCTTCAAGAAGCTGAAGCCGTTCCTTGAAGAACTGGCGCACTAGCACCAAGACAGTAGACGCGATGGACCCGCTCGCTGCTAGCGCACGAGCGGGTCCATGCGCGAGGCGGTGATCGTCTCGCGCAAGGTCGCCAGCGCGTCGTGGCGCGGACGCCAACCGAGCTCGCGCCGCGCCTTGCTCGTGCTCATGATCACCGGCTCGCGAAAGGCCGCGATCCACTGCGCCTGCGCCGGCAGGAAGCCCAGGCGCGAGACGATCTCGGCGGCCGCGTCCAGCGCCAGCTCGGGCACCGGGATCGTGTACCAGCCGAGCTCCTGCGCTAGCAGCCGGATCGTCATCTGGCCCGGCCCAGCGAGGTTGTACACGCCGGGCGCGCCCCTGCCGAGCGTGGCTGCGCGGATCGCGCTGGCGACGTCGTCGTGGTGCACCAGCTGGAACGGCACCCCCGGATCGGGCAGCACCGGCTTGAGGATCGGCACGCCCTCGAGCAGGCTGAGGACGGGACCGGGCAGTCGCTCGGAGATCTGCGTGTAGGGCAGGCTGTCGATCAGCAGCGGCGCCTGCGGCCCGGCGACAATGCACGGGCGCAGGACGTAGCTCGCGGTCGCGCTGTCGGTGAGCGTGGTCGCGAGCAGCGTCTCCACCTCCGCCTTCTGCGCGGAGTAGTAGTGCGCGGCGGTCCCGCGCGCGGGGACATCCTCGGTGAGCGGCTGGGGATTATCGCGATGGAAGCCGTACGCGGCGACCGACGAGGTGTACACAAGGCGTTTGGCGCCCGCCGAGACGCTCGCCTCGAACACGTTGCGTGAGCCCACCAGGTTGACCGCACGGCTCTCCCGTGCGCCGCCCATGATCACGAACGCCAGGTGCACGACCACGTCGGCGTCGTGCACGAGGGCCTCGACGGCGCCGCGATCGAGCACGTCGCCGCGACGGTAGACGGTCTTCTTCCAACCCCTCGCCGCGGGATCGAACGGCCGGCGCGCCATGCCGTGGATACGTCCCACCTCGCGCGAGCGCTCGAGCGCCGCCATCACCGCCTGGCCGATCTCGCCGGTCGGGCCTGTCACGGCCACCGTCAGACGGCTGTCAATGCTCCCACGCGGTGCCACCGCTACCTTTGTAGCGCATCGTCTCCCACCAACCTCCCCGCATCGCCTCCGGGCCAGCCGCGGCACGAGCGGTTCGCGAGGACAGGCCGGCCCTCGCGGATATGTCGATTTTCGCGCCGGCCGTTCGTCGTATGAGCGATGGCCGGGTGCAAGCCGGCCGCGACCGGCCGGAGCTGATCCTCCGGCACCACGATCGAAAGGACCACAGCATGCGTTTCATGATGATCATGTATCCGGGAATCGCCGAGGAGAGCGACTGGACGCCCACGCCGGAGGCGGTCGCGGCGATGGGCCGCTACAACGAGGAGCTGCGCGAGGCCGGTGTGCTGCTCTCGCTCGACGGCCTGCACCCCACCTCGCAGGGCGCGCGCGTCGCCTTCGCCGGCGGACGCCCGAGCGTGACCGACGGGCCGTTTGCGGACACGAAGGAGGTGCTCGGCGGCTACTGGCTGATCGATGTCGCCTCCAAGGAGCAGGCCGTCGCCTGGGCCTCGCGCTGCCCGGCCGCAGACAGGGAGATGATCGAAGTCCGCAGGGTCTATGAGATGGAGGACTTCCCCGCGGAGGTGCGCGAGGCGGCCGGGCACGCCGCGGGGTAGGGGCCGACGCGTCGCGGACGGTGCCGGCACATCGAGATGGTGCCGGCACGCTGCGGGTAGCGATAGCGCAGCTGCCTTCTTGAAGTCTCGCTGCCGGCGCCCGCCCGGCGCACAGCAACCGCCGGCGAGACGACATCGCCGTACGCTTGGTGGCGTGCTGCTCGCATCCACCTCGATCGGCCAGAGCATCAGCTCGTTCCTGCACGCCGCCGGTCAGTTCTTCTCGGACCTCGCGGCCGTCAACTGGCTCGCACTGGCGCTGGGATTGGCGTTCTTCGGCCTCAACCTCACGCTGCGCTCGCGAGCCTTCTTCCACAGCCTGCGCGCCGCCTACCCCGCCGTGAGGTTCCAGTGGCGACGGGTTTGGGGCGCGTATTTCGCCGCGGTCGGCTTCAACAACGTCGTGCCCGCGCGCGGCGGCGATGTGATCAAGCTGTTCCTGACGCGCTCCTCGATCCCCGGCTCGCGGTATCCGACGGTGGCCGCGGCGTTCTTCGTCGAGTCGGTGTTCGACGCTTGCGTGGGCGTGCTGGTGCTGACCTTCGCGTTCACGCAGGGGGTGTTCCCGAAGCCGCCCGACTTCTCGAAACTGAACTCCTTCGACATCTCATACCTCGCCGGGCACTTCCATCTGACGCTGTTCCTGATAACCGCCTTGGGGGTGCTCGGCGTGGTCGCCTTCGCGCTGCTGTCCGTGCGCGTGAGGGCCTTCTGGGCGCGCGTGCGCCAAGGCGTGACGATCCTCAGTGATCGCCGGCGCTACCTGCGCGAAGTGGTCGCGCTGCAGGTGCTCGCGTGGGCGTGCCGGTTCACCGCCTTCTGGTTCCTGCTGGAAGCGTTCAGGGTGGGAGGCTCGGTGAAGAACGTGCTGCTCGTGTTCGCCGTCAATCAGGTCGCCGGCGCGGTGCCCTTCACCCCCGGCGGCGCGGGCGTGCAGCAGGCGCTGCTCGTGAAGGTGTTCGCCACGGGCGGCGCCTCCACGGCGGTGGTCGCCGCCTACTCGGTCGGCCAGCAGATCGCGATCGCGGCGTTCACGGCGCTGGTCGGGCTCGGTGCGGTCGTGTTCATCTTCCGCTTCCGCTCCTTCAAGGAGGTGCTGTATGCCGGGCGGGCCTCACGCGAGGCCGAGCGCGCGGGCGTCGCGGAGCTGGACTATTGAAGCCCCTCGCGCGCCTCGCGCACGAGCGCGACGGCCTCCGGGAACACGCGGGCGATCACGGTGCGGATCTGCTCTGCTTGGGCCTCGGCGTTGCCCTGGATGTTGACCCGTGCGACGGCCGCGACGGTCATGTCGACCGCGAGCTTGATCGCGTTGTCGGCCCACACCAGGCGTTGGTTGCCCTGCATCTGTTCGGCGAACTCAGCCAGGCGCCGCTGCAGCTCCTCGGGGTCACCGAACAGGTCTCCGAGTCCGCCGCTTTCCATGTGAGCATCATAGACTGCGCTGCTCATGCCCTCCGCCTCTGAGATCAAGGAGCAGCTCGCGCGCGAGGCCGCGCAGCGCAACCGGCTCGCCGTTCCAGCTTTCGCGGGCGGTTTCCTGTATCTGCTCAGCGCGATCACCCTCACGGAGACGCTCAAGGCGGCGCCCACCGTCGGGCTGCTGCAGGGCCTGACCCCGGCGTTGTCGGGCGAGGCGACCCCGGCGGTCAGCCCGCGCACCGCGGAGGTGAAATTTGTCAGTCACCATGCGTTCGCGCTGATCGCCGGCAGCACGCTGGCGGCGATCGCGGTCGGTGCTCTGACGCTGATCCTGCTGCTGCTGCTCGGCGCGACGCGCTTCCGGCGCCCGCAGACGTGGGCGCCGGCGCTGCCGCTGGTTCTCTACGGCGGCATTGCCGTGGCTTTGGTCACGGTCGCCCACGAGGTGGTCAGCGCGATCCAGACGCACAACTTCGCGGTCGGCCACGACCACTCCAACCACGCCGTCGAACAGGCGCTGACGAGCGGCGTGGCCAACAGCGTGTCCGACTACGTAGCCCTGTTCGCGGGGCTGGCGCTCGCCGCGGGCATGATCGCGACGATGCTCAACGCGTTGCGCGTCGGGCTGGTGCCCCGCTGGATGGGCATTCTCGGGATATTCACCGGGCTGCTCATCTTCCTGCCGATCTTCGGTGCCGAGCTGCAGGTGGTGCCGACCTTCTGGATGGTGATGATGGGCATCCTGTACATCGGCAAATGGCCCAACGGAGAGCCGCCCGCGTGGGCGGCGGGCGAGGCGCGGCCGTGGCCCTCGCGCGCGCAAATGCAGGCCGGGCAGGCGGGCAACGGGCGTGCCGTGCCCGCCGCGGCCGGCGCGGCTGCGGCGCCCACGCCGGCGCTGCCCGGCTCGAGCGGCTCCTCGCGCAAGCGACGCAAGCGCGGGCGCGGCTGAGCGAATGGCCGAGGACCCGCAGAGCGTCACGGGGGCGCAGCTCGACGCCGAGCTGGCGTCGCTGCTCCAGATCGAGACGTTCGATCCCCCGGCTGAGTTTCGCGAGCAGGCGCTGCTGAACGATCCGGGCATATACGAGCAGGCGGCCGCGGACCCGCAGGCATGGTGGGCCGCGCAGGCGGGCGAGCTCGACTGGTTCCAGCGCTGGACGCGGGTGCTCGACGACGACGACCCGCCGTTCTACAAGTGGTTCACGGGCGGCACGCTGAACGTCTCCTACAACTGCCTCGACCGCCACGTGATCGCGGGCAGGGGCGAGCGCGTGGCCTTCCACTGGCGCGGAGAGGGCGGCTCCGAGCGCGACATCACCTACGCCGAGCTGCTTGCGGAGGTGGAACGCTGCGCGAGCGCGCTGAAGGACCTGGGGGTTCGCAAGGGCGACGTGGTGGGGATCTACCTGCCGATGATCCCCGAGGTCGTCGTGGCGATGCTGGCGTGCGCGCGCATAGGCGCACCGCACAACGTCGTCTTCGGGGGCTTCTCCGCGGAGGCGGTGCGCGAGCGCATGGAGTTCTCCGAGGCGAAGGTGCTGATCCCCGTCGACGGCGCCGCGCGCAAGGGCCGCACGGCACCGGTCAAGGACCGCGTCGATGAGGTGATGGACGACCTGGAGAGCCTGGAGAAGATCGTGGTCGTGCAGAGCAAGGGGACGCCGTGCCAGATGCGGGAGGGGCGCGACGTCTACTACGAGCAGATCCTCGCCGACGCCGATCCAGTGTGCCCGGCCGAGCCGCTGGACGCGGAGCACCCGCTGTACATCCTCTACACCTCCGGCTCGACAGCCAAGCCAAAGGGAATCCTGCACACCACCGGGGGCTACCTGACGGGGGTCTCTGCGACCCACCGCTACGTGTTCGACCTGAAGGGGGAGGAGGGCGGGTCCTCATCGGACGTGTACTGGTGTGCCGCCGACGTCGGCTGGGTGACCGGGCACTCCTACATCGTCTACGGCCCGCTGTGCAACGGCGCGACCTCGGTGATGTGGGAGGGCGCGCCCGACTACCCCCACCAGGGCATCTGGTGGGAGATCGTGGAGCGCTATCGCGTGAGCATCCTGTACTGCGCGCCGACTGCGATCCGCGCGTGCATCAAGTGGGGCGCGCAGTGGCCGAACAAACACGACCTGAGCAGCCTGCGCCTGCTTGGCTCGGTCGGTGAGCCGATCAATCCGAAGGCGTGGCTGTGGTACCACAAGGTGATCGGCTCAGGGCGCTGCCCGATCGTGGATACGTGGTGGCAGACGGAGACGGGTGCGATCATGATCTCGCCGCTGCCGGGCATCACCGCCACCAAGCCGGGGTCGGCGACGCGCCCGCTCCCGGGCGTGTTCGCGGAGGTCCTCGACGAGTCCAGCGGCGAGCCGATCCGCGAGGGCCAGGGCCTCTTGGTGCTCACCCAGCCGTGGCCGTCGATGCTGCGCACCCTGTACAAGGAGGAGGAGCGCTTCATCGACACCTACTTCAGGCGCTTCGGCCGCGAGACCTACCTCGTCGGCGACGCCGCCCGCCGCGACGCGGATGGCTACCTGTGGGTGATCGGGCGTATCGACGATGTGGTCAACGTCTCCGGCCATCGCCTGTCTACGGCGGAGGTCGAGTCGGCGATCGTCGCTCATCCGGACGTGGCGGAGGCGGCGGTGATCGGCCAGCACGACGAGGACACTGGACAGGCGATCGTGGCGTTCGTGACGTTGCAGGGCGAGCTGGAGGGCGATGCGGACACCGTCGAGGGCATCCGCGAGACGGTCGCCGAGCGCATTGGCAAGTTCGCGCGCCCCAGGCGCATCATCTGGACGGACGACCTGCCGAAGACGCGCTCGGGCAAGATCATGCGTCGCCTGCTGCGCGACATCGCGGAGGGCCGCGCGCTGGGCGATGTGACGACGTTGCGCGACCCGGCGGTGATGGGCCAGCTGCAGGAGCGCATCGGGGAGCTGCGCGCCGAGGAAGGCTGACCGCCGGCTGACGGTGGCGCTGGCATGATTGAGCGATGGCCTCCGCCGAGCCGGCGATCGAAACCATAGGTCTGACCAAGCGCTTCCCCCTCCGGGGAGGACGCGGCGAGCGCACGGCGCTCGCTGGCATCGACCTGAAGGTGCCGCGCGGCTGCGCGTTCGGCTTCCTCGGGCCGAACGGAGCGGGCAAGACGACGATGATCAGGACGCTGCTCGGACTGACGCATGCGAGCGCCGGGAGCATGTATGTGCTCGGTCATCCGGTGCCGGCGGAGCGTGCGCAGGCGCTCGAGCGGGTCGGCGCGATCGTCGAGGAGCCCCGCTTTCACCCCCACCTCTCCGGTCGTGAGAACCTGCGCGTGGTCGCAGCGGTGCGTGGTCCCGAGACAGCCGCGCGGATCGCGCCTGCGCTCCAGCGCGTCGGTTTGAGCGAGCGCGCGGACGAGAAGGTCAAGAGCTACTCGATGGGAATGCGCCAGCGCCTTGGGGTCGCTCGATGCCTGCTGGCCGACCCGCTGCTGCTGATACTGGACGAGCCGACCAACGGCCTGGATCCCGGCGGCATCCAGGAGTTCCGCGAGATGATCCGCGCACTGGTCGACCAGGAGGGTCGCACCGTGTTCCTCTCCTCCCATCTGCTGGACGAGGTGGAAAAGACGTGTGATGCGGCGGCGATTGTCGATCGCGGCAAGCTCGTCACGCAGGGACCGATCGCCGAGATCTCCCGCGGCGGGGACGGCGCGCGCAATGAGCTGATCGTCGTCGTCGATGACGTCGAGCTGGCGCTGCGCACGCTCGCTGACAGCGAGCTCGTGCACGAGGCGCGGCGATCCGACGAGGGCCTGTTGATTGTTCTGGAGGGCGAACCTGATACGGCCGCCGATGTGAATGCGACGCTCGTACGGGCGGGCGTAGGGGTCAGACGGCTCGAGCCCGTACGGCACAGCCTCGAGCAGCGCTTCCTCGAGGTCACCGCGCGACTGGACCAAGCGCCACAGGAGGTGGGGGCGTGACCGAAATCGCCATGCAGATGTTCGGAGCGGATGTGCTCAAGCTGCGCAAGAAGCGCGGCATGCTCATCTGGGCGCTGGTGCTGGCGCTCGGCCCGGTGATCGTGTTCCTGACGGTGAAGGTGATTCAGCACTCCTCCAACCCGCAGAAGTACGAACCGGCGGGTGGCACCCCCGGGTTCAGCGACGGCCTGCGCGTGCTCGCTCTGTTCTTCGGTCCGCTGGCCGCGATCCTGGTCGGCGTGGAGGCGGGTACCGGCGACGTGGCGGCGGGTGTCTTTCGCGATCTGCTCGTCACCGGGCGCTCGCGTGTGGCGCTGTTCGCCTCCCGCGTCCCCGCCGCCCTGGCGGTGTGCTGGACGGTGGTTCTCAGCGCCTTCCTGCTGCTGGTGGCGGGCGTCTACGCGTTTGCCTCCAATCTGCCCACGCCCGACACGACGCTCCTGCTCGACGGGCTCGGATTCATCCTGCTGGCGACAGGGGTGGTGTGCGTCGTCGCCGTCGGCTTCGCCTCGCTGACCACCTCCAAGCCCGCGTCGATCACCGCGCTGATCGGCTGGCAGCTGGTGGCGAGCCCGCTGATCGCGCAGATCAGCTCGCTCGGCGGTGCGCGCAAGGCTCTGCTCAGCCAGGCGATCGGCCACTTCAGCCCCGTCCACGTCGGCGATCGCGGTGGAGCCGTGTCGATGTCGCTCGGCACGGGGCTGGTCGTGCTCGTGGCGTGGCTCGTGGTGTTCCTAGCGCTCGGCGCCTGGCGCACCCGCACGATGGACGCCTGAGCAGGGACACGCGAGGCTGAAACACCAGCCCGTTCAGACCTTGCGGTGCTCGGGGACCCAGGAGCCGTCGTCCTGGCGGGTGAAATCCTGGAACAGGTTGGGTGCCTCGGCCTGCATGATGCGGGCGATCTGGTCGAAGACGAGGCGCAGCTCCTCCTCGGCGCCCTCGGCGGTGCGCATCTCGATCACGTGGCGCAAAGTGCGCGCGTTGGCCGTCCACAGGATGTCTGTACTGAGGCCGATCGGGGCGAGCCGGCGCAGCGCTGAGGTGACCTCCTTCTTGACGTGGAAGGGCACCCCGTCCTCGTCGATCCCCAGCTCCTGTGCTGCGCTGACCTGGAACTCCTCGAGCTGCTCGACGATCGAGAGCACCCGCTCGCGCACCGGCTCCAGCGCGGGCGGGACGCGAAAGCCGATGTCAGTCAGGCGCACGTAGCGCAAACTCTCCTGACTGAACGCCGAGCCCGCGCGATGTCTCACAAGCTCATGAGTAAAAACACGACTGACGTTTCTTATTGCCAACGAGTAGTTGGCGTGCTCGAGCACGCTGCCGTGGCCGGAGCGCAGGATGTTCGCGAAGTACTCACGCCGGTCGGTGCGGATCCTGGTGACGTTCGGGTTCAGCCCCGGCTCCCAGCTGCGGTAGCAGGCCCGCCCGCCGAACTCGACGATCAGCTCGCCGGCGTTGAGGTCCTCGTCGGCCTCGTCCACCCGTCGTTGCAGCCACGACTCCCCGCCCACGTCCTGCAGGTACGCGCGCATGCCGTCGAGGTCGATCGAAGGGCGCGCGATCAGGAAGACGGACGGGCGTGTCTCGTGCATGGGGCGGAGGATGCTAGGAGGTCCCGCGGACGTCGCCGCCAGCTCGTCCCAGCATGTTCGTAGACTGCATGTCAGTGGCTGGCCCAGGTGCCCACGACGGTTCCCCGAACATCGTCGAAGCGCAGGATCTGTGCCGTCGCTACGGAGCGGGAGAAGCCGCCGTTGATGCTCTGGCCGGCGTCACCGTCGACTTTCCAACGGGCCGATATGCGGCGATCATGGGACCGTCGGGTTCGGGCAAGTCGACGCTCATGCACCTGCTCGCCGGCCTGGATCGCCCGACCTCGGGCACGGTGAAGGTTGGTGGGGTCGAGCTGACCACGCTCGATGACCGCCAGCTCACGCAGCTGCGACGAGACCGAATCGGCTTCATCTTCCAAACGTTCAACCTGCTTCCCGTGCTGAATGCCGAGGAGAACATTCTGCTGCCACTGTCGATAGCCGGGCGCGAACCGGACCGCGAATGGTTCGAGCGGCTGATCGACACGGTCGGCATCCGCGACCGCCTCAGCCATCGCCCCGCGGAGCTCTCCGGCGGCCAGCAGCAGCGCGTCGCGGTGGCGAGGGCGCTGATCTCACGTCCGGCGGTGGTGTTCGCCGACGAGCCCTCCGGGAACCTCGATTCGAAATCCTCCGGCGACGTGCTCGCGCTCCTGCGCCAGGCGGTCGACGACTTCGGCCAGACGGTCGTGATGGTCACCCACGACGCGCGCGCTGCATCCTTCGCAGATCGCCTGCTGCTGCTGGCCGACGGGAAGATCGTGCACGATGGTGAGGCGACGAGCGCCGAGCATGCGCTGGACCTGATGAAGGCCGTCGGCTGATGGGTCGATCGGCCGGCCGGGCTCGCCGCTGATGCTGGCGCTGGTCCTGCGCGGCTTCATGCAGCGCAAGCTGCGGGTGCTGTTGACGGGGATCGCGATCGCTCTCGGCGTGGCGCTGATGGCGGGCACGTACATCCTCACCGACACCATCAACCGGTCGTTCGCGAGCATTTTCCACACCGCCGACGAAAGCAAGTCGGTGATCGTCACGCCCACGCAGAACCTCGGCAGCGGCATCCGCTCGCAGACCTCGCCGATCGACGAAGCGATGCTCGCACGGGTGCGCGCGACGCCTGGGGTCGCCCAGGCGTCGGGCTCGATCTTCGCTCCGGGGACGATGCTCGACGTTCATCGCAAGCGCCTGACCACCGGGGGAGCTCCCGCGTTCATCGCCTCCGAGGTGCCGGCCCGATTCGAGGCCTTCAAGCCGTTCGCCGGCCGTCTGCCGAGCGCCGGCGACGAGGTCGCGGTCGACGAGGCGACCGCCGAACGCGGCTCGCTGAAGCTGGGGCAGCAGATCATCGTGGCGGGCGCGGCGCTCACCCACCGCTATACGATCGTCGGGATCGTCAAGTTCGCCGGGGGACAGTCTTTCGGCGGAGCCGCCGTGGCGCTGGTCACGCCACCGCAGGCGCAGCAGCTCGCGGACGAGGTCGGAAGCTACGACCAGCTCGACGTCGCCGCCGCGCCGGGTGTGTCCCCGGAGCAGCTACGCGCGCGCATACGCGCGGTCCTGCCGACCACCGTTGCCGTGCGCACGGGTGCCCAGCAGGCCGTCAAGGATTCCTCCGACCTGGAAAGCAACCTCAGCTTCCTGCGCACGTTCCTGCTGGTGTTCGCGTATGTCGCGCTGGTGGTGGGAGCGTTCATCATCTTCAACACCTTCTCGATCACCGTCGCCCAGCGCACGCGCGAGTTCGGGCTGCTGCGCACGCTCGGCGCCTCTCGCGGCCAGATCATGCGCTCGATGGTCGAGGAAGGGATGCTGCTGGGGGTGGGCGGCGCGGTGCTGGGGCTGTTCGGCGGGATCGGCCTCGCGCCGGCGCTCGACGGACTGTTCAAAGCCTTCGGGGCTGATCTGCCCGACAGCGGCACCGTGCTGGAGACGCGCACGATCGTCGTGTCGCTGCTCGTCGGCACGATCGTGACGGTGCTCGCGGGCCTCGCGCCGGCCTTGCGCGCGACACGCGTGCCGCCGCTGGCGGCAATGCGCGAGGGCGTGGAGATCCCGCCGCGCCTGGTGACCGGGAAGGTGCTGCTCGTTCGCGCGGGCGTCGTCGCGGTCGTGTTCGCGATCCTTGGGCTGCTGCTCGGCGCGGGTGTCGCACCGGTCCTGTTCGTGATCTTCGCCATCTACGTGACAGTGCTGCTGGTACGTCTCGTCAAGGGGGCTGGGAGTCATCATTACCGCGTCGTGCCCGCGCTCGCGGGTGCCCTGGGGTGGCTTGTGAGCTGGCGCGGGATCACCGCCCGCCTCGCCCGCGAGAACTCGATCCGCCAGCCGGGGCGCACGCTCGTGACGGCGGCGGCGCTGACGGTCGGCCTCGCGCTCGTTACGTTCGTGGCGGTCCTCGCCGCCGGCACCAAGGCGACGATCGACCAGGCTGTGAGCCGCTCGTTCGCCGGCGAGCTGATCGTGGAAAGCTCATCTGCGGGCTCCGCGGTCGGCATCCCCGCGCTCGTCGCCCCGGCGCTGCGCAGAGTCCCGGGCGTCGCGAGCGTCGCGCCGGTCGCCTTCACCGTGGGGCGCCGGCGATCGAGCTCGAGCAACGTCTCGGTCGCCGCCGTCGAACCGGGCTCCTTCGAGCGCGCCTACCGGATCGAATGGAAGCAGGGCTCGGCCGCGACGCTTCGGGGGCTCGACCAGACGGGTGCGATCCTCACGAAGGCGTATGCGAGCTCCCAGCACCTGAAGGTCGGACAGACGATCTCTGTGCTCACCCCGAGCGGCCGTAATGTGTCGCTGACGGTGCGGGGGATCGCGCAGGACAACGCGAGGCTGCTCGGCGACCTCACGATCACGCTCGCCCTCGCCCGGAGCGCGTTCGGGCAGCGCGAAGACGCGGCGGACTTCGTCTCCTACGCGCCGGGCGCGCGCAACGCGCAGGTGCAGCCGGCGATCGACCGACTGTTGCGAACCAGCTTTCCGCAGCTGCGCTCGCAGACCCCAGCCCAGTTCAAGCAGAGCCGCGCCAGCCAGATCAACACGCTGCTCGCGCTCATCTACGTGCTGCTCGCGCTGTCGGTGATCGTGTCGCTGTTCGGGATCGTCAACACGCTGATCCTGTCGATCTACGAGCGCACGCGCGAGCTGGGGATGATGCGCGCGATCGGCACCTCGCGCCGTCAGATCCGCCAAATGATCCGCTACGAGTCGGTGATCACCGCGCTGATCGGCGGCGTCCTCGGCCTCGTGATCGGGGTCGTCGGCGCGATCCTCGTCACCACGTTCGCGCTGTCGAGCTCGGGCTATGTCCAATCGATCCCCGTCGGCACGCTGTTCGTGCTGCTGATCGTCGCCGCGCTGGCGGGGGTGATCGCCGCGCAGCTGCCCGCGCGCCGTGCAGCGCGGCTGGACGTGCTGAGCGCGCTGGCGAGCGAGTAGGGATCAGGCGTGCTCCTCGCCTGGCAGGGCACGGGTCGCGTCGGCGACGATCTGCTGAGCCTCTCAGCCCGACTCCTGCAGATAAGCCTCCGCCAGCCGCTTCGGCGCGCGCGCGAGCCACGCCTCGATGATCAGCTCCTCAAGCTCCTCGACAGGGATGCGATCCAGCAGCGCGAGGATCGACGGGTGGCCGTCGAAGTGAGGGGTCGTGAAGTAGACGACGGGGTCGTCGGCCAACAATGCCTCCTTTGCCCCAATGTGCTCTACGCGGGCAGCCACGATCGGTCCGTCGGGGGCGCGGTCTCCAAGGGCCTCTATTTCCGTTCGCCGCAGTGGGCGCTCCCACACGAACAGCTTGTCCTTGACCCGCCACTGGCGCCGCTCATGCGACAGGCGCTCGCTTGCCTCGGGCAACGCGAGCGCGATCCGGCGTACGTCGTCCCAACTCGCCATTCCGGCACCGTAGCGCGTGGAGGAGCAGCCACCTGGATGTGCCATGCGCAGTCTTGAGCGACCGTCGCGGGAGCCCCGTCTCTAGAGCAGCGGAGTGCACCAGAGGGCTGACAGCAGCGTGGCCGGCAACAGCGACGCCGTGGGCTCGACCGCTTTGGTGAACGACGAGGTCGGGCCCTTGCCGAGCACGTTTCTGGCCGCGACCTTGAACCGGTATCTCCTGCCGTTCTTCAAGCCGATGATCGCGGCGTTCGTGCCCGAGACCGTCGTTGATTTCAGCCGCCGGCCGCCGACGTAGGGGGTGACGGTGTACGAGGTGATCTGGCTGCCGCCGTTCGGTGGCGCCGTCCAAGTGACCGTGGCGCTGCCGGACGCCGCGAACGCCAGCACGTGCGCTGGCGCAGCCGCCGGCGCGGCGGGCGGTTCGCTAGCCGGCGCCGGCTTGAACACGATCGTCGCCATCAGCCAGATCGTCGATGCTCCCGTCTGAACGCTGGTGGTGGGGGTGGCGCCGGTGGCGCCGGTCAGGGCATCCTCGGCCAGGAGCTCCATGTCCCCGACCGGCGAGACGTTGACACGGCCGTTGAAGCTCATCCGGGCCATGAGCGTGTCTTCGAAGCCGGAGTCCGCGTAGAAGCCGACCACCAGCTCGCCCGGGCCCGTTGTGGCGGCTGTCGCCGGCGTGGAGACCACGCTCGCCGTGGTCGTTTTGCCCGTGGCCTGCGCCGTCTGATCGACCACAGCCGAGCCCGCGGCGCTCGATAGCCCCGAGTACTCGAGGGCAGCCACGCCGACGTCGGCGGTCGATGTGGGCGTGGCGGTGATAGCCGGCCGTGTTCCGCCGCCCGCGCTGATGGGCGCGCTCCACACGCTCATCTCCGTGCCGTCGGAGGCTGTGAAGTGCAGCAGCTCGGTGAACGTGTCGCCGGCCGAGTCCTGCACTTTCGAGGTCGTCGCGTGGGCGCTGTTCCATACGCCGACCTCGACGATCAGGCGATTACCGGCCGTGAGGTTCGCGCTCGGGGTCACCGACAGGCTGGCGCCGTGACCGTGGGCGGAGGCCTGCTGCACGAACGCCGGGGACGTCGTGCCGGTCGGCGTGACCGCGTTGGACGCTTCCGAGGCTGGTCCGGTGCCGACGGCGTTGGTCGCGCTCACCTTGAAGGTGTAGGTGGTGCCGTTGGTCAGGCCGGTGATGGTTGCGCTGGTCGCGGGCGGGGCGCCTGTAATCGTGCTCGTCGGCTGTGCGGTGGCGCCGATGTAGGGGGTGATCGTGTAGCTCGTGATCGGGCTCCCGTTGGCCGCGGGAGCGCTCCAGGTAACCGTCGCGCTCGCATTGCCCGGGGTCGCGGCGACAGCGGTCGGCGCTGCCGGCGCGGTGGGAGCGGACGGGGTGACCGCATTCGACGCTTCCGAGGCTGGTCCGGTGCCGACGGCGTTGGTCGCGCTCACCTTGAAGGTGTAGGTGGTGCCGTTGGTTAGGCCGGTGATGGTGGCGTTGGTCGCGGGCGGGGAGCCTGTGATCGTGTTCGTGAGCTGTGCGGTGGCGCCGATGTAGGGGGTGATCGTGTAGCTGGTGATCGGGCTGCTCCCCGGTGAGGGCGCGGTCCACGTGACGGTCGCACTGCCCTGGGCGGCGGTCGCGCTCACGCCGGTCGGAGCCGCCGGCGCTTCCGGCGCGGCGCTGAGGTTGAGCGGTGCGGAGACGGACGGCACGCCTTTGTTGCTGATCAGGAACAGCATGTAGTTGCCATACGGCGCCAGCGACGCGTTCGCCGGGGTGTGCACCGTCAGCGAGCCGGAGCCTGCGGTGAACGACAGCGGCACGAAGTGCTGCGCCATGTCGCCCTCGTGTGTATCCGCGCCGAGGGACACGAGGTTGACGGCGCTGATCGACGCGGCGTTGGGCGTCGCGACGGTGATGTTCGTGTTGTATGTCGAGGCGGCGGGTGCCGAGGTGATCGTCGGTCGCGGGCCGGCGGACAGGTAGGCAGGCGAGTAGATCTGGGCGGAGAACTGACCCGGGCCGCCGAGTCCGTCAGAGTGCCCGCCGCCGGCCGACAGCACGGTCGCGTCCGGCATCAGGATCGCCGTCGAATGGTAGTTGCGTGCGGTGGCGATCGGGGTGGTCGTCGTCCACGTTTCGGTTGTCGGATTCCAGATTTCCGTCGGCAGCACGCCGCTGGTGACGATGCTCTGGTCGCTGGTCGACTCGCCGCCGACCGCGAGCACGGTCCCGTCGGCGAGCATCGTCAGCGTGTGGTAATCCCGCGCGTTGTGCATCGGGGCGATGTGCCGCCATTTCGGGCTCGCTTCGGTCAGGTCGATCGTGGACGTGTTGGCCGAGGCTTCGGTGGTTTTCGTGATGCCCGGCGCGCCGCCGCTGTAGAGGATCTTCCCGGGCCGGTACATGACGGACGCGCCGTTGGTGATCCCGCTCGCTCCGACCGAGGTCCAGGTTTCGTTCGCGACGTTCAGTTCGTAGGAGACGTCCTCGGAGGGCCCGATCGTGAACACGTTCCCGTTCGGGATCAGGTAGGAGAACGGGTACTCTTCCTCGTGGACCTGGCTCGTTGAGACTTTCGACAGCGCCGTCCAGGTGTTGGCTTTCGGGTCATAGACTTCGGGCGCGTCGGCCCACGTGATCGCGTTGTTCGAGTTGCCGCTGATCGCGACGTAGTTGCCGTTGGGGAGCTCGGTGACATCCGGGTACCAGCGCGGGGTGTGCATGTTGGCGGCTGAGCTCCAGGTGCCCGTCGCTGGGTTGAAGATCGCCGCGTTGACGATTCCCAGCTGCCCGGTAGTGAGCCCGCCGTAGCCGCCGACGGTCATGACCTCCCCGTTGGGGAGTTGAGCCATGCCGGAGCAGAAGATGCTGGCCGGGGCGGTGCTCGAGGCGAATTCCTGCGTGGTGGGGTTCCATACGTACGTCGGCTCGGGCTGCTGCCAGCCGTCGAACGAGAGCACGTGCCCGTTGGAGAGCAGGAATAGATGGATCGCCTCGAACGGCCAGCTCATCAGCGCGGACCATTCGCCGCCAGGCGCCGTCATCGGCGTGACCGCGTTCGACGCCGCCGACGCGGGCCCGGTGCCGACGGCGTTCGTCGCCGTCACCGTGAACGTGTATGCGGTCCCGTTCGTCAGGCCGCCGATCGTGGCTGCCGTCGTCGGCGGGGATCCGCTCACCGTCGTGGGGGTCTGTGCGGTGGAGCCGATGTAGGGGGTGACCGTGTAGCTCGTGAGCGGGCTGCCGCCGTTCGCGGGGGCCGTCCAGGTCACGCTCGCGCTGGCGTTCCCCGCGGTCGCGGTGACTGCCGACGGGGCCGCGGGAACGGTCGGCGGCGGCGGTGGCGGTTCTTCGCCCTGGGGGCGCAGGACCACCGTCGAGGTCAGCCATACGGTGGCTGCGCCGGTCGTGAAGGTCGGGTTGGGCGTTGCGCCGGCGGCCAGGACCGCGTCCTGGGCCAGGAGCTCGATGTCGCCATCCGGTGAGACGTTCGCTCGAGTGGCGTAGCCCGAGCCACCGCCGAGCGTGTCGCCGAAGCCGGAGTCCAGGTAGAACCCGATCGCGAGCTCGTTCGCGGCGCTCGTGGGCTGGGTGGCTCCCGAGGAGACGGTGCCCGCCGCTGCGGTTTTGCCGCTGGCGAACGCCGAGCGGTCGAGGACACCCGTGCCCGACACGCTCGAGACGCCGGCGTATTCGAGCGCCACGACGCCTACGTCCGCTTTGCTCGATGGCTTAACCGCTATCGTCGGACGGGTGCCGCCACCGGCCGTGACCGGAGCCGTCCAGATGCTCATCTCGGTCTTGTCGGAGGCTTGGAAGTGCAGCAGCTCGGTGTAGCCGTTTCCCGCCGAGTCCGTCACGCTTGCCGCGGTGGCGGAGGCGTTGCTCCACACCCCGACCTCGACCACCAGACGGTCGCCAGCGGCTACGTTGGATGCTGGTGTGACGCTCAGACCCGTCGTCGCCCCGCTGTGTCCGCTCGCGCTCTGCACGAACGTCGGCTGTGCGGTGCCGGCACGCGCGATGCGTGGGGCGCCTGCGGAGGACAGCGCAGCGAGTGCGCACAGTGCCAGCACTATCATCCATCGGCCCAGCCGCCCGATCGTAATCGTCATCTGTCTCCCCTGGGCGCGCGTCATTCTCCCCTGGGCGCGCATATAAGCAGTCGATAATCAACGTATGCGCGAGCAGATACCTTCCACGCCGCATCCAGCCCAGGATCGAGCTTGAGCAGGCGGTCTGACAGCTAAGCTGCCGTGACGATGGCCGCCTCAGCCCCCTCCGAGCCGACCGACCCGGAGCTCCAGGCGACGGCGTGGGACCTCGATCCGCTGATCGACGGCGAGGGCGGCGAGGGCGTCGAGCGCCGCCTGAGCGACGCGCTGAAGCGGGCGCAGGCGCTCGCGACCGCCTACGCCGGCAAGCTTGGCGAGCTCGACAGCGCCGGCCTGCGCGAGGCCATGAGCGAGCTGGCGGCGATCGAGGAGCTGGTCGCGCGCGCCGGCTACTACGCGGCGCTGCAGTTCTCCACCGACACGGCCGAGCCTGCCAACGGCGCGCTGCTGCAGAAGGTGCAGGAGCAGGAGACCGCGATTCAGACCAAACTGCTGTTCTTCGAGCTCGAGTGGGCCGCGTTGGACGACGGGCACGCCGAGGCGCTGCTGGCGGGTGAGGGGCTGGAGTTCTGCGCGCATCACCTGCGCAACGTGCGCCGCTACCGCGAGCACCTGCTGAGCGAGCCCGAGGAGAAGATCCTCGCCGAGAAGGCCGTCACGGGCACCGGCGCGTGGACGCGGCTGTTCGAGGAGCTCACCTCCGCGATCGAGGTCACCATCCCGGGTGCAGGGCAGCTGTCGGGCGATCGTGCGGACGATGGGGCCGCCGACACCGGCGAGAAGGTCGCGCTCGACGTGGCGCTAAGCCGCCTGGCCCTCGCCGACAGGGAGGTTCGGCGCAGCACAGCCGAGGCGGTCACCGCGGCGCTGGCGCCGGGGCTGCGCACGCGCGCGTTCCTGTTCAACACGCTGCTCGCAGACAAGGCGACCGACGATCGCCTGCGCAACTATCCCCACTGGCTGGCTGCGCGCAACCTCGCCAACGAGGCCAGCGACGAGTCCGTGCGTGCGCTGATCGAGGCGGTGCGCGGACGCTATGAGATCCCTCGCCGCTGGTACCGACTGAAGGCGCAGCTACTGGGCGTGGAGCGGTTGGCCGACTACGACCGCATGGCGGCGGTGACCGAGGACGAGGTCAGCTTCCCGTTCGCGCAGGCGCGCGAGATCGTGCTCGACTGCTACTCCTCCTTCTCGCCGGAGCTCGGTGCGCTCGTCAAGCGCTTCTTCGACGAGCGGCGCATCGATGCGCCCGTCCGCCCCGCCAAGCGCGGCGGCGCGTTTTGTGCGGCGGCCGTGCCGGACGTGTTCCCGTATGTGCTGCTCAACTACACCTCGCGCCGGCGCGACGTGCTCACGCTCGCGCACGAGCTCGGCCACGGCGTCCACTTCGCGCTCGCCGCCCGGCAGGGGATCTTCCACCAGAGCACGCCGCTGACGCTCGCCGAGACCGCGTCCGTGTTCGGCGAGACGATCGTCTTCGGGCGCCTGCTCGGGGAGGACACGACGCCCGCCTCGCGCCTGGCGCTGCTGGCGGAGAACCTCGAGGACACGATCGCCACCGTCTTTCGCCAGGTGGCCATGAATCGCTTCGAGGAGCTAGTCCACACGGCGCGGCGCGAGCAGGGCGAGCTGTCGGTTGAGCGCTTCGGCGAGCTGTGGGCCGAGAGCCAGTCCGAGATGTTCGGCGACTCGGTCGAGGTCACCGACGGCTATCGCACGTGGTGGTCATACATCCCGCACTTCGTCAACAGTCCCGGCTACGTGTACGCGTACGCGTACGGCCAGCTGCTCGCTTTGTCGGTGTACGAGCGCTACGAGCAGACCGGCCCGGAGCTCGTGCCGCGCTACCTGGAGCTGCTCGCCGCCGGCGGCTCGCGCTCACCCGAGGAGCTCGGTCAGATCGTCGGCGTCGACCTCGCCGACCCGGGCTTCTGGGATGCCGGGCTGGACCTCGTCGAGCAGCAGCTCGCCGACGCCGAAGAGGCGGCGGAGCTGTCGGGGAGGCTGGAGCCCGAACCGGGGGCGTAGGCCACTCGCTTGTTCATATCTTCGTATCACAAGAGGGGACGTTGTGATACACTTTGCTTCGTGCGAAGCCTACGACTCGATAATGATCTCGATGAGCGCGTGCGACGCGCTGCCGCCGCGGAGGGCGCGTCGGTATCTGAGTTCATCCGCCGCGCCGTCGCGCAGCGGGCTGAGAGAACGCTCGCGACCGGCATGGACGAGCGTTTGGCTGACGTGATCGGCGCAGCCCACGTGGGCGGTGGCCAGGCACGCCGCACCGGCGCGGCGTTCGCCGAATTGCTAACCGAGAGGCGCGAGCGCACATCCGGTCGGCGCCAGAGCAGGTGACGCTCACCGACGCCGCGCCGCTCGTGGCCCTGATCGACGCCGACGAGCCCGACCATCAGCGCTGCAGGGACGCGCTGGCTGAGCTCAGCCTACCGCTGCTGACGACTTGGCCGGCATTTACCGAGGCGATGTATCTGCTCGGGCGCGGGGGCTGGCGGGCGCAGGAGCCGCTGTGGCGTCTGGTCCTACGTCAGGACCTGGTCTTGGCGCCGTCCTCGGACAAGGCCAACACGCGCAGTGCGCGACTGATGGAGCGCTACGCAGACCGCCCCATGGACCTGGCTGACGCCACGTTGGTCGCGCTTGCCGAGGAACGAGGGCTGAGACGCATCTTCAGCCTCGATGAGGACTTTCACATCTACCGTCTGAACGGCAGGCAGCAATTTGAAGTGCTGCCTCGCTGAGCCGCCACCTCAGAACAGCCCGCTGAGCGCCGCTCCCGCGTGGTGGAGCAGCTCGAACAGGGGCTGGGGGATGACGCCGAAGAAGATCGTCGCGGCGCCCGCGAGCACGGCGACGAGTACCACCTCCGGCTGTGTGCCGCTAGCGGCCTGCTCGGGTGAGCCTGCCAGCGCCACGTCCGGGTGCCGCGCCTCCTCGTCGAGCTCGGGCGAGCCGCCCGCGAGGGCCGGCAGCGGGCCGGCGGCTGGCGCGCCCGCGGGTGGGGCCGGGCCGGGGGACTGCAGATCGCCGCTCGGCGCCTCGCGCATCCACATTGCGGCGATCACCGGCAGGTAGTAGCCGAGCGAGATCATCGAGCCGATCACGATCACCACGCCCAGCCAGGTGTAGCCGCCGGCGATGGCTGCGTCGATCAGATAGAACTTGCCGATGAAGCCGGCCGTGGCCGGGATGCCGGCGAGCGCCAGCATCGAGATCGTCATCGGCCACGCAAGCCACGGGCGCTCGCGCCCGAGCCCAGCCATCGCCTCGAGCGAGTCCCCGCGGCCGGTTTCGCGCTCGCGCGCGACGATCACCGCGAACGAGGCCATGTTCATGAACAGGTACACCGCGAGGTAGAACACGGTCGCGGCGACGCCCAGTTGGGTGGCCACGACGACGCCCGCGAGCATGTAGCCGGCCTGCGCGACCGAGGAGTAGGCGAGCATGCGCTTGAGCGAGGACTGGCCGAGCGCGCCGACGTTGCCGACGATGATCGTGATCGTCGCGAGTACCGCCAGCGCCGGACCCCAGCTCTGTTGCGTGCCGATCAGCGCGACGTCGAAGAAGCGCAGGAACACGCCCAGCGCGGCGACCTTCGTGGTCACCGCCATGAACGCCGTCACAGGCGTCGGCGCGCCCTCGTACACGTCGGGCGTCCACTGGTGGAAGGGTGCCACCGACGCCTTGAAGCACAGGCCCGCCACGCACAGCGCGACGCCGGTCAGCGTCAGCGGGTCCGTCGTGAGGCCGCCGCTCGAGAGCGCGCTCGCGATCGCGCCGAAGTCCGTCGAGCCGGTCGCGCCGTATATCAGCGCGAGGCCGTACAGCAGCGTTGCCGAGCCGACCGAGCCGACGATCAGGTACTTCAGCCCCGACTCCAGCGAGTGCTCGCGTCGAAGCTCGGTCGCGCACAGCACGTACAGCGGGATCGACAGCAGCTCCAGGCCGACGAACAGCGCGACCGTGTTCTGGGCGCTCGCGAGTACCGACATGCCGCCGATCGACGTCAGCAGCAGCGCGTGGAACTCGCCGTGCGCCGCTTCGTGCGCGGCGAGCGAGCGCCACGCGAGCAGCACCGTGCAGAGGCCGCCGCCGATCAAGATCAGGTTCAGCGCCAGCGACAGATCATCGATCGCAAGCGCGCCCGAGACGATCGACTTCTCGGCGTTCCACTGCCAGATCGTCAGTCCCAGCGCGGCGCCGAGCGCGCCGATGCTGAGCGCCGGCACGACCTGCGCGCGGACCCAGCGCGAGCGGGCACCGCCGGCGAAGCCGGGGGTCAGGCCCACCATCAGCACCAGTACCGCGCCGCCCAGCAGCGCGATCAGCGGCGAGAGCCCGCCGAAGTCGACGTGCGGGCCTTTGAGGTGGGCGGTGGCGATGAGCGTCGTCACTTGATCACCAGGAACTGGTTGCCGCTGCTCGCGGAGAAGACGTGGCAGCTCAGTCCGGATTCGCAGACGGAGAAGATGTGCGCGCTCGCCACGGCCGCGTTGACCGAGCTTTCGCTGCGGTGAAGCGCGAACTGCGGGTACAGCGCGAGGAACAGGATCACAGCGACCAGCGGCACGAGCACGGCGCCGTCCGCGAGCGTGATCTCGCGTGACTGCACGTGGCTGCCGACGCGGTTGTGCATCGCGCGGATGAACAGGCGCAGCGCGTACACGGCCGCCATCACCACACCGCTGAACGCGATGATCGCGATCGCGAGCTTGACTTTGAAGACGCCCAGCAGGATCAGGAACTCGCCGACGAAGTTCGACGAGCCGGGCATCGCCAGCATCGCGAGCGTCACGACCAGCGCCAGCGACGCGAGCACCGGCGCGCGGAAGGCGATGCCGCCCATCTCGCGGATGTCTTCCGAGCCGCCCGCGCGCGCGGCCAGCAACGCGACGATGAACAGGATCGGACCCATCACCAGGCCGTGGTTGACCATCTGCAGCAGCGCGCCCTGGGCGCCCTGCGGGTTCAGCGCGAAGATCCCGAGCGTGATGAACCCGAGCTGCGCGACCGAGGAGTACCCGAGGATCAGGCGCGCCTCCGTCTGCGTGAACGCCTGCGCGGAGCCGTACACGATCGAGGCGAGCGCGATCAGCAGCATCAGCGTCTGGAAGTGCGCCGCCGCCTGCGGGAACAGCGGCAGCACGATCGCCAGAAAGCCGTACGCGCCGACCTTCGAGAGCACGCCCGAGAAGACCATCAGCACCTCGACCGGCATCGCGCGGTAGCCGTCCGGCATCCACCCGTGCAGCGGGAAGGCCGGCATCTTGACCAGGAACGCGGCCGCGAAGAACAGAAAGATCCACTCCTGTGAGCCGGTGCTCAGCGCCGGCGCGTGCAGCGCCGAAAGGACGAACGTGATGTGCCCGCCGCCCTGCTGCGCCGCCAGCACGCCCGTCGCGATCGCGCCGGCGAGCATCAGCAAGGACCCGACGAGCGTGTAGATGACCAGCTTGATCGTCGCTCTCACCCGATCTGGTCCCTGACCCCACCCTCCGATCAGGAAGTAGAAGGGGATCAGCATCAGGTCGAAGAACGCCACGAACAGCGCCAGGTCCTGCGCGAGGAACGCGCCGAGCACGGCGGACTCGGCGAGCATGAAGTTGAAGTAGAAGAGGCGCGGGCGATCGATTGATCCGGTCCCGCCCGCCCCGCTGCGCAGGTTGGCGGCGAGCACCGCGGCGGCGAACAGCAGCGTCGTCATGCCGATCAGGAACACGTTCAGGCCCGTGATCGCGAGCTTGTAGTGGATGCCCAGTTCGGCGATCCACACGACGTCGGTCACGTGCTGCAGGCCGGCGCCCGCTTTGTAGTCGGCGATGTAGCCGATCGACAGGCCGAGCGCGCCGAGCGAGCCGAGCAGCGTGAGCACGCCGGGAACGCTCCACGAGCGCCCACCGCCCTCGCCTTCGGCCGTCGCACTCGAGCGCGCGCCGGCAATGCCCACTCCGGACAGCAGCGCGCCGAGCAGACCGCACGCGAGGGGGAGCCAGACGAGGATCGAGAGCGCCGGCATCAGGTCTGCAGCAGGAAGTAGAAGCCGACAGCGGTCACGCCGAGCACGAGCAGCGCCGCGTAGTAGCGCACGAAGCCGCTCTGCGCGGCGCGCACCGCGGCCGAGCCCGCGCGCACGATGCCCGTGGTGCCGCCGATCAGCGTCTCGTCGACGAACACGCGCTCGAACGTGCCGCGCGCGAAGCCGCCCGCGGCTGCCGCTGGGCGCACCACCAGCAGGTCGATCAGCTCATCGAAGTACCACTTGTTGAAGAACAGTTGATAGAGGGGTCTTGTTCTCGCCTGCATGGTCGCCGCGGTGCCCGGCCGCGCCACCCACACGCGGTAGGCGATCGCGATGCCCGCGAGGCCGATGATCGTGCCGAGCGTCAGCCCGACCAGCAGCAGGCCCGTTTTCGTGTGCGGTTCATACAGCTTCGAGGTGGCGAACGACGGGCGCAGGAAGTCGTCGATCACGAAGTCCGTTTTCGGGATCTGCACGAGCCCCGCGCCGACCGCGCCAAGCGCCAGCAGGCTCATCGCGATGCGCATCGGCAGCGCGCGCTCGGCGATCGCGTGCGTGGGGCCGGGGAAGCCCACGTCCGTGTCCTCGGGCTCGCCCGTGGCGGGGTTGGTGGGGGCCTCCGCGTGGTAGACGTGGCCGGCCTCCAGCTCGCGCGCCTCGCTCACGGGATCGCCGTGGAAGGCGCGGAAGATCATGCGGAAGGTGTAGATCGCCGTCAGCAGCGCGCCCGCGTAGCCGACCACGTACAGCGCCCAGTGCCAGCCGCCGAGCTCTCCCACCTGCAGCAGAATCTCGTCCTTGGAGAAGAAGCCCGAGAACGGCGGCACGCCCGACAGCGCCAGGCCGCCGACGATGAAGCAGCCATACGTAAACGGCAGCGCCTTGCGAAAGCCGCCCATCTTCACCAGCGACTGCTCGCCCGCCATCGCGCCGATCAGCGAGCCGGCGGCCATGAACAGCAGCGCCTTGAAGAACGCGTGCGTCATCAGGTGGAACAGGCCCGCCGCGTACGCTCCCACCGACACCCCCATGATCATGTAGCCGATCTGCGACATCGTCGAATAGGCGATCACGCGCTTGATGTCCGTCTGCGCGAGGCCGATCGTGCCGGCGATGAACAGCGTCAGCGCGCCGACCACCGCGCCGACGTCCTGCGCGGCCGGTGCGAGCTCGAACAGCGGGTGCATGCGCGCGATCAGGTACACGCCCGCGGTGACCATCGTCGCGGCGTGGATCAGCGAGCTGACCGGCGTGGGGCCCTCCATCGCGTCCGGCAGCCACGTGTGCAGCGGGATCTGCGCGGACTTCGCGATCGCGCCCACCAGCAGCAGCACGCAGCCCGCGACCAGGTCGCCGTCGCCTGAGGCCGCGCCGGAGGCGGCGTGTCCGAATGCTCCGGCTTCGGTCGCGTGGAAGCTCCGCAGGAGGTCGAGCGTGCCTGTGTGCTTGAAGATGAAGTACGTGCCCAGCACCAGCCCAACGTCGCCCACGACGTTGATCACGAACGCCTTGATCCCCGCAGTCGTCGCCGTCGTACGCCGGTACCAGAAGGAGATCAGCAGGTAGGAGGCCGCGCCGACGAACGCCCAGCCGACGATCAGCAGCAGGAAGTTGCCCGCCAGCACCAGCAGCAGCATCGAGAACACGAAGAAGTTCAGGTAGGAGAAGTAGCGGACGAAGCCGCGATCCCTGTCCATGTAGGAGATCGAGTACAGGTGGATCAGCGTCGAGACGCCCGTGACCGTCAGGATCATGAACACCGACAGCGGGTCCACGAGGATCGACATCTGCGCATCGATGCCAGTCGTCGAGGCATAGCTCCACAGCGATGAGACCAGCTCGCGGTGCTCCGGGCCGTGGCCCTGCAGCGAGATCAGCGCGCCGAGCGCGCACAGGAAGGCGAGGAAGATCGCGCCCGTGCCCAGCCAGCCGGCCGAGCGGCCCGGCAATCTCCGGAAGCCGAGCGCCGTGGCGAGCGTGCCCGCGAGCGGGAACGCGAGGACGAGCCAACCCCAGGTAGTGGTGCTCACGTCGTTGGCCTCCACGCGCCGGCGCCCAGCGTCATCCCTGCAGCTCCCGCAGCTCGTCAACATCGATCGGCAGCTGGCGGCGGTAGATCGCGACGACCATGCCCAGGCCGATGCACACCTCGCACGCGGCCACCGTCATCACGACGATCGCCAGGATCTGCCCGTCGCCGTTGCCCCACATGCGCGAGAACGCGATCAGCGCGAGGTTGCCGCCGTTGAGCATCAGCTCCAGGCACAGCAGCACGACGAGCGGGTTGCGGCGCGTCATCACGCCGACCGCGCCGAGCGAGAACACGATCGCCGAGACGGTCAGGTACCAGGCGATGCTCATGACGGCTGCTCCGCCCCCGTCTCCGAATGGCTTCGCGGAGCTTGATCCGCGTGCGGGTGGCGTCCGTTGCCGTTGCCAAGGACAGCGCCGACGCCCTCGGCCGTCGTGCCCGTCCCGCGCGGGCGCAGCAGGTCGAGCGGCACGAACGTCTCGTGCTCCCCCTCCGGGGAAGATGCGTCGGCCTCGCCGATGCCGCCGCGACGGCGAGCGAGCACCACGCCGCCGACCGCCGCGATCAGCAGCAGGAAGGACGCGAGCTCGAACGCGAGCAGGAAGCGCGTGAGCAGCAGCTTGCCAATGTACGCCGGCGTGCCGTAAGTCTGCGGCCCCGGCACATAGCCGGCGCCGTAGCCGCTGGTCGCCTCCAAGCCCGTGCCGAGCAGCGCGATCAGCAGCTCCACTAGCAGCGCGCCGCCGAGGATCGCACCGCCGAGGCGCAACTGCGAGCCGGCCGGTCCGCGGCCGGCGCCATGCAGGCGCTCGCCGACGCTCTCGCCTTCGCCGCCCACGTACGCGACCACGAACACGTACAGCACCATCACCGCGCCTGCGTACACCACCACCTGCACCGCCGCCACGAACTCCGAGCGCAGCAACAGGAACAGCACCGCCAGCGACAGCAGGTGGGCGACCAGCGCGAGCACGCTGTAGAAGGGGTTGCGCAGCACCACCACCCCGACCGCCCCCGAGATCACGCCGATCGCCGCGATGAAAAAGAGGACCGCGCTCATCTCACTCCCCGTCGTTCCTCAACGGGGTGCGCTCGAGCGGCTCCGCGAGCAGCATCTCCTTCGTGAAGATCAGATCGCCGCGGTCGTAGTCGGAGAGCTCGTAGTCATGCCCCATCGTGATCGCGTCGAACGGGCACGCGATCTCGCAGTAGCCGCAGAAGATGCAGCGCGACAGGTTGATCTCGTACACCGCCGCGTAGCGCTCACCCGCGGAGACGCGGTTCTCCGGCGTGTTCTCCGCGGCCACCACGCGAATGCAGTCGGCCGGGCACGCCGCCGCGCACAGCGAGCAGCCGACGCACTTCTCCAGGCTGGGGTGGGTGGGGTCCGAATCCTCGAAGCGGTGCAGCTTGTGGCGGCCGCGAAAGCGCGGGTACACCGGCACCTTCTCCTCCGGGTACTGGATCGTGTTCGTGCCCTCCGCAATGCGCCCGAACGTCGTCTTCAGCCCGC
>Ga0116215_1000618_pt1 | contig 26579 bp, 23 predicted proteins | sample Sb_taG_7_FD_89698 | JGI IMG/M metagenome (GOLD analysis project Ga0116215, IMG submission 89698) | Peat soil microbial communities from Weissenstadt, Germany - Sb_50d_2_FS metaG | ecosystem: Environmental > Terrestrial > Soil > Wetlands > Peat | place: Germany: Weissenstadt | collected 2010-09-21
CTTCGGTGGGCCTGGACCAGCTCCTGCACCCCGAGCGCCTGGTGGGCAACCTCCACCGTGCTATCGCCGAATGCCGCGGGGCACACCCGGGAGACGAGATCGACGTCGTCGCCGCGTTCGTGGACATGGTGGCCTTCAACGGAGGCAAGCCGCTCACATGCATGGCCTGAAGCTGATCATCGTGCCTCGGCCGCGGCCTCCCGGTCAGAGGAAAGGCCTCGGGTCAGTGTGGAAGAGAGTCCGACCTGGCCAGGTGCACGCCTGCACCACGCATCTCTTCGAGGGCAGAGTGCGACGTCTCCTGAGCGACACCCGCAACGAGATCCTCGAGGACGGTCGCGTCGAAGCCCGCCGATACGGCGTCCAGTGCCGTGGAACGAACGCAGTAGTCGGTCGCGATGCCGACTATCTCGACCGCTTCGATCTCGCGATCGGCGAGCCAGTCCTTCAGACGCATCTCGTCGTCGTCGCCGAGGACGCCTTCGAACGCCGAGTAAGCGGCTTCGTAGCGGCCTTTGCGAAACTCCGCCTGGGCATGACGACCGATCGCCCCGCTCAGCGCGGGGTGATACTCGGCCCCCCAAGTACCTGCGACACAGTGGTCGGGCCAGCTGTCGACGAAATCCGGCATGCTGTCCTTGCCCATCGCCGATGCAAAGTGCCGTCCCGGCTCGATGTGCCAGTCGCGGCTCGCGGCGATCGCGTCGTAGCGATCCGCCCGAGAGTCCAAGAACGCGGCGATCCTTACCGCGACGTTTGCGCCACCGTCGACGGCGAGCGTGCCCCCCTCGCAGAAGTCGTTCTGCACGTCGACCACGAGCAGAGCCGTTGGACAGGCAGCGCCGAAGCTCACGACGTCCAATCTTTCAGGCTCCGAACGCCTCTTGCAACGCTGCTTGCAGTGACGACGCGTCGAACTGCCCGAGGTGACGCCCGGCCATCCTGCCGTCGGCGGATATGAACACTGTCACCGGGAGACCGAAGAGCCCGTAGGCCGATGCAACCTGACCGTTTGGGTCGAACGCAGTCGGGTAGGTGACCTTCACCTGACGGATGAAGCCCTGCGCACCGTTGCGCGTGTCGTTCGTGTCGATGCCCACGAACATCACCCTCCCCTTCTCCGACAGGTAAACGGACTGCAAAAGTGGCATCTCGGTGCGGCACGGGATGCACCACGATGCCCAGAAGTTCACAACGAGATCGTGCCCCCGAAAGGCCGCGAGGGAGATCGTTCGCCTGGACGAGCCAAGGACCTGGAGCGAGAACTGCGGAGCCGGCGCGTTGTCCCGCTCGACGAGCGGGTGGCCCGAACCAGTACCCGAATTGGACAGTGCTGCATAGATCCCGCCGCCCGCGAGACCGAGGAGCAACACAACCAAGGCTCCCGTCAGCCACCGTCGCCCTCGCTTCGTCACGCTTGTCGCCCGGGCCGCGTCATCTTCGGCCCAGGCGCGCGCCTGCATATGCGACACGACTGGGAAGCGAGTGTCCGACGAGGCGCTCTGCCAAGGCGCTCGCCGACAAGAGTCGGCCGAGGTCGATGCCGGTCTCGACGCCCAGGTCGTCGAGGAGCGCGACCAGGTCCTCTGTCGACACGTTCCCCGCCGATCCCTCCGCGAAGGGCGAACCGCCGAGGCCTCCCACCGATGTGTCGAACCGTGACACGCCGATCTCCATAGCCCGGAAGCAATTGAGGAGCCCGGTACCGCGCGTCTCGTGCATGTGAAGGCCGACATCGGTGCCCACCGCCGCCAATACGTCGGCGAGGATCCGGGGGGTCGCCATCCCAGTGGTGTCGGCGAGCGTTATCGCCTCGGCTCCCGCGTCTTTGAGCCTCCTTACGAGATCGCGAACCTCCTCGGAGGCGACGTCCCCTTCGTAGGGCGAGCCGAAGGCGCACGACACGACCGCGTCCACAGGCACTCGCTCCGACGCAGCGAGCTCGCAGATCGCGCCGATGGCGCTCACCGATTCGTCGATCGTCATCCGCACGTTGCGCTCGTTGTACGTCGGGGACACGGCAACCGTGACCGTTATCTCGTCCACACCGGCACCCAGGGCAAGTTGAGCTCCCTTCAAGTTCGGCACGAGGGCCGTGATGGTGAGCCCCGGCGGACGCCCGATCTCGGCGAGAACCTCCTCGGCGCCCGCCATCGACGGAACCGCCTTCGGAGAGACGAGGCTGACCGCCTCCACGCGGCGGACACCGGCTTCGGCAAGTGCGAGCACCAGTCGCGCGCGCTCTCGAGGAACGACGGGTGACTCTCCTTGGAGCCCGTCGCGAGGCCCGACGTCACGTATCACGACCCTGTCGGGAACCGAATACGCGGCGACGCTCACTTCAACTCAGCAGAAGCGATCGCCTCGAGGAGTCCCTCGAGGGCTTCGGGATCCGCGAGGGCGCCGGCCGCGACGGCCGTTTCGACGGGGGCGCCGAGGATTATTCGTCTCACGGGAACTTCGACCTTCTTGCCGTTGATCGTCCGAGGAAGCGCCCTCACCGCAACTATCCGATCGGGCACATGGCGCGGCGAGAGCTGATCTCGAATCGACTGCCGGATTCGTGCTTCCGCGTCGGGGGTCAAAACCGGCCTTGGCGCCCGGGGCACCTCAGGCACCTCGGGCACCTCGGGCACCTCGGGCACCTCGGGCACCTCGGGCACCTCGAAAGCGGGTGCCGGGACGACGAACAGCACCAGCTCACCCTCCCTCCCGAGCTCACTCGTGTCCACGACGAGTGCGTCTGTCACCTCGGGAAGCGACTCGACCACCCGGTAGAACTCCGACGTGCCCATACGGACTCCGCCTCGGTTCAAGGTGGCATCCGATCGGCCGTAGACCACCGCGCTGCCTTCAGCGTCGATCTTCACCCAGTCCCCGTGCCGCCACACACCGTCGAAGCGCGCGAAGTAACTCTCGTGCAGCCGGGTCCCATCGTCTCCCCAGAGGGCGACGGGCATCGACGGCATCGGCTCGGTGACGACCAACTCGCCGACCTCACCCAGCACCGGCCTCCCGCCTTCGTCGTATGCCTCGACTCTCGCCCCGAGGGCACGACATTGGAGCTCACCCGCTCGCACCGGGAGAAGCGGACAGGAAGCGAGGAACGCAGTGCATACGTCGGTCCCGCCCGACACCGAAGCAACCAACACGTCGTCGGCGATCTCGTTTGCCGCCCACGCGAATCCTTCCGGCGACAACGGAGCCCCCGTGGAGCCCACGCTGTGGACCTTCAGACCCCCGAGCTCGCGCGGCGAGAGCCCGGCTCGACGGCACGCCTCGAGGTACGGCGCGCTCGTACCGAAGTACGTGATGCCCACCTCTTTTGCAAGCCTCCACAAGGCGCCTTCGTCGGGCCAAAGAGGATCGCCGTCGTAGCAGACGATCGTCGCTCCGACGAGGAGCCCGCCGACGAGAAAATTCCACATCATCCAGCCCGTGGTCGTGAACCAGAAGAAGCGCTCTCCTGCACCGAGGTCGCTGTGCAGCCCGACAGCCTTGAGGTGCTCGAGCAGGATCCCCCCGTGGCCTTGGACAATTGGCTTCGGCAAGCCGGTCGTCCCCGACGAGTACAGGATCCAAAGAGGGTGCGAAAACGGCACTGGCTCGGGTTCGACCCGAGCGGGCTCTCGAAGGAGGTCTTCCCAGACCATTCGGCCTCGGGTCGGCGAATCGCCGCGCGCGGGTACGACGATCGAATGGGCGAGCCCCGGAAGCTCGCGTTGGAGCTGGGCGAACTTCTCGCTCATGTCGTATCGACGCCCTCGGTACGTGTAGCCCGAGGCGATCAGGAGCACCCTTGGCTCGATCTGGCGGAACCGGTCGACCATGCTGCGAGCGCCGAATTCCGGGGCACAGCTGGACCAGATGGCCCCGATGCTCGCAGTAGCAAGGAACCCTACGACCGCGGGGACGCCGTTCGGCAGCGCAGCTACCACCCGGTCGCCTCTGCGCACCCCCAACGACCTCAGGCCTGCCGCGGCTGCGCCGACCAACTCCGCGAGTTGCGCGTAGGTCACCTTCTCTATTGCTCCGGCAGCCGCCTTGCCCGCCCCGGGGGATCCGTCTTCTTCGTCCTCCTGTCCGCCCTCCCCGCAGGCGATCAGCGCCACTGCGTCAGGCGGCTGGCGAAGAACGTGGTCCACGTAGTTGAGAGAGCTGCCGGGAAACCAGGTGGCGCCCTCGGCGCCGTTCCCCCGAAGCAGGACGCGGCCGGGTTCTCGCGTTCCCGAGACCTCGAAGTAGTCCCAGATCGACGCCCAGAATTCCTCGAGCCTGTCCACCGACCACTGCCACAGGTCTTGGTAGCCGGTGAAGACCAGTCCGCGACTGGATTCGAGCCAACGCATGTAGTGGCTCAACCGGGAACGCGATATACGTTCGGCCGAAGGTTCCCAAAGGAGAGTGCCTTCGGCCACGCTGAGCCCGCTCGCGCGCGCTCGCTCCACACGGCTCTCCATGATCGACAGCGTACGGCCAGCGTCGAGATCGACATTCCCGCCGGGATCGAGAAGTCGGTCGGCCCTTCTAAGGCGCCCGAAGACCTTCTAAGGAGGAGGGCGGCAAGAGCGACGCCCCGAGACGCGAGCTGGCCGATCCAAGCGCTCATCCGGAGCTGTCACTGGTTGCGGCCCGAGCGATAGGCCCAGCGAGTGATCGCCACCGCCAGCCTGATCTGGCGAAGGAAACGGTTCATGTCGAACTCCCTCTCGTGGCCCCCTCATTCCTAGGTCACCGTATGCGTGAAGGGTGAACGCCGGGGTACGCGGATATGACGAGAAAGTGAAGCCTTGTCCGAGGTTTCGGGACGGGAATTCGGCATCCCTCTTCGGGGCGAGACCTTCACGGCGAGACCTTCACGGCGAGACGCTGAGTGGTAGAACTCCAGATAGAAGCTCTCAACATGGACACGTAACGGGTCGGTGCATGTACCAATGAAGGCGGACGAGCCAGACGCGGCCGGCGGGCCGGCGCCCGGCGCCGGCGGTTCGGACGAGCCTATGGCCGACAACGCCTCCGACACCGTCGTCGCTTCGTTGCTCTCGAACCACCCCGAGGCCGTCTTCTACGCCATAGGGGCTGACGGGATCATCGTGCCGATGCCCGAGTCTCTGCGGCTCTCGGGACAGGTCGTCCTCGAGAACCGCTCGGCACTCGACATGGTGGTCCCATCGGACCGGGCGGTCGTCATCGACGCCTGGGAACGCGTGCGAAAGACGGGGCTTGCAAGCGCGCAAGTGAGACTGTTGGCGGATCCCGAGCATCGAGCGGCCCTCCATTTCATCGATGCCACGGCGCACCACGGCGTGTACCTCGGTGTGTTCACGTGGATGGAAGGCGGAGAGGAAGCTTCGGGGGCACGCTTGGCCCAGCAGGCTCCGCCTCGCACTCCGCGCTTCGCCCGGGCGCGAAAGAACGAGCTCGCGGTGGTGCTCGGGATCGACGAAGCGTTCACTCAGATCCTCGGTTGGGCGCCCGGGGAGATCGTCGGCCGCAGGACCTTGGAGATCGTCCACCCTGAAGATCAAGCCCTGGCGGTCGACAATTGGATGGACATGCTGGCAGGTCGCGGCCCGGGCCGCAGGGTCCGTCTCCGCCACCAGCATCGTGACGGAACCTGGATCTGGATCGAGATCACGAACCACAATCTCCTGGAGGAACCCGAGCAACAGTGCGTGATGGCGGAGATGGTGGACATCTCAGAAGAGATGGCTGCGCACGAGGCTCTGCGGGCCAGAGAGCAGCTGCTCAATCGCCTGGCAGAGACGATCCCGATGGGGTTGCTTCAAGTCGACTCCGACGCACGCGTGGTCTACACCAACGATCGCCTTTATTCGATCGTTGGCGTCGGGCGCTCCGACACCGTGGAGGAGCAGTTGTCGACCGTCGTCGAGGAAGACCGCGAATTGGTGACAGACGCCTTCGCGGGAGTGCTGTCGAACGGCATCGACACCGACATCGAGGTCCGGATCAAACCGTGCGGCGAGGGCGACAAGGAGTTGCGCTACTGCGCCTTGAACTTGAGAGCTCTGACCAACGAGTCGGGCGGAGTCAGTGGAGCCATCGTGTGCGTGGCCGACGTCACCGAGGCCGCCCGGACGCGCGAGGAGCTACGGGTGAGGGCCGACTACGACGAGGTGACCGGCTGCCACAATCGCCCTTCGACCATGGCTCAGCTCGAGATGGCGGTCTCCTCAGCCGACTCGAAGCGGAGACCGGCGGTGATCTTCGTCGACCTCGACCGCTTCAAGGATGTGAACGACGCATACGGTCACGCCGCCGGAGACGAGTTCCTGAGAGTCGTGGGAGAGAGACTGCACAGCTGCGTCCGGTCGGGCGATGTGGTCGGCAGGATCGGTGGAGATGAGTTCCTGGTGATCTGCCCACGTATCTCGACTGCAGACGAGGCCATGGGAACGGCCCGGCGACTGGCGGAGAGCCTGAGTCATCCCATCCGCCTCCCCAAGGGGTCGGTCCCTTCGCGCGCTTCCATCGGGGTCGCCTGGTCCCCCAGGCACGTTGCGGGAGCTGAGACCCTCGTAGCCCAGGCGGATGCGGCGATGTACCGGTCCAAGCACCTGGGAAGCGGCGAGCCGGCGCTCTTCGACCCATCTCGATCGTCTGCCGAGGACATCGGGACGTGGAACTGGCCGGCGCCTCCCGACCAACGCGGCTGAGTCGCCGTGCTCAGCCGCTGAGGCTCTCCGCAGGATCGATAGGGCTCCACAGCGACACCCCGCCGTCCGCTGCGAGCACCTGACCCGTCACCCATTCGAGCTCGAGGACCGCGACGATCGCCTCCGCAACCGCGCGAGAGCTGCCCAAGCCGCCGAGAGCCGCTCGCTCGGCGACCCGTTCCTCGTAACCCGGGAGCCTCCTCGCTGTCGCGAACATCGGAGTGTCGGTCGTTCCGGGCGCGACGGCGTTGACCCGGATGCCGAACGGCCCGAGCTCGCGCGCTGCGACTCGCACCATCTCCGCGACCCCGGCCTTCGAGACCGAGTAGTGACCCATCATGCGGTCCGCGAGGAACCCCGAGATCGAGGTCACGGCGCATATCGTGCCGCCGCGTCCTGCTGACACCATGTGTTTCGAGACTTCGCGCAGGCAGAGGAACGTCCCTCGCAGGTTCACGGACATGACCCTGTCCCATTCGTGGGTAGGCATGTCGACCAAGGCCCCGAATCCACCGATCCCGGCGTTGAGCACAGCCACGCCTACGGTGCCGAAGGCCTCGTGCACCCGGGCGACGGCCGAGACGACTTCCCTCTCCTCTGAAACGTCGCAGATGATCGACAGTTCGACGTTCGAGGTTGTTTCGTTCACATCGAGTCCCGCGACACGCGCGCCCGCTCCGTGAAGGAGCTCGACGACTTCGGCACCTATGCCGCTCGCCGATCCCGTTACCAGTGCGGTAGCACCCTCGAGCTCCACTGACGTCCTCCTCATCCGGTCGTGGCGTGGGAACTAGCCGAAGCTTGCCACCTCGGCCTCCTCCTGCGTCGCGGCGTGTTCCTCGGAAGCGAGCCCTGTCGCCTCGGCCCCCGATGTCCTCTCGCGCAGTGGGATCTCCCTGAGCACCAACGCCAGGACGAACCCGAGGGCCCCTACCGGGATCGTCCAGAGGAACACCGCATGCAGCGAACGGACGAACGACTCGACGATGCCGCTTCGCACAGAAGGAGGCAGTGACCGAAGCGCCTGAGGACTCACGGTGAAGGACTGCGAAAGATTCAGATCGACCTTTCCGTGAACGAGCCGAGGCAGCCAGTATCCCAGGCGGGAGAAGAGAACCGTCCCGAACAGCGCAGTGCCGAACGCGGCGCCGACGTTGCGGAAGAAGCTGATCGCGGACGTCGCGCTTCCCAGGTCGTCACGCCGGACCGAGTTCTGAACGGCCAGCACCAAGATCTGCAGCACCTGCCCCATTCCGAGTCCGAAGACCACCATGTAGAGCGAGCTCACAAAGTGGGAGGTGTGTGCCCCCAGGTGTGTGAACAACCAGGCGCCGATGGTCATGAGCACGGTACCGATGACAGGGAAGATCTTGTATCGGCCCCACCTGGTGACGAGCTGGCCGGAGACGATGGAAGCGATGAGGAGCCCGCCCATCAAAGGCAGCAGAAGAAGCCCAGAGGTCGTAGGAGACACCCCGTCCACCAGCTGCAGGTACACAGGAATGAAGATCGTGGCTCCGAACATCGACGCAGCGACCAACAAGGTGAGCGCCACAGTGACCGCCACTATGCGGTCGGCGAAGACTCGCGGAGGGAAGATCGGCTCGATTGCTCGCCTCTCCCACCAGACGAAGACGCCGCACAAGACGAGACCAGCACCGGCCATGGAGAGGATGGTGCTCGACCCCCAGGCGTATGTCTGGCCGCCCCACAGGCACACGAGCAAGAGCAGCGTCACCGCGCCGCAAAGAAGGGCGGAACCCAGGTAGTCGATCGAGTGAGCGCGTCTTGGGAGCGGGAGGCGAAGGACGGCGCTGGTGATGACGAGAGCGAGGATGCCGACCGGGATGTTGATGTAGAAGATCCATCTCCACGAAAGGTTGTCGACGAAGAACCCGCCTGCGAGCGGGCCGCCGATGCTCGCCAAGGCGAAGACCCCACCGAAGTATCCCTGGTACCGGCCGCGCTCGCGGGGGCTCACGATGTCTCCGATGATCGCCATGGCCAGAGCCATCAGCCCGCCTCCCCCGAGGCCCTGGACTGCTCGGAAGGCGATCAGCTGAACCATGTTGCGACTGAGCCCCGACAAAGCGGAACCGATCAAGAAGATGACGATCGCGATCTGGAAGATCTTCTTCCGACCGTACAAATCGGAGATCTTCCCGTAGAGAGGGGTCGACAGTGTCGTCGTGAGCAGATATGCGGTGACGACCCAAGACAGCTTGTCGAGCCCGTGCAGGTCACCGACGATCGTGGGCAGCGCGGTGGCGACGATCGTCTGGTCGAGAGCAGCGAGCAGCATCCCCAGCATCAGTCCGCTGAAGACGACCAGGATCTGGCGGTGCGAGAGCCCCACACCCACCGGCTCCGGCCCAGACACCAGGTCCGGCCCACGCACCGGGGAGTCGGAGGGCTGATCCGTCATTTCGGCCAGGCTAGTTGTGAGGACGATGTGTACAGCCGGCCGGTAAACGCGAAGAGTGTTGCCAGCACCCGTCTCCGCCGTCGAATTGCAGGCCGGACGGTTACAATGGCGCTCATCTGGCCAGGTAGGCCGATGATTCCCGACGTCAGGGGAAACCGAGCTCGGGGGGCGCTCAGGTGGGATCAGACTCTTCGGCCGGCCGGCTGGGGTCCCGCGTCCTGCGTCGCCTCGGTCTGCGCCGGCCCGCGCGGCGTCTCGGCAAGCCCGTGTTCGATCTCCACGGCAGGGGTGAGCTCCTGGCGCTGACCTACTCCCTCGGCGGGCTCGCGGTATTAGGAGCGTGGGCCATCGATCCGGAGGTCATCGGCAACCGCGCGGGGATGGCAGCTCTTCTCACAAGCGTTTTCGTCGCTGCTGCTGTCATCTTCGTGTTCAAGGACCGCCTTCCTCGCTACGCGGGGGACATTGCGATCGTCGGGAGCCTGGTCCTCATCGACGTCGGCCTCTTTCTCACCAAGCTTCATCTCTATCCAGCGCTCCTGAGCCCCTTCTTCGTGTGGGTCGGATTTGCCTCCCCTCTGTGGTTTCCGAGAGCCCGCGCGATCCTCTACGCGTTTCTCGCGGTGGTCGCATCCGGCATAGTCGTGATCGTCTCCGCTAACGCCGCATCCACCGCCGGCTGGCTGATCACGATGGCGACGCTCGTCGTGGCGTTCACCATCACCGAATTCCTGAGCGAGTCCCTCGTCAAGCGCGAACGGCTTGCCGTCGTGGGTGAGATGGCCTCGGTCGTGGGACACGACCTCCGCAACCCTCTCGGGGCGGTGCAGAACGCGTTGTTCCTGTTGCGTTACGGGCTAGGCGACGGGATCGAAGAGGAGCAGCAGCGTCATTTCGAGATGGCCGAACGCGAGATCGTCAAGGCGAGCGGGATCATCGAGCAGCTGAGCGCGTTCGTGCGCCCGGGAGAACCGGTGTTGGCCAGGACCGAGCTCGCCGGCCTCGTGGCCGAGGTGCTCGAGGTGACGCCGGCTCCCGAGGGAGTCGAAGTCGAGCTGGAGACCCCTCCGACCACTGTTCTGGCTGACAGAGGTCATCTCGCTCAGGTCCTGACGAACCTGCTCACGAACGCATACGACGCCATGGGTCAGCGAGGCAAGCTCCGCATCGCTGTGCGGGTCGACGGGCAGATCGCCGAGCTCGAGGTCCAGGACGAAGGTCCAGGCATCGACAAAGCCTCGGTGGAGCGTGTGTTCGAACCCTTCTACACAACCAAGCATCGTGGCACGGGCCTCGGCCTCGCGATTGTGCGAAGACTCGTGGAGGCCCACGGCGGGACGGTTCGCGTCGAGGCCAGTCCGAACGGGACACGATTCACGGTACTCATCCCTGGAGCCGAGCGGGCGGTCTCACCGAGCCCGCCGGCCACTTCCCTTCCCGGACAGCCGACTGCGCCTACGAGCCACCGCGCGTTCGGTCATTCCTCGATCGAGACGTCGCGCCAATAGATCAGACAGTCCTCGCCCTCGACGGCGCGAGGCAGCCGTCCGACGACGCGCCAACCCATTTCCTCGTAGAGAGAGCGAGCCGGGTTCGACGCAAAGACGAGATTGAATTGCAAAGCGTCGAAGCCCAGCATCGGGGCGCGGCGGATCGAGTCCCCGACGAGCAGCCGTCCGATCCCGCGCCTGCGATGAGAGGCCGAGACGACGTAGCCGGCGTTGGCGATGTGGGCGCCTCGCCCGACGAAGTTCGGCTTCAGGTAGTACGCCCCGACGAGGCTCGGACCCGCGGCAGACTCGATCCGCGCCGACACCGCGAGCGTCACCGGATCGACCCAAGTCGCTCTGAACGTCTCTTCGCTGAGCGGCGGCTCGTGAGGAAAGCCGTCCCCTGCGGCGACGACCTCCGAGAAGAGCTCGAACAGATCGGCCCGTTCGGAGCGCCCTAGGGGCCCCAAGTGGACCAGGTCCCCTGCCCGGGTCCGTGCCCTCGCCTCGTACCGGGGCTCGGCGTGGGCGACTCGGTCGGGCTGCGGCGCAGGCTCAGGGGCCATCACCGCCGATCCTCGCGCCTGGCGCCGAGGAACGGCCCGGTTCCCGAAGCGAACTCGCAAGACAGTTTCATCTGCTCCGTTGCCCTAGATAGCGGTACCGCCACATCCAGCAGCGGGGAGACGACAGGGAGTGTATTGATCATCCCTTGTTAAACAATGTACACCCAACAAATAGTGTGTCTTTTCCTAGAACCTTTTGTGGTGTGAGGGTGTTCCGTACACTTTGCTAATCCCAATTGGGGAACGGGGAGCATGACCACGAGACCTGAGAGCGAGGAGCCGCACCCTCACAGAGCGACATTCCCTGCGGAAGCCGATCCGCGGGCTCCTCGTCCGGCTGCCGGGATCCCCGGGAGGTCCGATCCCGCTCGGATTCGTGGCGTGTCACCTGGTGACCCAGGCAACGACACCGGCGGCACTAGCGCTGGCACCGCATCCGGCATCGATACAGGAGGTCTCGAGCGTGCTCTCGGCTCGGAAGCCCTCGCGAGGCGACTCGGCTCCGTTCTGGCTCCTTGCCAGGAGCTTCTCGAGGAGTCCCTCGAGAAGCTCCAAAGCACCGCCGGCGTGCTCTACGGGGTGGACGGCCCGAAGCAGCTGAGCCTTCTCGCTTCGTCGGGCGTCCCCGACGACGAGGACCTGAGTCTCACCGAGCGTTCGGCGATGGCAGGGCTGGAGGCCACCCGGCCTCTTCTCGCGGCCGGCCGAAGGCGATTCGACGGTTCGGAGAAGTTCCTGGTCGTCCCCTGCTTCCTCCAAGGAGACGTCACGGCGATCCTCCTCGTCTCGCGCCCGCCAGAGCGGGACTCGGCGGTCGAGCAGGACCTTGCCGAGCTCGGGTCGACGTTGAGCATTGCTCTTGCTGCGGACCGGGCTCGCATCCACTTCACCTTGGAGCGGCGGCTCGCGGAGGCCGAGGGGGTCCGACGCCAACTCGACGCGTACGCCGTCGATCTGCGATCGGTGTACCTCTCGGAGAGAGCGCGGTCGGACGAGCTGGGCCGGGCCCTGGTCGAGCTCGAGGAGACCTACGAGGCCACCGTCCGGGGACTTGCCATCGCGGTCGAGGCCAAGGACTCGTACACCGGTGGTCACCTCTTCCGCGTGAGCCGCTACGGCATGGCGATGACGGCCGTGGTGGCCCCTGCGCACCGCGACGACCCCCAGTTCGAGTACGGCTTCCTCCTCCACGACGTCGGGAAGCTCGCGGTCCCGGACGCGACCCTCATGAAGAACGGGACGCTCACCGAGGAGGAGTGGGTCCAGATCCGCGCTCACCCCGGGTCGGGGCGCACGATCCTCGAGCGGATACCATTCCTCGCCGCCGCCAGTGAGATCGTCTACTGCCATCACGAGCGGTGGGACGGGAAGGGCTTCCCCCAGGGCCTGAAGGGAGACGAGATCCCCCTCGGTGCGCGCATCTTCCCCATTGCGGACGCATTCGACGCAATGACCACTTCCAGGCCGTACCGAAAGGCGATGCCGATGGAGATCGCCAGGGCGGAGCTCGTCGGCGGCGCGGGCACGCAGTTCTGGTCGGACGCGGTCGACGCGTTCATGTCGATCCCGGTCTCGGACCTCGAGGAGATCCATAGCCGCACGCTGGGGGCCTCGGGCTGGTGAACGGCGGGGAGAGGCACAGAGACGCTCCACACAGAGACGACGACTACGCGGGCCCGACTCTCGGGCTTGCGCGCAAGCGCAGGCTCTCGTTGCGAGTGGTCTACTGCGCCCTCGGAGGCCTGGTCGCGCTCGTCGCGGTGCTCGGAACCTGGCAGGTGCTCGCGGCGCGGACGTCACAACGAAACCAGCTGTTGAACGGTGACCTGACCGCCGCGCATCTCGCGAGCAGCGCGGTATCGAGCGCAGTCAACAGCCGGCTGCAGCTTCTCGACAACCTCGCCAACCAGCCGGGCTCGTCGGAGGACGTGACCGCCAACGCGGCCGAGACCCTCGAGCCGTTGCTCTCCGAGCTGCTTCTTCTGTACCCGCAGTTCTCGAGCATGTCGGTGGTCGGCTCTTCGGGGAACCTTGTTGCCGAGTCGCCGTCTTGGCCGCTCACCCCGGCGGTCGACCAGACGCGAAGTGATTCGTACCTCGGAGTGATCCGAACGGGACAGAGCTACGTGACCGGAGCTTTCACAGCGCCGACCGGCGGACAGGCGGTCACTCTCGGCTCTCCGGTGCGCAGCGCTTCGGGACAGCTGGCGGGGGTCGTCCAGGCGACCCTTCCCGTTTCCGAGCTGTCCTCGGCGGTCGGCGGATCGAGTCTCGGTGGCGCTGCAACCCTCGTCATCGTGGACCAGAACGGTCACGCCGTCACCGGTCCCGCTTCGGGTTCGTCCACGTCGTTCTCGAACCTGCCGGTGGTTTCCCGGGCGCTCCACGGCCGGAGCGGCACGACCACCACCCAGGTCCCCGGGTTCGACGGCAGCCGGCTGGCGGCGTACGCACCTGTCGGGTCTCTGCAGTGGGCGGTCGTGGTCGAGAACCCGCTGTCGGCACTCGACGGTCCGGTCGACGCGTTGACCGAGCGCCTCGTCGGGATCGGTGCAGCTGTCCTCGTGTTCGCGATTGCCGCCGCCGTTGGGCTGTGGCTGCTTCTGCGGCAGCTGGGACGGCAGCGCGACGAGATCGCTGCGATCTTCTCGAACGTCGGAGAGGGCGTCGCGACCCTGGACGCCGCCGGCCGGGTGCTCAAGGTGAACCCTGCGCTCGAACAGCTGACCGGTCACCGTTCGGTGGAACTCGAGGGCAGGTCGTGGCCCGAAGTCTTCGTCCTGTACGACGACAGGGGCGAGTTGATCGAGTGGTCGCAGTCCGTCGCGGCGGAAGCGATCAGGCACAGACGGGTCGTGGCCTCACGCGGATATTCGCTGACCCTGCTGAACGCAGGCGGGCAAAGGATCCCTGTGGCCATAACGGCTTCGCCCATGTACACCGACAGCCTCACGCCGAGTGGCGCGGTGGTGGTGCTTCGGGACGTGTCGCGCGAACGCGAGGTGGACCAACTGAAGTCGTCACTGGTGTCCACGGTCTCCCACGAGCTTCGTACCCCCCTCACCCTGATCCAGGGCTTCTCCGAGCTCTTGCTCACCCGCAGCGATCTCGACTCGGTCCAGTCCCAAGCGGCCCTCACGCAGATACATGCGTCGTCGCAGCGGTTGGGAAGGCTCATCGACGACCTGCTCTCGGTGGCACGAATCGAGTCGGGAAGACTGAGCACCGAGGTCGAGATCCTCGACCTTCCTCAGGCGGTGTCGGAGGTGATCTCGTCGTTCTCGGTCGACAACGACCACCACTTCACGATCGATGTCGAACCGGGAGCCGGCCGGGTCCTCGCGGACCGGGACAAGATCCTGCAGGTGCTCACGAACCTTGTGTCGAATGCTGTCAAGTACTCGCCCGTCGGATCGACGGTCCGGGTCGAGGCCAGGCCGGCCGGCCGCCACGTCCAGGTCGATGTGACGGACCAGGGGATCGGGATGTCGTCCGAGGAGGCTGCAGGTATCTTCGAGAAATTCTCGCGGTCGAACAGGCCCGAGGTGAGAAAGGTCGGTGGGACCGGGCTCGGGCTGTACATCACGAAGAACCTCGTCGAGTTGCAGGGTGGTCAGCTGTGGTTGAAGAGCGAGCCTGGGCTCGGAAGCACCTTCACCTTCACCCTCCCCCTCGCCGGCATGCGTCCGAGCGAACGCGGACCGACGGGACCGAGGACAGGAGCACTGACGGAGCAGCCGACCGAAACGACAGGGACGTCGGCCGAGGTGCCCAAGACCAAGGGCTTGGCCGGGGGCTGACCGGGCGAGGGCCGACCAGGAGGATACGAATGCGAACGCTGCTGATAGTCGACGACGAGGAGGGAGTTCGCTCGTTGGTGCGGATGACCCTGGAGAGCGAGAGCTACCAGATCATCGAAGCAACCGAGGGCGCGGAGGCGCTCGATTTGGCTCGTCGACACCACCCCGGGCTGGTGCTGCTCGACGTCATGCTCCCGGACGCTTCGGGCATCGACATCTGCCGAGCTCTCAAATCCGACCCCGAGACGGCGTCGACCGCCGTGGTGATGCTCACGGCAAAAGCTCAGAGCGCCGATCTAGAGGAGGCCGAGGCGGCCGGGGCCGACGGGTACTTCACGAAGCCCTTCTCCCCCATAGCGCTGATGCAGCGTGTCGAACGAATCTTCGGCGCGACGATCTGAGGACACGATGAAGCGCGTGCTGATGGTCGACGACGAGCCGGGCATCGGACCGCTCGTCTCTCTGTGTCTCGACCCATTGGGCGTGGAGGTGGTGGTGGCCAACGGATTGGACGACGCGCTCGACGCTGCGCGTGAAGGGGGCATCGGCCTCGTCCTGCTCGACTTGGCGCTGGGATACGAGGACGGCCTCGAGATCCTTCCTCGGTTGAAGGCAGAGCCCAGCCTGGCCGGGGTGCCGATCGTCGCCTTCAGCGCACACGACAGCCGGCGTCAGGAGGCTCTCGAGCAGGGAGTCGACTCGTTCCTGGCACGGCCGTTCGTATCGGCCGACCTCCAAGACACGGTCGCGCGCTACATCGGCGCCTGAGCTGCCTGAGCCTTTGAACGTCGCCGGACTCGTCCTCACGCCTGGCGCGAGTGCAGGGCGCGACCAGAGCGCCCTCGTAGCCATCGACGATGCGTTGACGCCGGCGGGAATACGGGTCGAGAGGATCGACTTCCCCTATCGCATCGCCGGACGGCGAGCGCCGGATCGCCCCCCTGTCCTCGTTGCCACTGTCGTCGCGAGCGCAAAGGCATTGGCCGGCACCCTTGACGTTCCACAGAAAGCCATCGCGCTCGGCGGCCGTTCGATGGGAGGCCGAATGTGCTCGATGGCTGTTGCAGAGGGTCTGGAGGCAGCCGCCCTCGTGCTCGTCAGCTATCCGCTTCATCCCCCGGGTCGTCCTGATCGCAGCCGCACGGAGCACTTCCCCTCGATCGGGGCTCCGTGTCTCTTCGTCTCAGGTACGCGCGACAACTTCGGCACGCCCGAAGAGCTCGAATCCGCCACCGCCGCGATTCCCTCTCGGGTGACACATCACTGGATCGATGGCGGAGACCACGGACTGCGTCGCAAGGACGCTCAGGTCGCGGAGGTCGTGCTCGACTGGATCAGCGCCCTCTGAATCGATGGACTCGGCGCATCAGGGCATCGGGCTCGCCTGAAAGAACGCCCACATGGTGCCGTCGGCGTCAATCGCGCTCGACTGTGGGCCGAGCACCGATATGAGCGATTTGGGCATCGTGGGCCCGCCCGGCCACTCGTGCCCCTCCCCGGCGATCGTGTACAGCTCGACCTTCACGGCTCCCACGCACCCCGAGTACTCGGTCAGCGTGACTCCCGCTGAGGGTTGTGAGGTCGATGCAGCCTGAGAGCATCCGTTCTGCTGCGCCCAGTCGATGGCGGCTTGTGGCACAGAATAAGTCCAGTACGGCTGCCCGTTGCCGTTGTAGGGATCGACGGGGTCTGCCGTGCCGTGGAACGCGATGATCGGCACTGCCCTTTGCGCGCGACAGGGACTGGGTCGCCTCAGTCCGCTCACGGGGGCGACGGCAGCGAACGTCGCCGAGGAGTCGCATGCGAGCTGACTGGACATCCTCGCACCACCCGAGAACCCCGTTGCGTAGACGCGCGAGCTGTCGATGCAATAGCGCTGCTCCAGGCTCCCGACGAGAGTCGTGAGGAAAGCGATGTCGTCCGCCGAGCCCTTCGGCACTGCCCTGCCCCTTACCAAGGGCACTCCCGGAACGTTCCAGTCGAAACCGGTGCCGTCGGGTATGAGCGCCTGTGGGTACGCCACGATGAAGTCGTCGGCGTCAGCGGTTACGTCCATTCCGGAGAACGCCTCTTGGCCTTGGGCTGTGCTCCCGCTTCCGTGCATGTTCAGCACCAGCGGGACCTTGACGGAAGGGCTGTAGCCGCTCGGAACGTGGACGATCACGACGCGACTTCGGCCTCCGATCATGAGGGAGATCGTCGACGAACCCTGAGTGACGCCCTTTCCGCAGCCGCTCGAGGTGGACCCCTGGGCAGGAGCCGAAGTGGGCGAGCCGGTGCCGCCCGGTGTTCCCGAGGTCCCCGTCGGTGTCGAGCCGGAGCTGCACGCCACCAAGAGCAAGCCGCACACACTGGTCGCGACGAGAGCGAGACATCGCGGGTCGAGTCTCCAGCTGAATCGCCTGCCATTCGCGAAACGAGTCGTCATGTCTCGCCCCCGCGGTCGGTCGAACGGCCGTAGACGATCAGCCGGCAGCTGCAAAGATCGCAGAATACGCAAGGATGCCCGCGACGTAGGTGCGGGTGGCAGGAAGCATCCCCTTTTGCTCGACCGACGCGAGGCCCTGGTAGTACCCGGCGATAGCAAGGCTCTCGTTGCCTCCCGCGCGGCTCAGGAGATCGTGCAGGTATGCAGCGCCCATGGCGATGTTCCCGGCGGCGGAGTGCACGTCGAGCCCGCGGCCGGGGACGAGGACGTCGTTCACGAAGGTGGCCGTCGACGGCTCGATCTGACAGACGCCGACCGCCCCAGTGGAGGAGACGACCGACTCTTGCCATCCCGACTCCCACCAGCACAAGGCCTCGAGAAGGCTCACGGGCACCCCGTAGGCGCTCGCGGACTGCACGAAGTCACCGCGCAATGCCAAGCGGTCCGGATGCGCGAGCAGCGTTGCAGGCAGGCCCCCCGATCCGCCCGACACCGGCACCGAATAGGAGGCGAGCGCCATGGACTGGTTGGGGAGACGCAGTTTGGACCCGGCGTACACGAGGTTCGGGTTTGAGATGCCGTTGGCAGCCGTCAGCGCGCCGACCGTGGTGCGGTATCTCGCAGCGATGGCCGTGAGGGTGTCGCCGGGGCCGACTGTGATCGTCGACGGGGGCACTCCACCGGAGGCCGACCCCGATGCCGAGCCCGATGGCACCTGGAGCACCGCTCCCGTGTACACGAGGTTGGGGTTCGTGATGTCGTTGGCAGCCGCCAACGCGGCGACGGTCGTGCCGTAGCGGGAGGCGATCGACCACAGCGTCTCTCCACTCGTGACTCGCACCGTTCCCGCAGAGGCCGAGCCCGCCGCGAGCGTCGAGGCCGAGACAGCTCCCACGAGCCCTGCGCCGGCCGCGAGAAGGATCGTTGCTATGCGCCTCGTTGACCTCAAGACCCACTTGGGCAACATGAAACACAACTGTTGCAGCGGCTCAGCGGCGCTCGCAAGGGGACTTCGGGCAATGTTCTTTGGGAAACGCTACGTCCCCACAACGTTTCTTGCCATACCATGGTTTTCGGGCATTCTTGTTACACCCCCATGGAATCCCGGCCCGTGCCTCACCGACCGCCCGACGGCGTCGACTCAGCAGTCGTTTCCAGGTGGGGCGAGACCGACCGCAGCCGTCGACCCTTCCGCGTTGGGATATGCGAAAGCCGCTACCCCGCAGCCAGGGAACAGGGCGACCCCGGCATTTCCAGCATTCGCAACGATGAAAGGTGGCTCTCCGCCCCCATATGGGTACACCGTAAAACAAGCCCCAGCCTGGACATTGAGCGTGCCGGGGGGCGGGAGAAGTCCCCCAACTGGGTTGCACACGTCCTGAATCGCCGTCGTCAGCGGAGTGACGACGTCGGGCGTCCCGGTGGGCAGCGGCTCGTTGATGTTGGTCGGGTAATCGGCCACGTAGACAGAGTCGGTGGTCGACGTAGCCGCGGCCGCCGGCGACGAGTAGACGATCACTGCACCGCCGGTCATGGCGAGAGTTCCGGCCACCAGCATCGCCGCTGCGCCGCGGCCGTGGATCCGGCGATTGGGGGTGGCAACGCCTGGCATGGCGGTCTCCTTCGTCCTTCCCCCCAAGCAGACAACGTCGGACAGACGTTGTTCTTTCGTGGTTTCAGAGGCGAGATTCGGCTAGGAGCCCTCGCTGCTTCTTCCCGACCACCACTGCGGCGCGTCGCTCGCGGGGAACGACTCGTCGCTTGCTTCGTCGACCTGCCAATCAGGATCGGGTGGTGACGCCGCGCGCCGGACCTCGACGTCGGATCCTGTCTGGCCGTCAGTCGCCCGCTGAGAAGAACTCCGCACGGCGGCCACAGGTCAGACCAGATCGGTGGCCGGAACCGAAGTGATCTCCCCCGTTTCGACGAGCTCCTTCACCGCGGCGACTGGGTCGGGGTCGGAGAAAAGACGCTTGTCCCCGAAGTCAGTGCTCCGCCCTGTGGCGTCGAGCACCCAACAGGACGCCTCGAGTGCAATGCCGTTGGGGTCCGTGAAGTAGATGGACCTGATGAAGCCGTGGTCTACGACGTCGGTCACTCCACAGTGAGCTTGCTTGAGCCTGACCCGAAGGTCGAGCAGCGCGTCTTCGTCGGCGAGGTTGAACGAGAGATGGTCGAACTGCACGGCTCGAGGATCGGGAATACCCGCCGGCTTGGCAAAGGTCTCGAGCTCGGTGTCCGCGTACTCGAAGAAGGCGACTGTGTTCTGCGGACCGAACTCGAAGAAGTAGTGGCGGAATTGCGGCGTGCCGATCGTCGCCACCAAGCGGGCCCCGAGCACGCCTTGGTAGAAGCGCACCGTGGCGTCCATGTCGTTGGTCACGAGCGCCAGGTGGTTGATCCCACGCCATCTGGGGCTTTCGCCCGAACTAGCAGGCGAAGTGGTCATCTCGTCCTCCCCTCGCCACGCGACCACGATACCTGTCAGCGCTGCCGGCGCCGGCGCCGAACGCTCGCGACCGCTCGAGCTAACGATCCGTTCCGGGACGGCCCGTGAGGTCCGAGGCCCTGGTGAGCTTGGCAGAGCTGGCGGCGCCACGTTTGGGTGCGACGTCCACGTCGGCCGCCTGGGCTCGCAGAGCCCCCACCGTGCACTTCTCCTTCGGTCGGTGGGCGAACGGATCGAACCTGTAGAGACGCATCGCGTTCAGATGTGTGATCTGGTCGATCTCCTCGTCGGGGACGCCGTCCAGAGACTTCATCAACGTCTCCGGCGAGATCGGCCAGGTCGAGTCCGAGTGCGGATAGTCGGCTTCCCAACAGATCTTGTCGATCCCCACTCGATGACGCATCTCCACGCCCGCGGGGTCGTCGATGAAGCAGGTGACGACACGGTCCTTGAACACTTCGCTCGGCATCTCGTCGCCGAAGTCCTGACCCGTCCAACCGTGCTGGCGCGTGTAGGTCCAGTCCATGCGCTCGAGGAAATACGGGATCCAACCGATCCCTCCCTCCGATAACGCCACTCGCAAGGCGGGGAACTTCCGCAGAACCGGCGAGAACAACAGGTCGGCGGCCGCCTGCAAGATGTTCACCGGCTGGAGCCCGAGAAGGACGTCGATGGGCGCGTCCGGCGCGGTCTGCACGAGCGAGGACGACGACCCGATGTGGAGGCAGACGATCGTCCCCTCGTCGGAGCAAGCAGACCAGAACGGGTCCCAGTGGTCGGAGTGGAAGCTCGGGAGCTTCAGCTTCGAAGGGTTCTCCGAGAACGAAACAGCGTGGCAGCCCTTCGCTGCGACGCGCTTGACCTCGTCGGCCATGGCCGGGGGATCCCATATCGGAACCAGCGCCAGAGGGATGAAGCGTCCGGGGTAGGTTCCGCACCAGTCGTCGATGTGCCAGTCGTTGTACGCCTTCACGACGGCCAGACCCAGTTCGGGGTCTTTTGCCTTGGCGAACAGCTGGCCGCAGAGCTGGGGGAAAGACGGGAAGCACAACGAGCCGATCACGCCGTTCGCGTCCATGTCCTTTATGCGGTCCGCGATGTCGTAGCAGCCAGAACGTATCTCCGCGAACGAAGTCGGCTCGATGCCGTACTCCTCGACCGGGCGTCCGGCGACGGCGTTGAGGCCGATGTTCGTGGCCTCCTTGCCGTCGAAGCGCCAGATCTCGGTCCCGTCGTCGCGGCGGTCGACCACGGGGGCCTGGTCCGCGAAGCGTGCCGGGAGGCGACCTTCGAACATGTCCGGAGGCTCGACGACGTGGTCGTCGACGCTCACGAGCACCAAGTCATCGAGATGCATGCCGCCTCCAGCGCCGTGTTCTATGACACGCAAGTCAGGGACCACAGTATCTTGATCGCCGTGGCGGCACCGGAGCGTGCAGGACGAGAGCAGGAACAGGCCGACCAAGGCCCCATGGCCCTCGAAGGGGTGCGGATCCTCGACTTCACGAGGCTCGGCTTCGGCGCACAAGCCACGTTGATCTGCGGCTGCCTGGGTGCCGAGGTCATACGCGTCGAGAGCTCCACGCGCCCCGACCCGGTCAGGGTGATGCCCCCGTACGTGCCGGACCCGGGCGACAAGGGAGAGGGCTTCGGTGCAGCCACCCTCGCCAACGCGACCTCCGCCGCGAGCGCGAATCGCGGCGGGATCTTCTACAAGTACAACACGGGCGGAAAGCGCTCCATCACCGTCGACGCCCGCCACCCCGAGGGCCTCGCACTGTTGAAGGAGCTCGTGAAGGTGTCCGACGTGGTGACCGAGAGCTTCGCCGCCGGCACCCTCGAGCGCTGGGGGCTCGGTTACGACGTCCTCTCCACCCTTCGCCCCGACATCGTCTACGTGTCGATGTGCGGATTCGGCCACGTCGGACCCGACCGGGCGCACGTCACCATGGGACCGACGGCCCAGGCGCTCACCGGCCTGACGTTCATGGTGGGCCTCCCGGGTCGCCCACCTGCAGGATGGACGTTCTCCTACCTCGACCACGTGGGCGGCTATCTCGGAGCGCTCGCGATCCTCGCCGGGCTCGCACACCGTCAGCGAACCGGAGAGGGCCAGCACATAGACGTCTCACAGCTCGAGCCCGCCACCGCGCTGTCGGGAGCCCTGTTGCTCGACGCACAAGTGAACTCGCGCCCGAGCCGCCGGGAGGACTTCCCGATGGGGAATCGCAGGACCCACCCGCCCTCTGCGCCCGGCGGCGCGTACCGAGCCGCGGGCGAGGACCGTTGGGTGGTCGTGTCGTGCAGGACCGAGGCGCATTGGGAGGCGCTCGTGGAGGTGATGGGCGAGCCCGAGTGGGCCAACGACCCGAAGTTCGCCACCATCACTGAGCGCGTCGAGCACGCGGACGAGCTCGACCGCCACATAGAGGAATGGACTTCCGAGAGAGACCGATACGACGTCATGCACCAGCTCCAGGCCGCGGGAGTGCCCGCGGGAGCGGTGCAGGACTCCGCAGACCGACTCGAGCGCGACCCGCAGCTCGAGGCGCGAAGGCACTTCACGATGTTGGGTAACTCCGAAGTCGCGCCGCTCCCCCTGGAGGGTCTCCCTGTGCACATGTCGGCGACGCCCGCACACACAGGAGGAAGGATCCGTCGGGGCCCTCCTTGCCTGGGCGAGGACAATGGCCCCGTGCTGGCCGAGACCCTCGGGCTCTCGGCGCAAGATGTCGCGAAGCTCGAGTCCGACGGGGCCCTCAGGTGAGCCAGATGAGACGGGCCAAGACATGACTCAGTCCTCAGGGGCGCTCGACGGGGTCAAGGTGCTCGAGCTCGCCGACAGCTCTGCCGAATACTGCGGCCGCCTGCTCGCGGGGCTCGGTGCCGACGTGGTGAAGGTCGAGCCTCCCGAAGGGGCTCCGTCGCGGGAGGTGGGCCCTTTCGCCGGCGACGAGCCTGGTCCCAACCGCAGCCTCGCCTTCTGGGCAGACAACGTGGGCAAGAGATCGGTGGTGACGAGCGACGACGATGATGTCCTCTCCCTGTGCGAGGCGGCCGACGTGATGGTGCACACGCTGCGCGCGCCGGAGGCTCGCTCACGAGGACTCGACTTCGAGTCGCTCGCCGAGTGCAACGCGCGCCTCGTGGTGTGCGCGCTCACTCCGTTCGGGCAGACCGGTCCCTGGGCCGACTACCAAGCGGACGATCTCGTGCTCATGGCGCTCGGCGGGTCTATGGCCGCCTGCGGCTACGCACCGGGTCGTGACGGTGCCTACGACACCCCTCCACTCGCTTGTCACGGCGAGCAGGCCTGGCGCACAGCCTCGACGTACGCAGCCATCGCGGTATGTGCGGCGCTGCTGTGGCGAGACCGACCCGGATCGGGATCGCGGCGCGGCCAGTTCATCGACGTCTCGGCGCACGAGTGCTCGGCGTCGATGACCGAGTGGCACCTGATGGCCTACCTGTGTTCCGGCCAGGTGCACAAACGAGGACCGCACCCGACCCTCCAAGGAGCCGACGGGCGTCAGGTCGCCGCGCTAACCCCCGACTTCCTCGGGCCGCACGTCTTCTCGCGCATGCTCGAGATGCTCGAGGGCGAGGGGGTGGCCGGGCCGCTGTCTGAGCCGGAGTTCGCCGACCCCGTGCATCGCGCCGCGAATTTCAAAGAGGTGTGGCGCGCGCTCAAACGACTCGCCGAGATCCACAGCGCGGACGAGATCTACAGGCTCGGTCAGAGCGCCGGGCTCCCATGGGGGGTGATTCGCGCGCCCGATGAGGTGCTCGACGACCCGCACCTGCGCGCGCGGGGCCACTTCGTGGAGCTCGAACACCCCGAACAGCCTGTGCCCGTCTCCTATCCGGGAGCACCGTTCCTCGCGCACGGCTCCCCTTGGGTGATGAACCGGCGCCCCCCCCTCCTCGGTGAGCACACCGAAGAGGTGCGATCCGAGTGGGCGCCGCACGCCGCGTCCCGCAGATGAACCAGCGAGGGTCCCGTGGCCGACAGGCCTGCCTCGCCGGGATAGGCGAGACGAGGTACACGAAGTGGGGCGGGATCCAGGACTCGAGCGAGTACCAGCTCGCAGTGGAGGCGATACTCGCTGCGGTCAGCGACGCCGGCCTGAGCGTCGAGGACGTGGACGGGCTCGCATCGTTCGCAGAGGACCGAAACGAAGCCACGTTCCTCGCCGCGGATCTCGGCTTACCCGAACTTCGCTACGCCTCGATGTCGTGGCTCCCGGGTGGTGGCGGCGCGTGCGCGGCTGTGATGAACGCAGCGATGGCGATAGAGACGGGTGCGGCAGAAGTCGTCGTCGTATACCGATCCCTCTGCCAGGGGCAGTTTCGCCGCTTCGGGCGCGGCCCGGGAAACCCGGCTCAGCCGTCGGCGCCCGCCGCCGCTCCTGCAAGACCCAGGGTGCCTCACCTCCGCAGTGCCAAGAGCCTTCTCGAAGCGCATGTCGCGTTCACGATGCCATTCGGCATGTTCAGCCCACCGATCGCATATGCGATGGTGCTGCGCCGGCACATGCACCTCTTCGGCACGACCGAGGAGCAGATGGGTCAAGTGGCTGTCACGACCCGGGCGCACGCGGCGCGCAATCCACGGGCGGTCATGGGTGCACGGCCGATGACGATGGACGACTACTTCGAGTCTCGGATGGTCTCTGAGCCGTTCCGCCTGTTCGACTGCTGCCTCGAGAGCGATGGGGCGTGCGCCGTCGTGGTCACCACGTCGGAGCGTGCTGCGGATCTAGCCCGACCAACCGTGACCGTGCTGGCTGGGGCACAGGGCGCGCCACGGGGGTTCGGGCACGGTCAGTACTCGAACGCGTCGATGCCCGACGCCGACTACGCGAGCGCCGGGGCACGCGGGGTCGCAGAGCGGCTTTGGGCGGGCGCGGGACTCGGCCCGTCGGACATCGACGTCGCCGAGATCTACGACCACTTCACCGGTCTCGTGCTGCTCTCGCTCGAGGACTTCGGTTTCTGCGCCCGTGGCGAGGGTGGGCCCTTCGCGGCATCGGGGGTGCTCGCCTGGCCGGGGGGATCGCTGCCCATGAACACCCATGGGGGAAGCCTTTCCGAGGCTTACATCCACGGCCTCAACCACGTCGTGGAGGGCGTGCGCCAGATGCGGGGCGACTCCACCTGCCAGGTCGACGGCGCTGAGACTTGCCTGGTCACGAGCGCTGCCGGCGTACCCACGAGCGCCCTCGTGCTCGCGCGAGGAGCCCCGTGACCGAGCGTTGGTTCCCCGACGAGATGCCCTACCCGTCCGCGAGCGCGGAGACGAGCGGGTTCTGGGAGGCTGCCGCCGACCACCGCCTCGTCGTCCAGACCTGCGACGACTGCGGCCGCACCCGCCATCCTCCGGGCCCCGTCTGTCCGTCGTGCCGTTCGACGAGAGCGCACTGGGCCGAGCTTCCGGGAACGGGTTCGGTGTACACGTACACGGTCGTGCGCCAAGCGTTCATCCCGGCCCTCTCCGACCGCATCCCTTACATCGTCGTCGCCGTGGACCTCGACGAAGCGAACGGAGTGCGGCTGGTGTCGAACCTCGTCGACGCTGACCACTCTCAGGTCGAGATCGGCATGCGCGTCGAGGTGGCGTGGGAAGACATGGGTCCGGATCTCTCCGTGCCCAGGTTTCGCCCGTCTACGGTCCTGTCCGTCGAGTCCCCGACCCGGTCCCCGACCCAGTCCCCGACGGTTCGGTAGAGGTTCGTGAAATGACCACCGAGGAGAGTCCCAGATGACCAACGGCTCCAGGCGACGCGCAGTGATAGTCGGCGTCGCCACGTCCGACTATCCCCGCCTGCCCCACCTGTCGGAACACGCGGTCCACGGGCAGGCTGCCGACCGCGCGCTGGCCGACGCGGGTCTCTCGTTCTCCGACGTCGACGGACTGGCGACCGCCGGGTTCTTCCCTATGTACGCGACCGGGGTCGCCGAGTACCTGGGACTACACCCGACCTACATGGACGAGACCAACTTCGGTGGCGCTTCGTTCGAGGTGCTCGTCGAGCACGCCGCGTACGCGATCGAGGCCGGGGCGGCCGAGGTGGTGCTCGTCACCTACGGCAGCGTCCAGCTGTCGACCATGGGAAGGCGCCTCGGCACTGGAGGTGGAGGCGGAGGCGGGTTCGCCCCGGGTCCGGCGATATACGACGCCCTGTGGGGCAACACGCTCGTGGGCAACTACGCGCTCGCCGCACGCCGTCACATGCACGAGTACGGGACCACTTCGGAGCAATTGGCCGCAGTGGCGGTGACGATGCGCGAGCACGCGAGGAGCAACCCGCAGGCACAAGAGCGCGACCCGATCACAGTGGAAGACGTCGTGACGTCTCGTCTGGTGGCCGACCCACTGCACCTGCTCGACTGCTGTGTGATCTCCGACGGAGGGGCCGCATGCGTGCTCACCACCGAAGAGCGCGCGGCAGACCTCGAGAAGCCGCCCGTCTACATCCTCGGGGCGGCTCACGCGACGACGCATCACATGAACATGTCGGCGATGCCTGATCTCACCGTCACACCCGCTGCCCAGAGCGGGCCACTGGCCTTCGCGCGAGCGGGGCTCGGCCCTTCGGACGTCGACGTCGCACAGCTCTACGACTCGTTCACGATCACGGTCGTGCTGACAGTCGAAGACCTCGGCTTCTGCAAGAAGGGGGAGGGAGGATCGTTCGTCGAGGGCGGGGGGCTCGGAATCGGCGGGAGACTTCCGACCAACAC
>Ga0116215_1000620_pt1 | contig 26490 bp, 32 predicted proteins | sample Sb_taG_7_FD_89698 | JGI IMG/M metagenome (GOLD analysis project Ga0116215, IMG submission 89698) | Peat soil microbial communities from Weissenstadt, Germany - Sb_50d_2_FS metaG | ecosystem: Environmental > Terrestrial > Soil > Wetlands > Peat | place: Germany: Weissenstadt | collected 2010-09-21
GTCGGTCGGCACGGACATCGCCAGGGGCGACCCGTCACGGGCGTAGATCCCGCCCCGTACCGACGGCAACGAGACGGAGATGGAGGACTCCCCCCGTGCCGCCGCCCCGTAGGCGTCGGCGTGAAGGACCTGGACGTCGACCAGCCGCGCCACCAGGAGCAGCATGGCGACCGCGAGGACAAGCCGGACGAGCCGGACCCGCCGGTGGAACCTGCCGCCGGCCCAGGACTCCCGCGGCCGCGACTTCGACAGCCGCGCCGTCTTGGTGGGCGGCCGGTGCGGACGGGGGCGCGAACGCGGTTGTGCGACCGAGCGGGTCGAGGGAGCGGCCGATCGGCGGGCGGGTGTGGCAGGGCGCTGGTGCCGGGCCGGCTGGGCCGGGCGCGCCCGCGTCGTCCCCGAGGCCTTCGGTGACTTTCCCGGTGCCTTTCTCGGCGCTGACTTTCCCGTCGACGCCGGCGCCCCGCGCCCCGTGAGGGCGCGCGCGCGGCGAGGCTCGTGTCGAGTCGTCCCGCTCATGGCGTCGAGGTTGCCGTCGTCGTCGAAATCGACCCGGACGCGCCCGCGGATGCAGTCCCCGACGCGCCGGCGCCCGTAGAGGCGGCGCCGGAGCCGGATCCGGACGTGGCCGTCGTGGCCGATGCCGTCCCGGTCCCGGTCCCCGTCGTCGATGCCGGTGCCGGCGCGGGTGCCGGTGCGGGTGCCGGTGCCGGCGCGGGTGCGGGCGTGACCTTGGGAGTGGGAAGAGGAACGGACAGCGAGACGTAAGGCAGTTCGACCACCCCGGCCGGCCGCACCATGCCCTCACCGGATGCCGCGGCGACGATGCGAGAAGGCGTTTCGAGCTGCGCGACGGCCAGCTCCGCCTGTCGGTGCGCGGCCTGCTCCAACGTCAGGTCGTGCTGGAGGGTGGACAGCCGCACCTGGCCGTTTGCGAGGAGCGCCTGGGCCACGACCACGGCCAAGAGCGCAGCCACCACGATCGAGACGGACAAGATGTTCACCAGCCGCCCACTGGCGACGCGACCGGTTCGGGTTCCCGACCGGGCGCGGCCCGAGATGACCCGGAGCGGCGCCCGGCGTGTCTGCGGTGTAGCAGCGCCTGAGCCACGACCCCAGCGACGCGACGGGCTGGCTCCGGCGGCGGCATGGCGACGAGCCGGTGCGGCCGTTGCCGCGGAGGGGGGCGCCATCAGCCCTCGTCCGTTCGAACGACGGCGCGCAGCCGAGCACTCTCGGCCCGCGGGTTCGCGGCGACCTCCGACTCTGACGGCTTGCGGGCGCCACGGAAGACGAGGCGGTGCCGGGCGACGGCACCGCACACACACGGCAGGCCCGGCGGGCAGACGCACCCACCGGACGCAGCGTCGGCAAAGGTCTGCTTCGTCAGGCGGTCCTCACCGGAGTGGTAACTGATGACGGCACACACGCCGCCGACCGCGAGGTGTGACAGGGCCGCCGGCAGCGCGGCGCGCAGCTGCCCCAGCTCGTCGTTGACCTCAATCCGCAGGGCCTGGAACACGCGGCGGGCCGGGTGCCCCTTCCGCCGTGCCGCCGCCGGTACCGCCCCCGACACGACGTCGGCCAACTGACCGGTCGTGGTCAATGGCCGGGCCCGCACGATGGCACGAGCGATCCGTCCGGAGAGACGCCCCTCTCCGTTCTCACGGAACAGAGCGGCCAGAGCGCCTTCGGGGAGGCTGTTCACGAGGTCAGCCGCCGTGACACCGGCGGTGGGGTCCATCCGCATGTCGAGTGGACCGTCCGAGCGGAACGAGAAGCCCCGCTCGGCACGGTCGATCTGGGGCGAACTGACCCCCAAGTCGAGCAGGACGCCCGACAGGGGGCCGAACCCGGCGGAGGTGATGACCTCCTCCAACGCCGAGAACGGGGACCGGATCAACGTGACCCGGTCCCCGAACGAAGTCAGCCGGAGCCGCGCCGCCTCGAGCGCCACCGGATCGCGATCCAACCCGACCACGCGGAGCCCTCGATAGGCCTCGAGCAACGCCGCGGCGTGACCTCCCCCGCCGACAGTCGCGTCGACGAGGATGCCGGGGGGCACGGACGCGTAGAGCGACACCACTTCGTCGCGCAGCACCGGGATGTGTTCGAACGAGTGGGCCATCTGCAGCCCCTCGGCCAGCAGGTCGAGAGGGAGGTGGAGATCCGTACGACCAGCGAGGAAGTGGGTGGAGTGGGCTTCCAGCGTGCCGGTCGAGGAGCTGCACATGGTCCAGTGCGTTCCGTGTGGCGTCGTCGTGGTCCTGTCGAGTGTCCTTTCTCTTCTCGTCCCTGTGGGCCTTAGTCCCCGTCGCCCTCGAGGAGCCAGCTCTCCTCGGGCAGCACCCGTTCCGCCCAGGCCGCGGGGTTCCAGAGCTCGACTCGGTCGATGGCTCCGTGCACGAGTACCTCGGCCTCCAGTCCGGCGAACGCCCACAGGTGCGCCGGGATCGGCATCCGCCCCTGACGATCGATCTCGACCTCGGCTGAGTTCGAGGCCCAGATCCGCGCCCGGTTCCGGTCGGAGCGTCCGGCATCCGCCCGCTCCTGCATCGCCTGCATCTGGCGCTCGAACTCCCCGGGCGTCCAGAGGGCGAGGCAGCCCTCCGAATTCTGGGTCAGGTAGCCGCCCCGTTCGAACTGGGCGCGGAACTTCGCGGGCAGGATCACCCTGCCCTTCGTGTCGAGCGAGTGCTCGTACCTCCCGACGAAGCCTGCCACCAGCTGTATCTCCCACGACGCTCCCTGGCCTGCGTCCTTTGACGCTCGGTTGCACCATTTCGAACCACTTTACGCCATTTCCCTCCACCTAACAACCACCATGAACCCCACGCAACCCAAAAACAACCGCCTCCCCCCATCGACCTCCACCGGGGCGCGCGCGATCACCGGGAGCGGACGGTCGGGGAGCCTCTCGGGAGAAGCGGCGGAACAGGTGGTCGAAGCGGGTGCGGCGAGAAGGGCCGCTACACGACGCCCGGAGCGTCGCCGTCCCGCCACAACGGCACATCCAGGGCGGGGAACGAGCCCAGGAGCTCGTCCCGCACGCGACCCAGGTCCTCGACGGGCGGCTCCAGCTCGCCCAGGCCGACCGCCAGCGGCATCAGGTCGCGACCGAGCTCGTCCCGGGCGTGCTCTTCGACGTGCAGCAGACCCAGCAGCGGGGCGGGATCCCAGCGGAGGTAGGCGCACGACGAGAAGAGCGCGCCCTCGCGCGAACGCCACTGCGACAGGCCGACCAGCTTGCGCCCGCGGTGGAACACCTCGCCGGGACCCCGGCCGGCGAAGCACACGAGCCCCCCGAGCCCACCCGGTACGGAACGGCCCGTATGCGTGTCGAAGCCGTGCTGCCCGAGACGGGCCAGGGCGTCGGTCCACCACGCCCCGACCCACCCAGCCGCGACCGACACGTCGAGCGCCCACAGTGGATCGCCCCTCGGTATCCAGGCGTCCATCCAGAGCTGGCGACCCGGCTCGAGATACACCGCGCCGCCCCCGCCGCGACGCCGGGCCAGCTCCGCGGAGTGCCGGCGCAGCGCCAGGCGGTCCACCAGCTCCGCCGGCTGGGTGCTGCCGAGGACCAGGGTCGGGCGCGCCACCTCACGGGCGAGGGCCAGACGCCGCGGCTCGGAGCGGAACTGCTCGACGTCGAAGAGCGGCTGCGAGGAGGGCAACCTCAGGAGGCCGCGGCCAGATACGGCTCCCACAAGGGGTCCACCTCAGACAGGTGGCGCAGCCGCCACAGGTGCCCGTCGGGTGGGGCCGGCTTCACGCGCAGCGTCCAGCCCAGCTCGGAGAGCAACTGATCGGCCTTCTCCAGGTTGTCGCGCTTGCAGGCGGCGACAACGTTGGACCAGTCGTGCGTGCCGCCACGACTGCGGGGGATCACGTGGTCGATCGTGTCGGCCGGCTGGGAGCAGTAGACGCACAGCCCGCCATCCCGGCGCAGGACCGACCGCCGCGTGACCGGCGGCGTGCGAGCCCACCGCGGGATGCGCACCATGTGGGCGAGCCGCACGATCGAGGGCACCTCGATCTCGAGCCTCGCCGAGTGGAAGACCTTGCAGTCGTCGCGGACGGCCACCGCCTCGGCCCGACCCGCAAGCACGAGAACGACGGCACGGCGATCAGAGACGAGGGCCAGAGGCTCGTAGGTCGCGTTGAGGAGGAGCACCCGCTCCATACCCCAGAGAGGCTACCCGCGGCCGGGGCGTGACCTCTGACACCACCGGAGGTAGGCCACGACGTCGGACGCGGTCAGCGCCTCGGCCTCTCCCTCCCCGCCGTAGGCGGTGACCAGCCGGAAGCGCCAGTACGCCTCCCCCGGCAGCGGCACGAAAGGAGGGCGGTGCCACCACCCACGCCGCGCCAGTCGGCGCAGGGCCCCGAGGGAGGCCCACCACAACCCCGGATGTGGGAGCACGGCCCGCGCCACCACGGCGGCGTCCCTCCCCCACCGGGCGCGGCTCACGCCCCCACTCCCGTGCCGCGCCAACCGACCCGGGCGGCGCCGATGAGCGGGCCACGGTCTCCCAGCCCTCCCGGGACCACCCGCGCACCCCGCGCGAACTCGAGCCCACAGAGCCGATCCATCTCCGCCTGGGCGGCCCGGAAGAAGGGATCGCCGAACCCGAGCGCCACCGACCCGCTCACGACCGCGAGCGGCAGGTCGAGGAGGTTCACGGCCGATGCGATGGCCCGACCGACCAGTGTTCCGGCGCGCTCCACGACGACGGCAGGGGCGAGCCGAGCCGGCTGCCCGGTGATGGTCGCCAGCGCCGTGCCCGACGCCTCCGCCTCGAGGCACCCACGGCCGCCGCACCGGCACTCACGCCCGGCGGGCTCGACGACCACGTGGCCGATGTGACCAGCATTGCCGAGCCGCCCGCCGAGCAGCCGTCCGTCGAGCACGATGCCGCCACCGACGCCGGTCGACACCACCATGGCCATGTAATTCTCGCAACCGGCGGCGGCCCCGACCCAGCCCTCACCGAGTGCGAGGGCCTTGGCGTCGTTGTCGACGAAGGCCGGCACTCCGGTCAGCTCCGCGAGTCGTGAGCGCAAGGGAAACGATCGCCACGCCCCGATGTTCAGCGGCGACACCTCGTCACCGCCCGGGCTCATCGGACCGCCACAGCCGGCGCCGCAGACGACGACCCGGTCTCGGGCACCCACCGCCGACATGACGCGCTCGACCAACCCGGCCAGGTCTCCCCACAAGAGCTCGGCGGCCGGGTCGGCGATGTCCTCGCCCGAGCTCGAGCCCGATTCCAAGCCCCCACCCCCCAGAGCCAGCGACGTCCGCGTCGGCAGCATCGCCCGTTCCTTCAGGGATCCGTCCAGGGAGACCAAGCCGGCCGCCATCTTCGTGCCGCCGATGTCGACGGCCAGCGCAAGGTCTGCCACGGGACCAGGGCTACCTCGACACCGGGGGTCGCGGCTCAGCGGGGCCGCGGACAGCCCAGCGAGATGCTCAGTCCTCGCGCCGGTGGAAGCGGGAGCGGAACCAGTCGCGCGCTTCGGTCACCGCGCCCTCGATCCCGTTCGACGCACCGGCCGATTTGGACTGCTCCCCGTCCTTCGCACGCGTCAGGTCGTGCCAGCCGGCCCGACCCATGCGCCGCAGGTTCCGCTCGAACCAGACGGCGGAGGCGAACATGATGATGACGCCGAGGAAGCCGGCGATCACCGACTTGCTGTAGAACGCCACCAGGATGACCACGCCGAGGACGAATGTGACGGCGGCCCACTTGCAGTAGCGACCCGCGTGCCGGTAGACGGTCTCCGACCTGACGCGTTCGGCAAACTCGGGGTCCTGGCGAACCAGGGACTCCTCGAGCTCGGCCAGGATTCGCTGTTCGTGGTCGGAAAGTGGCATTACCACTTGCCCCTGGGGATCTCCACATCCATCTGCGCCCCATGTTTGCACGCCCGGACGGCGCGGACAATGAGAATGTGCTCGTTCGTTCCTGCTCTCTCGGCGGTCTCCACCGCCAGTCAGCTTAGAACCCGTTCGGAGCGGTCGGGACGCGGTCACGGAGTTGTAACGGTTGACCTCAAGCCCAGCTCAGGAGGGCCGGCCCCCTCCCAGGCGGCACCGGCGCCGGCGACCGGGGCCTCGGGTCACTACTCCCTGGGCTTGCGGCGCATGACGAGCGCGGCGATCAGCGCGCCGAGCAGGCCCGAGATCACGATGACGAGGATCAGGGGCGCCTGACGGTGGAAGACCCAGAAATCGATCCTGACCCGGCCCAGGTTGGCCAGCGCGAACCAGACCAGCAGGATGACCGCCACGGCGACCCCGACCAGGGTGGCCTGGTGCTTGCGGTCGACCTCCTTGCCCCCGCCCCCGCCGCCGCCGCCAACGGAATCGGGGGGATCCGAGTGCACCGGACGCTTCGCCACGTGGCCATTCTGCCCTGCGCCGTGCCCGCCGTCGCGGCAACGCCTCGGAGCGCCGGTGTCGGCCCTCGCTCCCATCGCAGCCCTCAGTCCCGGCGAGCCGCCGCCACCTGCTATGAGAGAGGTCCCGAAAGGAGGCGTCATGAGCACGAGCGAGATACTCACCGGCGCCCGCACCATGTGGGAGCTCGTCGACCGCCGCGCCGACGCGTCGCCCGACCACCCCATGCTCATCGCAGCGGACGGCGACACCGTCACGTTCGGAGCGTTCCGGGACCGCGCCGAACGTGTCGCCGCCGGCCTCCAGGGCATGGGCGTCACCACCGGCTCGGTCGTGTCGTGGCAGCTGCCCACGCGCATCGATACCGTCGTCCTCTCCATCGCGCTGTCCCGCCTCGGCGCGGTCCAGAACCCGATCATCCACCTCTACCGTGAGCGTGAGGTCGGGTTCGCCCTCCGCCAGACCGGCGCCTCGCTGTTCGTCATCCCCGGCACCTGGCGGGACATCGACTTCGGCGCCATCGCCGACCGCGCTCTCGCCGACACCCCCGCCCGTCCGACGATCCTCACCATCGATGCCGGCCTTCCGGAAGCCGACCCCGCGGTGCTGCCCCCACCGCCCCCGGGGACCGCACCCGACGTCGCCCCGATCCGCTGGATCTACTATACCTCCGGCTCCACGGCCGATCCCAAGGGCGTGCAGCACACCGATCAGACGCTGATCGCCGGGGGCTGGGGCCTCGCCCGTGCCCTCGACATGGGCCCCGATGACGTCGGCTCCATTGCGTTCCCGTTCGCGCACATCGCCGGGCCCGACTATCTGGTCACGATGCTCTCCTTCGGGTTCCCGGCCATCCTGGTCGAGGCCTTCTCCGCCCCTGACGTCCTGCCCATCTTCCGCAAGCACGGGGCGACCATGGTGGGTGGGAGCACCGCGTTCTACGTCGCCTATCTCGCCGAGCAGCGCAAGACCCCTGAGGACCCCATCCTCCCCGCGTTGCGGCTCATGTCCGGCGGCGGCGCGGCCAAGCCCCCCGAGATCCACTACGAGGTGCGCGACGAGATCGGGGGGCGCGGTGTCGTGCACGGCTACGGCATGACCGAGGTGCCGATGATCTCGAACGGCTCGCCGCACGACACGGACGAGCAGCTGGCCAACACGGACGGCCGGCCGGTCGAGGGCGCTGAGGTCCGCATCGTCACGCTCGACGGTCGGATCGCCGGGCCCGACGACGAGGGGGAGGTGCGAGTGAAGGGCCCGATGGTCTTCCACGGCTATACCGACCCCGCACTCAACGAGGACGCCTTCGACGAGGACGGCTTCTTCCGCACCGGTGACCTGGGACGGCTCCGCGCCGACGGGCACCTCACCCTGACCGGCCGCCTGAAGGACGTGATCGTCCGCAAGGGGGAGAACATCAGTGCCAAGGAGATCGAGGATCTGCTCTACACCCACCCCAAGGTGGTCGAGGTGGCGGTGATCGGGCTCCCCGACCCCGAGCGGGGTGAGCGCGTCTGCGCCGTGGTGCAGCTCGCCGATGGGGTGGACGGGCTCGAGCTCACTGACGTCGTCGCCTTCTGCCGCGAGGCCGGGCTGATGACCCAGAAGATCCCCGAGCAACTCGAGGTCCGCGCCGACTGGCCCCGTGCGGGCACCGGCAAGATCGTGAAGAAGTCGTTGCGCGACCAGTACTCGGGGGCGTAGTGCCCGGCCTCGTCGTCCCGCCCGACCCGATCGGCGATCGCCCCTACCGCATCGCTTTCGTCTGCACCGGGAACATCTGCCGCTCCCCCATGGCCGAGGTCATCACCCGCTCGCTCGCGGGGTCCACCGAGGTCGGCGACGGGACCGCGCTCAGCGACCATGTCGACGTGCTCAGTGCCGGCACCGGCCCCTGGCACGAGGGGGAGCCGATGCACGAGCTCGCCGCCGAGGCGCTCGTGCGGGCGGGTTATCCCCGCCACCGCCACGTCGCCCACCAGTTCCGGTCGTCGCAGCTCGGGCAGATCGACCTCATGGTCGCCCTCGATCGCCGCCATCAACAGACCCTGCGGGGCCTCGGCGCCGACCCGGACCGCCTTGTCCTCCTCAGGGCGTTCGACCCGGCCTCGGGCGCGGCGGCGGACGTCCCCGACCCCTACTACGGGGACGACAGCGACTTCGACGAGTGCCGCGACATGATCGCCGCGGCATGCGCGGGCCTCGTGATCTCCCTGGCCGCCCACTGGGACTCCCTCTGGGCGGCGTAGCCCCGCAGGCGCGCCAGCCGCGCGAAACGGCTGGTCAGCGACCCACCCGCCCGTGGCCGCCGCCGCAACGTGTGACATAGTGCCGTCGTGGTCTCACGAAGGGTCATGCGCCGACGCCGCCAGTTCGCCGTCGGGGGCGCGCTCATCGTGCTCCTGTTGATCTATTTCGCCTTCTTCTCGGGTGGCTCTGGCCATTCGGGCACCACGGCCACTTCCACCACGTCCGGTCCGGGGCAGCATCCGACCGTCACCGCCGAGCGCTTCCCGCAGCACTCACCGCTCAACCCCGACTGGAAGGGCAACGGCCGGACCGTGACACTCGGCTTCGGTGGGGACGTGCACTTTGCCGGCGTCGTCGGCGAGAGCCTCGCGAAGAACCCCTCGACCGCGCTCGGCACCACCATCCCCCAACTCTTCTCCGGGGCCCAGCTGCGCATGGTGAACCTGGAGACCGCCCTCACGAACGGCACGTGCCCCGAGCCTCAGTCCAAGCCCTACATCTTCGACGCGCCGGCATCGGCCGTTACCGCCCTCAAGAGCGCCTCGATCTCGCTCGCCACGGAGGCCAACGACCACGGAATGGACTGCGGCCCACAGGGACTTTCCCAGAACCTGACCATTGCGTCACAGGCCAGCTACCCGATCGTCGGGATCGGGAACAACGCCGCCCAGGCGTTCGCCCCGTATCGGATCACCATCGACGGGCAACGCATTGCGGTCATCACGGCGACGCAGGTGATCGCCCCCAACCTCGTGAGCACATGGACCGCCACCGGCACCCAACCCGGCGTCGCCTCGGCCATCGACCCGACCGAGCTCGTGCGCGAGGTGCAGCAGGTGCGGCGCACCGCTGACACCGTGATCGTCTACGTCCACTGGGGCACAGAGACGCAGGCCTGCCCGAACCCCCAACAGGAGCCCCTTGCCCAGCAACTGGTGAAGGCCGGTGCGGACATCGTGATCGGCTCGGGCACGCACGTCCTCCTCGGAGGCGGCTACCTCGGCAGCGCGTACGTCGACTACGGACTCGGGAACCTCGCCTTCTACGACGACACGACTCCGGAGACCGACAGCGGCTCCCTCATCGTCACCGCCGAGGGCCGCCACATCACCGGGGTCGTGTTCCGCCCAGCCACGATCCTGGCCGGGCTGCCCCAGCCCCTCAGCGGCGCGCCTGCCGCCACCGCGCTCCAGAGCTGGACCGCGGCGCGGGGCTGCACCGGTCTTTCCGCCACCCCCGCGACGAGCGCGGCGACGATGCACGGCGAGACCGTGGCCTTCGTTGCGCCTCCGGCGACCACGACCACAACTACAACCACAACCTCGAGCTCGGGCGCGACGACGACCACGACAACGGCCAGTGGATCGGGATCATCGTCGACGGGCACCGGAACCGGCGCCACGACCACCACCACCACACCCGCCTCGACCACGACCGCCCCCACCGACAACGCCGGCTGACCCCGCCCACGCGCAGGCTTGGACTCAGCACACCGAATCGAAGGTCGGCGCGCCGTCCTCGAGCGGCACCCGGGCGGCCCGGGCCGCGAAGCTGATGGCGTGGTACCAGCCGCAGAGCAGCAGCAGGTCGAGCAGCTGCGCGTCGTCGAATTCCTCGTGGAGCTGCTCCCACAACCGCTCGCTCACGTCGGCCGAGTCATGCAGCTCGTCAACGAGCCGGATCAGCAGCCGATCTCGCTCCTCCCAGCACGGGTCACCGGGCCGGCCGTGCGTCAGTGAAGAGATCTGCGCGGCATCGAAGCCGGCGCGCGCCGCGAAGAAGGCGACGTGCACGCCCCACTCGTACTCGCAGCCGCACCGGGCGCACGTGCGATCGATCACGATCTCCCGATCCCGCAAGCCCACCGACAATGAGCGGCTGAGCTGGTGCCGTCCCCAGGGCTGCATCGCCGCAGCCATAGGAAGGTTGCGGACGAACGTCCGGAAGAGCGCGATCGGCGGTACCCCCGCCGGCATCATGGAGCGCAGCTGTTCCTCCGTCGCCGGCACGAACGGCGGCTCGAGCGGTGCGATGCGCGGGGTCAGGTCCATTCCGTCACCTCCACTTCAACGTTTCTGAATCAGAAACATGCCGTCCGGTACCCTAGCCCAATGTTTCGGATTCAGAACCACGCCCCCGACCGAGCCCCGTCCCAGGGGCGCCAGGCCCCATGAAACCCTCGCGCCCCCTTCCCGGACGGCCCGTCCGAGGGTCGTCCTCCGGGCGGCCGCTCATGGCGGCGCTGGACCTCCTCGGCCGCCGTTGGACACTCCGGATCCTCTGGGAGCTGCGCGACGGCGACCTGGGCGCCCGGGCCCTACGGGCACGCTGCGACGACATGTCCTCGAGCGTGCTCTACGAACGGCTCGCCGACGTGCGCGCTGCGGGCATCGTCGTCCAGGGAGAAGACGGGAGGTACGCCCTCACCGCTCTCGGCCGCCAGCTCGGCGACGCAATCACGCCGCTGCAGCAATGGGCGGAGCGCTGGTCGACGGCTCAGCGCGGGCACGGGGTCTGACCAAGCCGCCGGGCCCCGTCAGGGCAGGTCGATCTTCGACCAGGTGTGCGGCTTCTCCTCGAAGACATCGTCACCGGGTAGGCGCCGGTAGCGGAACCGGATCTCCTCCAGGTCGTTCGGCTCGGTGACCGTCTCCTCCGACAGGCGCAGGACCATGTCGGCCTGGCGCCGGAGCACGACGCGCTGCTCGGGCGACGTGGTGTCGAGCATGATCGACCCCAGGGAGTCGACGAGCCGGATCAGGACGGCCGGATTGCGGGCGGCCGACTGACGGATCTTGTCGAAGGCGCGGTTGACCATGCGGGCGTAGGACGGGTCCGACTCGATCAGGCGCACGTAGCCCTCCGCGTCCCGGTACACGCCCTCGTCGAGCACCCGGCCCGATACCCGACCGAGGCCCGCCGAGAGCCAGTCGATGCACGTGAGCGCGGTGAAGGTGTCGTTGACCGCGGCCGAGAGGGCACGGATGGCGATCTCGACCAGCTGGTCGATGGCGAACACCGGATCTTGCACGAGCGTGCGGTGCGGGCCCGTCACGTGGGCCTTGGAGAGGGCGCGAGCGACCTCGGGCGCCGCTCCCCGCGGCCAGACCATCGCCAGCGCGCGGCCGGTGGCGAGATAGTGGCCGGGCCGGTGCTCCAGCCGGATCACCGAGTCGGTCCGGGTGGCGATGCCGATGAGCTGGGAGTAGCCCACGTACTGTATGTACCCGCTCACCTGCGACGGGACCTCCGCCCCGCGCTCTTCAATGAGTGTGAGCAATTCCGGCACGGACTTCCCCCCGTGCTTCGGCGATACGGCATCGGCCCCGTCCCCGTCCCCGACCTTGTCGGGGAACTCCGCGTCGATCGACTTCATCAGATCGTCGGCGATCCCGGCGATGACCTCGGGCAGCTGGATCGACTTCGCGATGTGGTGGATGAAGTAGATCAACACCGCGAGGTCGACCATCAGCAGGGCTTCGGCCACCGAGGTCGAGAGGTACGGGACGAACTCCTTGCTCGCACTGCCGATGGAGACGAGTGCAAGGACCGAGTAGACGAACGTCCCGACGAAGACGCCGAGCGTGACCTGGTTGCCGATGTCGCGGACGAAGTTCCGCATCATCCGGGGCCCGAACTGCTGCGAGGCCAGCGTCAGCGCAAGGATCGTGATGGAGAACACCACGCCGACGACCGTGATGACGGCGGCGGCGATGGCGATGAGGACCTGGCGCTCCGCGTCGGCAGTCCCCGTATGGATCCAGGTCGGCAGGTGGATGTGACCGTGGAACGCCGCCAGGTCGATCTCGAAGGTCACGAGGAACAGCAGCGCCGCCACCACGATCAAGATGCTCGGGACGACCCACAGCGTCGTCCGGAGCTCTTCCCAGCGCCAACTCGGCAGCTGGCGCCGGTCCTTGCCGACGCGCGCCGGCTGCGGCCCGACTACCTCGTCGATGTCGCTCATGAGGGCGTGTTCGGTCCAAGAACACGAAGGCGCACTGCGGCGCACAAGGATCGGTTCATCATGGTGGCGTCGGTCATGGCAGAGGTGTCACTCGTCGCCGACCAGTCTTCCCGGCACACCGCTCAAGAGCGAGATCACTCTAGCCGCCACCCTGGTGGTGCTGGCCCCGATTCACGACGGGAAGAAGCGGGGCAGCAGGCTCCGGTTCGCCGTAAGGAGCTCGTCCGCCAACTCGGCCGCCAGCGGGTACTGCCCGACGATCGGGTTGGCCAGCAGTGCTCGCACCACGTTGTCGCGGCTCCCCGAGCACGCTGCCCGGACCGCCAACCGCTCGTAGGCCTTCGCATGTTGGACGAGCCCGAGCATGTCGGGCGGCAACGCCCGCTGGGGCAGTGGATGGGCACCGCTCGCGTCGACCACGGCGGTCGTCTCGACGACGGCATCGTCGGGCAGTCCCGGCACCGCTCCGTCGCTCCGCATGTCGACGACCTGGACGTCGCCGGTGCCCGCATGCAGCGAGGCCATGAGGCGCACCGCCGCCAGTGAGTAAAAGGCGCCGCCCCTGTACGACAGTGCAGCCGGCTTCGACGCCAGGGCGGGATCCCGGTACTCCTCGAGCAGCTTGGTCTCGAGCTCCGCGACCACGTCGGCACGCGACCGGTACCCCGCCGCCGACTGCTGCGCCACCTCGGCATCGTGCCCGTAGTAATAGTGGACGTAGTACGACGGCAGCGCGTGCTGCAGGCGGAGCACGTCGATCGGCACCCCGCTCTCGAGCTCGACCTCGGGACCGAAGCGATCGAAGAGCTCGTCGAGGCGGTCCTCCCCTGACGTCCCGCCGAACGCTCCCGCATGCCGCGTGCGGGCAGAGCGGATCCACGTCAGGTGGTTGAGCCCGACGTGCTCGACCTCCACGTCGTCGGGGTCGACGCCGAGATAGTGGCCGATCCGCCTCTGGGCCCAGATGGCGACGTTGCACAGCCCCACGGCGCGGTGGCCCTCGTCGAGCAGCGCCTGCGTCACGATCCCCACCGGATTGGTGAAGTCGACCAGCCACGCGCCCGGATTCGCCCGGGCCGCCATCTCCTCGGCCAGCTCGAGCACGATCGGCACCGTGCGCAGCGCCTTGGCCAGGCCTCCCGCACCGACGGTCTCCTGGCCAAGGCACCCGTACCCGACCGGAAGCGTCTCGTCGACGTGCCGAGCCGCCTGGCCTCCGATCCGCAGCTGGACAACGACGAAGTCCGCTCCCTCGAGAGCGGCGTGCGGGTCGGCGGTGGTCCAGAACGTCCCGCCCCATCCCCGCGCTCGCAGGATGCGCTCGGAGAGCCCGCCGACGACGTCGCGGCGCACGTCGCTGGGGTCGAGCAGGACGAGGTCGTCGACCACGATGCGGTCCTCGAGATCGCACAACCCGTCGACCAGTTCAGGGGTGTACGTGCTCCCCCCGCCGACGACGGCCACCTTTGTCCCCACGCAGCGCAACGTAACATCCGTGCGTGCCCGACCTCTCCTCTCTTGAGCCGGTCGTGCTCGCGTTCGACGGGGGCAGCACCAAGACCGACGCGGTCCTCGTCTCGAGCACAGGCACCGTCCTGGGCCGGGCCCGGGTCGGTCCGAGCAACCATCAACTCGTCGGCCTCGATGGCATGCTCGAGGCGCTGGGCGAAGCCGTCACCGCTGTCACCGAGGACGCGCGCCGCTCGGGCCGGATCTCTCCGGTCTGCCCGACCGGCGTGTACTGCCTCGCCGGCGTCGACCTGCCGGTCGACGAGGAGAAGCTCGCTCCGGCGATCGGCGACAAGGGCTGGACGGATCGAGTGATCCTGCGCAACGACACCTTCGCGGTCTCGCGTGCGGGCACGACGTCCCCCTGGGGTGTCGGCGTCGTCTGTGGCACCGGGGTGAACTGCGCCGCCGTCGGCCCGGACGGGCGCACCGTCCGGTTCCCCGCTCTCGCCGAGCTGTCAGGAGACTTCGCTCCCGGTGGCGCGTGGCTCGGTGTGCGTGCGCTCGGCCTGGCGCTCCGGGCCGGCGACGGCCGTGGCGCCGCCACCTCACTCAGCGAGCTCGTGCCGGCGCACCTCGGGGAGCCCGACGCGGAGGCGGTGCTCACGGGCATCTACACCGGCGCCATCCCGTATGCCCGCCTCTTCGAGTTGGCGCGCGTCCTCCTCGATGCGGCTGCCGACGGCGACGCGCTCGCCCGCGACGCGGCGGACACCCTGGCGGACGAGGTGGCCGCCTTCGTCCGGGCGGCGGTCGACCGGCTCGGCCTGCAGGACGGCCGGGTCGAGGTGGTGCTCGGAGGCGGCATCTTCGACACCAGGGACGCGGCATTCCACGAGCGCGTTGCGGCAGGAGTCCACCAGGCTGCGCCCCGGGCCGTACTCGTCCGCCTCGCTGCCCCGCCGGTGCTGGGCGCCGCGCTCATCGGGCTCGACGCCATCGGGGCACCTGCGAGCGCCTTGGCCGCGCTGCGAGAGGGCCTCACCACACCCTCGGGTTCCTGAGCACCCCCTGGCCGCCGGTCCACCGGGCCGCGGACCGGACCGCGCGTTTGAGGGATCAGTCGCGGATACGGCTCAGGATCTTCTCGCGGCGTTGACGCTCCGCACGTGGCAGATCGCACGGCGTCCCAGCGACGGGCCGATTGGATGCCGCCGCCTCACGGAGCATCTGGGCGATGCCAGAGTAGATAACCTCGATCGTGAAGTCGTCGACTTCGATCACAGCCATCTCGGTGCCGTCGTCCGCGAGGTGGATCACCTTGACCATCAGGCCGCCACTCCCCGTGAACGGATTTCCTCACTGTGGCGTTCTATGGCGATGCACGCGCCGTCCCGGAAGATCCAGCCCACATCGCGCCACGGGTCGAGCTCGGGCAGCGCCTCGGCCAACGCCGTGGTCCCTCCCAGTCTCGACTTCTCCGTGCGTCTCATGGGACGAATTTGATCCCGGGTTGTCTCAACTTCGGTCACTTCCGGTTGCTATTGCGGTGCCGACGTCGCGCCCGGGTAACAGGACCTATCGTCCCTGGTCAGGAGCCATTTCTTCCGATAACCCGTCCGAATTGGCTCAGCGGGCAAAGAGATGCCACCCCGCCCATATCCAGGCCAGCACCAGCACGACGCGCAACAACGGACCGGTGGCGAGCCGCTCCAAGACAACTGCAGGGCGAGCGACCGTCCCTCCCGACGAGCGGGACCGGGCCCACAACACGAGAGCGAGGGCGCCGATCACGGCCCCTACTGTGTAGGAGACGGCGGCGCTCACCGCACCCCGGGCGGCCCAGAGGACGCGGTCGGCCCGGGCGGCCGCGGAAGTGCCTGCGCACCCCGGCGGACGATGCACGCGCCGAGGCACAGCCAGCCGAAGAACACGAGCGCCTTCAAGAGGTAGTAGCGGTCGAGAGCGTCGGCCATGGAGCTCAGAGTCGGATGAGCACCCCGGCTGCCCCGGGCGAAGTACTCAGCCAACTCCCACGCCACGGCGGCCGCGAGGAGCACAACCCAGGCTCGGTAGGGATGGCCACCCCGGGCCACCACCTCGCCCTCGAGCGGCTGCGGCTGCGGCTGCGGCCGACGGGGCCAGCGCACCACGGCGAGGACGACAAGCGCCACGATCGGAATCGCCGTGACGGCGTCGGCCGGCCAGGTGAACGCGCTCGTGGTGGCCGCACCCAGGGCGTAGGCCGCACCGGCCGCCAGCAGCGCGAGTTCCCGCCAGCCGTACGGGTGCTCGTCCGACGACACCGGTACGGCGGTGCCTCTCAGCCGGACTCGGCGCCGGCTGCTGCCGCCCCGACGAGCGGCAGCAGCTCGACGCGTGCCGGGCGCGAGCCGCCGACACCGTCACCCGAGCGCACCCGGACCGGCCCAGGGGCTTCGACGTTGCGGTGCAGGTACCCGAGCGCGACCCACGCCCTCAGCTCCGCGCTCCATGCCGCGGAGGTGACGGTGCCGGCGACCTTGTCGTCCGCCGCGCCATCGCCCGCGGGTGCCTCCCCCGCGTGCAGCGTCATGCCGCGAACCAGTGCAGCGCTCCCGCCGTCACCGTCGGCCGAACCCGGAGGAGCCACCACTCCGACCAGGCGCCGCGCCACGTTGGAGCCCCGCGAGTCGATCCGCGCCACGAGCTCCTGCCCCGTGTAGCAACCCTTGGTGAAGCTCACCGTGCGCTCGACCAGCCCGGCCTCGGCGGCGATGGTCTTGCCCGTCAGCTCGGTGCCCATGGCAGGGATCCCCGCAACGATGCGGCAGGCCTCCACGGCCGCCGGGCCGCACGCCACCAGTCCGGCAGGGAGCTCCGCCGCCTCGGCTCCGAGCACGACGTCCTCGGAGCCGAGCAGGTCAATCCCTCCCCAGCCGTTCCACTCGAAGGGCAGCGCCAGGACACCGCGCTCGGCCAGGACCGCCAGCAGCCCGGCGGCCGCCTCGCCGACCGCCGGGCCACGCAGGGACAGGCAGCGCCACGCAAGCTTCTCCATCTCCACCTTGGAGCGCAGCAGGAAGCGACGCAGCCGCGCCGTCACCGCCTCGCCGTATCCCGCGTCGACGTCGAGCACGAAGCCCTGCCCGTCAGTTCGGGTCACCCGCAGCAGGGCGGACAGCTTCCCGTCCGGCTCGAGCAGGAGCGAATCCGCCGCGCCGCCCACCGCCAGGGCGACCACGTCCTGGCTCAGTTGGCCCTGCAGGTACGCCTCCGCGTCCGGCCCGCGCACCGCCAGCACGTCGCGGGACGAACGGAAGGCGCCGGCCCCGTGACGGAGAGCGGCCGTCTCCGCGTCCAGGCCGCTCACTGGCCGGACACGCCGCGTCGTGCCGCGCTCATCCGCCGTGCCGCTGTCACCGCCACCAGTAGGGCACCGGCCTTGTGCGCGCACTCCTCGTCCTCGCTCTGCGGGTCGCTGTCGGCCACGATGCCCGCGCCCGCCTGCACGCTGGCCCTGCCGCCGGGAGTCACCACCATGGTGCGGATGGCGATGGCCGTGTCCACGTTGCCCGAGAAGTCGATGTAGCCGACGACCCCCCCGTACACGCCCCGCTTGGTGGGCTCGAGCTCGTCGATGATCTCCATGGCCCGCACCTTGGGGGCGCCCGAGAGCGTGCCGGCGGGCAGAGTCGCCCGCAGGACGTCGATCGGGCCCTTGCCCTCGGCCAGCTCACCCGACACCTGCGAGGTGATGTGCATGATGTGGCTGTAGCGCTCGATCGTCATGAGCTCGTCGACCTTCTCGGTGCCGAAACGCACGACGCGTCCCACGTCGTTGCGGGCCAGGTCCACCAGCATGATGTGCTCCGCCAGCTCTTTGGGGTCCTCCGCCAGCTCGCCCTCGAGGAGCCGGTCGTGCTGCTCGCTCTCCCCACGCGGCCGCGACCCTGCGATAGGCCGGGAGATCACGATCCCGTCGCGCAGGCGCACCATCGGCTCGGGGGACGCTCCGACAACGGTGACCTCGGGGAAGCGCAGGAAGTAGAGGTACGGGCTCGGATTGAGCAGCCGCAGGGCACGATAGACGTCGAACGGATCGGCATCGAGCGTCAGGTCGTAGCGCTGCGACAGCACGACCTGGAAGATGTCGCCGGCCCGGATGTACTCCTTGGCCACCCCGATGGCGGCCTTGTACTCCTCCGACGTCATCGTTCGCCCTGCCTGGGCCCTCTCCAGCCCCGGCGGGGGTGCCGCCACCATCTCGCCCGACACCGGTCCCGGACGGGCGCAGTCCGCAGCCAGCTCGCGTAACCGGGCGCAGGCGGCCTCGTAGGCGCCCGTCGCCGCCTCGGTGTCGACGACACCGTCGTGGGCGTCGGGCACCACGACGTTGTCGACCAGGACGACGCGCTGACGCCAGTGGTCGAAGGCACAGAACTGTCCGATCACCACCAACGCGGCGTCGGGATGGCCGAGATCGTCGTGCGGCGGGTCCGGGAGTCGCTCGACCTCGCGGACCACGTCGTAGCCGAGATACCCCACCAGTCCCCCGTGCAGCGGCGGCAGGCCGGCCAGTGCGGGCGACTGAAAGCGCGCCACGAGGCCCTCGACCGCGGCCAGGATCCCGTCGTCGGACCGCTCCAGGTCCAGGCGACCCGTCGCCTCGACCGTCCGCCCCCGCGCCGTCAACGTGGCCAGCGGCCGTCGGCCCACGAACGAGTACCGACCCCAGCGCTCACCACCCTCGACGGACTCGAAGAGGAAGCCCTCACCCTCCCCCACCACGTTGGCGAAACAGGCGACGGGGGTCAGGGTGTCGGTCACCACCTCGCACCAGACGGGGACGATGGCGTGCTCCTTGGCCAGCGCGGCGAACTCGGCCAGGTCAGGCCCGAAGACGAGCCCGCTCGGGCCCGGGCCGCCTTCGGGCGTCACGGCGCGGGCACTCCCGGGCCCGTCCCGATGGTCCGGTAGAAGCACGACCGCTCCCCCGTGTGGCACGCCCCGCGGCCGTGCTGGTCCACCAGCACCACGAGCGCGTCGCCATCGCAGTCGATGCGCACCTCGCGCACGTACTGTCGGTCCCCGGAGGTCTCGCCCTTCTGCCAGTACTCCTTGCGGCTGCGGCTGTAGAACCACGAACGCCCCGAGGCAAGAGTGCGTCGCAGCGCCTCGGCGTCCATGTAGGCCACGGTCAGCACCGTCCCGTCGGTGGCGTCCTGCACGATCGCCGGCACCAGGCCGTCGGCCTTGGAGAAGTCGACGGCGCGCACCAGGTCCTCGTCGACCGTGAGCGCCACGCCCTCGGGAGCGGCGGAGGCCCCGGCCCCGGGCCCGCTCAAAGGTAGAGCCCCGTGCCGCTGTCGTTGCGGGGGGAGGCGATGGCGTGGATGTCGCGCTCGCGCAGAATCACATACTCCTCGCCGTGCACCTCGACCTCGAAGCGGTCCTCGGGGTTGAACAGGACGGTGTCGCCGACCTTGACCGTCCGGACGTGGGGTCCGACCGCAACCGCCTCGGCCCAGGTCAGGCGACGGGTGATCTGGGCCGTGGCCGGGATCAGGATGCCGGCACGCGAGCGCCGCTCGCCGTCGGTCGGCGAGATCTGGACCATGACGCGGTCGAAGAGCACCGAGATCGGCTGCTTGTCCTCCGTTGCGGCGGCCTTGGCCTGGTCTGTCCCGTTCTTCGTCGTCGAGGTGGGCACCCTGGCACGGTACCGCACGAGGGCGCCCTTCCAGGTCAGGGGGGTCACAGGGGGCGCACGACGACCCCCCGCGCGGCCATGTAGGCCTTGGCCTCGCCGATGGTGAACTCACGGCGGTGGAAGATGGAGGCCGCGAGCACGGCGTCGGCGCCGCCCTCGAGGGCACCGTCCACCAGGTCCTGCAGCCGGCCGACGCCACCCGACGCCACCACCGGGATCTCCACCGCGTCCACCACGGCCCTCGTCAGTGCCAGGTCGAAGCCGTCCCTCGTCCCGTCGCGGTCCATGGACGTGAGCAGGATCTCGCCCGCCCCGTTGGCGGCGCACTCCACCACCCACGCCACGACGTCGCGCCCCGTCGGCGTCCGGCCGCCGTGCGTGTACACCTCCCAGCCGTCGCCTTCCACCCGGGCGCGGGCGTCGACGGCGACGACGGCGCACTGGCCGCCGAACTCGTCCGCGATGTCCCGCACCAGCTCAGGTCGCTCCACTGCGGCGGTGTTCACCGCGACCTTGTCCGCCCCGGCCCGGAGGAGGCGGCGTGCATCCTCCGCCAACCGGACCCCACCCCCGACCGTCAAGGGGATGAACACCTGCTCCGCGGTGCGCGCGACGACCGAGACCATGGTGTCGCGTCCGTCGGAGGACGCGGTGATGTCGAGGAACGTGATCTCGTCGGCCCCCTCGGCGTCGTAGCGCTCCGCCAACTCGACAGGGTCGCCCTCGTCGGTGAGGTCGACGAAGCGCACACCCTTGACGACACGGCCGTCGGTGACGTCGAGGCAGGGGATCAGGCGGACGCTGCGCACGCGGCCAACCCCTCCTCCACGTCGAAGCATCCCTCGACCAGCGCCCTTCCGACGATGGCGCCCGCCAGCGCGCGCCCGGCAACCCGCAACCGGGCCAGGTCGGCGAGGTCACCCGTAGCCGACACGCCCCCCGACGCCACCACGGGCAGCGCGGTGCCTGCCAGCAGCGCCTCGAGCCCGCTCAGGTCGGGCCCGGAGAGCATCCCGTCGCGGGCCACCGCCGTCGCGACCACCGCACCGATGGGCTCTCCCTCCCAGAGGGCCAGCAGCTCGCTCAGAGCGCGGCCCGAGCCAGCCAGCCAGCCTTGCGCCTGGGCCTCGGCCACCCCGTCCTCCCCGACCCGGTAGTCCAGGCCGACCGCGACACGCCCGGGCCATCGCCGGGCACAGCGCCCGGCCAGCGCGGGCTCCTCGAGCGCGGCGGTGCCCAGCACCACGCGGGCGACGCCCGTCCCGAGCAGCTCCTCGGCGACGTCCTCCGACCGGATGCCCCCGCCCGCCTGCACGCGCACGGAGGCCTCCGTGGCCAGGCGGACGATCTCGGCCAGTGCGGCGCGCTCGTGCGGCACCCCGGTGCGGGCCGCGTCGAGGTCGACGACGTGGATCCAGCGGGCGCCTCCCGCGATATAGCGTGCCGCCAGCTCGGCGGGGTCCCCGTAGCGCGCCTCACGGTCGAAGTCGCCCTGGGTGAGCCGGACGGCCGTCCCGGCGCGGAGATCTATGGCGGGGAGCAGATCCATCATGCCGCCGCCGCCGCGAGCGCCACGAAGTTCGCCAGCAGCGCCAACCCGGTGGCACCCGACTTCTCGGGGTGGAACTGCGCGCCCCACAACGGCCCCCGTGAGACCAGCGCGGCGACGGGTCCCCCGTAGTCGCAGACGGCGACCGTTTCCGCTCCGATCGGCGGGGCAAAGGAGTGCACGAAGTACACCCATGGGCGCCGGCCCAGCCCGTGCAGGGGCACCGGCTCGACCGCGCCGCGCACCTCAAGCGTGTTCCACTGCATCTGCGGGTGCTTCACCCCGGGTGGCAGCGGCGAGACGGTGCCGGGAAAGATGCCCAGACCCTTCGCACCCGGGCTCTCCACCGAGCTCTCGTAGAGGAGCTGGAAGCCCACGCACACCCCGAAGAACGGTACGCCCGCGGCCACGGCCGACCGAGCCGGACCCTCGAGCCCGCTGTCCCGCAGCGCGCGCGCACACGCCCCGAACGCGCCGACCCCCGGCAGGACGACGGCATCGGCCGCCTCCACCGACGCCCCATCGGTCACCAGGCGCGCCGCCGCGCCCACGTGCTGCAGCGCCTTCTCGGCCGAGCGGAGGTTGCCGATGCCGTAGTCGAGCACAGCGATGCGCGGACCTCCCGTCACAAGCTGCCCTTCGTCGAGGGAATGCCACCTCCCTCGATCCGCACCGCGTCGCGCAGGCATCGGGCCACACCCTTGAAGCTGGCCTCCAACATGTGGTGCGTGTTCTTCCCCGCGAACCGGTGGATGTGGAGCGTCAGGTTCGCCGCGGTGACGAAGGCGCGCCAGAACTCCTCGGCCAGCTGGGGGTCGAATGGCGGCATGCCCAATCCCGGCGTGTCGGGGGCGAACTCGAGCCCATAGGCCAGGTACGGGCGGCCCGAGATGTCGACCGCGACCTGTATCAGCGCCTCGTCCAGCGGCACCAGCATGGATGCGAAGCGCCGGATGCCTACCTTGTCGCCGAGCGCCTCGGCCAGGCAGCCGCCCAGGACGATGCCCACGTCCTCGACCGTGTGGTGCGCGTCGACGTGCAGGTCGCCGGTGGCGTCGACAGACAGGTCGAACGAGGCGTGGCGGCCCAGCTGATCGAGCATGTGGTCGAAGAAGGGTAGGCCGGTCGACACCTCCGTCTGGCCGGTGCCGTCGACCACAAGCGTCGCGTCAATGGTCGTCTCCTTGGTGGCGCGCTGCTTGGTGGCGCGTCGCGGGGCGGTGGTCACAGGCTCTCCTTCAAGGCGTGGAGGAAGCGGTCGTTCTCGTCGTTGGTCCCGATGGTGACGCGCAGGCAGCCCCGCAGACCGTCCCAGCTCGCACAGTTGCGGATCAGGATGGACTGGGCCAGGAGCGAGCGCCAGACGTCGTCGGCATCCCGGTCGCGAGGGCGGAACAGGATGAAGTTCGCGTCGGAGGGCCAGCTGTCCACGGGCAGGTCGCCCAGGGCGGCGGCGACCCGTCCCCGTTCCTCCGAGATGCGGGCCACCCGCGCCTCCATCTCGGCCGTGTGCCGGAGCGCGAGGAGGCCCGCCAGCTGAGTCTGCGCCGACAGGTGGTACGGCAGTACGACCGCCTCGCAGGCAGTCACGACGGCCGGGTCGGCCACCAGGTAGCCCAGTCGTGCGCCGGCCATGGCCCAGGTCTTGGAGAATGTGCGGGTCACGACGAGCCCGGCCTGCGCCGGGCCGCGCAGCTCGAGCGCGGAGAACGGGGAGAATTGCCCGTAGGCCTCGTCGACGATGACGAGGCCCGGTGCCGCCGCGCAGACGACGGCAACGGTCTCGGGCGGCTCGGCGCGCCCGGTCGGGTTGTTGGGCGAGCAGAGGAAGGTCACGTCCGGCTTCTCCGCCGCCAGCACGGCCTCCGCGTCACTGGGATCGATCTGGAAGTCGTCGTCGCGTGACCCCTCGACCACCTCGGTCCCGGTGATGCGCGAGATGTGCGAGTGCAGGGCATAGGTGGGCTCGAACACCAGGGCACGGCGCCCAGGCCCGCCGAAGGCCAGCATCAGGCACTGGAGGACTTCGTTCGAGCCGTTGGCACAGAAGACCTCGTCGTGCGAGACCCCGTGCAGTTGCGCCACGGCCTGCCGCAACTCCGTGGCCGGCCGGTCGGGGTAACGGTTGAACGACACCTCCTCCAATGCCGCCAGCAGCTCCTCGCGCCACGCGTCGGGGGGCGCGAAGGGTGACTCGTTCGTGTTGAGGCGCACCTCGGCCTCGACCTGGGGCGAGTGATAGCCCTCGGCCAGGTCCAGGTCCGGGCGCACGGGTGGCACGGCGCTCATGTCGTGGACCCTTCGTCGAGCTCGCCGAGCGCGGCCAGGCGCCGCCGCACGGAATCGGCGTGGGCGGGCAGCCCTTCGGTCTCGGCCAGCGTGATCACGAGCGGCCCGAGCGTCCGCAGCGCCTCCGGTGTCACCCGGACGGCGTGCAGGTGCTTGCGGAAGTCATCGGCTCGCAGCGCCGACGCGAAGCGGGCCGTCCGGTTCGTGGGGAGCACGTGGTTGGGCCCTGCGATGTAGTCCCCCATGCTGGCCGGTGACCAGTCGCCGATGAACACGGCGCCCGCGTTCTGCACGAGCGGCAGCATCGCCAGGCCCTCCGCCTCGGGAACCATCAGCTGCAGGTGCTCAGGGGCGATCGTGTTCGCCACCGCCAGCGCGTGTTCCGGCCCGTCGACGAGGCACGTGATCCCCGACGTCCCCAGGGTCGCCTCCAGGTCGGCCCGCCGGCTCGACCCGGCCACGATGCGATCCACCTCGGCCGAGACCGCCTCGGCGAGGGACGCATCCCAGCAGATCAACCAGGCCAGGCCGTCCGGTCCGTGCTCGGCCTGCACCACGAGGTCGACGGCGGCGAACGCCGCGGGCGCGTCCGGGCCGGCCACGACGACGATCTCGGAGGGCCCGGCGAAGGCCGACGCCACGCCGACGACACCCGACACCTGGCGCTTGGCCTCGGCGACGTAGGCATTGCCGGGCCCTGCAATGACGTCGACTGCGGGCACGCTGCGTGTCCCGTAGGCCATGGCGGCGATCGCCTGCGCTCCCCCCATCCGGTACACCTCGTCCACCCCGGCGATGGACGCCGCGCACAGCGTCGCGGCGTCCACCCTGCCGTCGGACGCCGGGGGCACGCACAGCGCGAGGCTCCCCACGCCGGCCACCCGAGCCGGCGCGGCGCACATGAGGACGGTCGAGGGGTAGCGCGCCCGGCCGCCCGGCGCGTAAATGCCGGCGCGCCCGACGGCCCGCGTGAGGTGCCCCACCGCGATGCCGCCGTCGACCAGGTCTCCGGGCGGCACTCCCTCGTGCGCGTGGTAGGCCAGGATGCGATCGAACGCCACCTCCAAGGCCTTGGACAGGTCGGGGTCGACAGCGGCGCGGGCTTTCTCGATCTCGTCGGCGGGGACCCGCAGGCCATCGGACACGTCGACCTTGTCCAGCTCCGCCGTGTGGCGGACCACGGCGCGGTCGCCCTCGGTACGCACCTCCAGGAGGATCCGCGCCACCGTGTCGTGGACGTCGGCACCCGGCGCCGAAGGCCGCGGCAGGGCGGTGTCGAACGGCGGCTTCGTGCCGCGCAGGTCCAGGACGCGGAGGGACATGAGGTCTCAAGGCTACCGGCGGGCCCCACGGGGCCTTTCCATGCCCCGAGCGCGAGGAGAGCGGGCGCAGCGCGCGGCCTACCGATGCCCGGACGCCGGGTTCATGGCCGTGGGGTTGGCGGCCCGGTGGCGACGGGCCATCCACGATCGGCCATCATCGCGGGATGTCATCCGCCGCCGAGATCTCCTCCCTGTCCTCCACCCTCGCCGAGCTGCACGAGCGGGTCACCGCCATGGCGGAGGGCGCGCTTGCGAGCGGTGACGAGGACATGGCGCACGAGCTCATCGCGGTCGAACGCGCCCTCGGGGGGGCGCTGCGACGCCTGCGCCGCTTCTCCCAGGGCTCGGGTCGCTGAGCTTCAGCCGTCGAGGCGCTCGGCGAGGCGGACCCGGACCGTCGCGCCGGCCTCCTTGCCGACGGCGCGGCGGATGTCAGCCTTGAACCGGCAGCTTGTGCGTGCCGTCCCCGAGGGCCATGAACGAGCTCTCGAACGGGACCCCGTCGACCGTGCCGCGCACCTTGACGAGGCCCCGCGTCCCGAAGAACGCCGCCGAGCCGGGCATCACGACATAGGTCCATCCGCCCTTCGAGGGGCTCTTGGCGAGGACCGCCTCGAACGACTTCCTCAGCGCGCGGCCCACGACCCGACTCTCACACGGCGTAGAGGACGAGCTCGTGGCCGAGCAGCGACGCCGCCGTGCGCAGGACGGTCTGGCGCTGCGTCACCACCGCGCAGTTACGCCTCTCGGCCAGCTCCACGACCGCCACGACGCTCAGGTCCGACGTGTCGCATCGCGCCGCGAGCTCACCCGAGCGGCGGGCCGCCTCCCCGCTGAAGGGCTCGACCTCGGTCCCGGCCAGCAACTCACCGATCCGGTCACCGCGCGCCTCGGTCCGGTACCCCTCGGCCACGGCCACGGCCGGGATCACCGGAACGATGCCGTTCGAGAGTGCGGCGCGGTGCAGCGCCCACATCATGCGGTCACCTCTCGCGGCCGCATGCAGTGCACCGAGCCCGTAGACGAGCCCCTCCCGGCGGTTGGCGCTCACCGCCGGCGGACGCGTGATGCCACGCCGGACACGCCCGAGCGAAGGCGGGCCAGGAGGGCCTCACCCGCAGCGAGCTCCTCGGCGCTGAGCGAGCCCGTCTCACCCTCCCACGCGGCGACGCCACGCAGGCCCTGACGCACGCTCAACTGCTTCTCGGCCGCCGACGAGAGCCAGGCGCTGAAGGAGACCCCGTCCTGCTTGGCTGCCTCCTCAACGGACGATGCCACCTCGTCGTCGAGTGAGACGGAGCGCTTGGTGACCATTGCCCTGATGGTAGCACCTCAAGTACTACCAGGGCTCTCCACCACCGCTGGCCTGGGCCGGACACACCAATGCCGGCCCGAAGGCCGGCATTGGGCGAGTCGGCCAGGAGGCGGATCCCAGTCACGACTCTTTTGGAACCAGGTGGCGGGAACCGGTTCCAGCGCCAATGGTAGCGCCTGTGTTTTCGGATTTCACCAAGGGAAACCCGAATTGCCTAAAAAGGGGCCGAATGGCCCATCGCGCGCCGATTA
>Ga0116215_1000626_pt1 | contig 26328 bp, 29 predicted proteins | sample Sb_taG_7_FD_89698 | JGI IMG/M metagenome (GOLD analysis project Ga0116215, IMG submission 89698) | Peat soil microbial communities from Weissenstadt, Germany - Sb_50d_2_FS metaG | ecosystem: Environmental > Terrestrial > Soil > Wetlands > Peat | place: Germany: Weissenstadt | collected 2010-09-21
CGAGATGCCGCTGCTCACGAAGTGCTCGACAGCTGCGGCGGACATCCTGATCAGGCGTCGCGGTACCACCATCATGACGTTCCTCCGTGCATTCTCAACGCCGCGACAGGTCGATCAACGCTCGTGGGATACGCCGTTGACGGATATGGAATCTATGTCGAACGAAATGCCAACGGGGCGTTGTTGACGAATGCGAATCTGGACAAGTGCCACGGTCGTACCAGCAAAATCTTATGGAATGGCAAAGAGATCCACATGTACCACTACGACGCCACGCTCGAGTATCCCTATACGATCGGTTGCTATCACGGGACGCCGATCTAGCAGGGCGCGTCGGCTCGTTTGAGAGGAGTCACCCTTCGGGTGTCCCCGCCAATGCCGGCACCGGAGTGGTGCTGGTCGGGTCGAAGCACACGAACACTTCATGGGCGCCGGTGACGACGGTGGGGACGAACTGATCATTCACGACATGGACGCTCGCTCCGCAGAACGGCGGCTTGGGGGGCCTGGCCGTCGAGTGCGCCGTGGTCCAGTTCACGGGCGCCATCAAGCCGTCGGCCGTGAACGCAGTCTCGGCGTTGATGGCGGCCACCAACCGCCGTTGGGTGAGGTTCCGACCGACGGCCCTCAGGCCCGATACGAACTGAGCGGCCGAGATCCAGCCGTCCAAGGCAACCTCGTCGTAGGTGAACGACGGTTGATACTTCTCCATCTCCCTGATGTATTGCTCCATCCCCGGATACGAGCCGGGAAGGGCCGAAGCCACCTCGAAGGGCACGTGCTGGAGCCCGAAGTACACGCCTTTCATGATCGATCCGTACTGCTGCAACGTGCCGCGGTCGTACCCGTTCAGCCACAGCTGATGTATCGAGAGCCCGTTCTGGCTGAGGGCACGGGCGAACGCAACATTGCCGTTCAGGTCGAGACACGACAACAGAAAGTCCACATCGTCGTTCTTCATCTGCAACACCGCCGGCGTCGGATCAGCGCCGTAAACGAGGTTCAGGTCGGTGAACGAGATATTCAAGCCGAAGGCGCGCATGCCTGTCGCTGCCGCCTGACAGGCGGCCGCCGACTGCGGGACGCCATAGGCGACGATGGCCACAGACTTCGCTCCGAGCTGCTGCGCGAGGTAGGACTCACCGGGAACGGCCGTAGCGAAGTCGAGCCGCGAACCATTGGTCCCGAATAGCGTGGGCTTGTTCTGCCAGTCCGTCGACACGACATAGCCGAACGTCGGGATGCCCGCCTGAGCTAGATAGGCTGCGCCTCCGAAGAAGGGCGTCCCTACACCCACCACCGCGAACACGTGGTGCCGCTCCACCAGGTCCTGGGCGACGCCGAGGTCGGTGGTGGGACTCCCCACGTCATCCTCCTGGTAGGCCAGCTTGAGCTTGCGCCCCGCCACCCCGCCGGCCGCATTGACCATCGAGAAGTATGCCTCGACGCCGTTCACGATCGGAGCGAAGTCCGACGACAAGGGACCTGTGACGTTAGCGATGCTGCCGACGGTGATCTGCATCGCAGACACGCCGCTCGACCCCTCGCCGGATCCAGGCTTGGCGATCGAATTCGAGCACCCCGCCACACCAAGAGCGAGGGCGGTCATCGCAGCCGTCGTGATCGTCCGTCGACTGCGGGTCATCGTCCCCCTTCCAACGCCGTTGCGTCGAAGCGTGCCCAATGTAGCCTCGAGCTCTCGCGAGCTCATAGGTTTCTCCAGACCATTGCACGGGTCGGTTTCGCTCCGCACCTCGCGGTTCGGAAGCGGTCAGATCGAGGCTCTGCTCCCAGGTTTCGAACCAAGACGCCCGGCCAGCTACCACAGACGGTTCGGTCCCGGCTCGGACCTTCTCGAGGTACCGTTCTTTCCCCGCACACGAGGCGCGATGCTCGGCGCATGCAGCGAACAGAAATGACTACTGTCGAAATAGAGAGGTGTGTGCCGCATTCGCCGAACCGGCATACGCGCCCCGCAGCAAAACTCCGAGGGGGCGGATCGTGGTCGGTGGGAACCTCCCCGATGACCTTGTCCTTGTGCAGTTGCACCCCATTCACCTTCTCCCAGCGCCGACCTGCAGCGGTCTCGAAGCGTTCAGCTGCCAACCGGTGCCGCTGTTCGCACCGGCACCGTCGGTCGCTCCGACGACGTCGGATGAGCCGACGATGTGCTCTGTCGGCGGCGCTGTCCGAGAAGACGCTTGCGCTGGCGCTCTGACGCCCCACCCCACACCCCTTCACTGATCTTGTTGACCAGTGCGTATTCCAAACAGGGGCTTCTGACAATGCACTTGGCACAGACACGTTGAGCCACCAGCACGCCGACCCCGTCGCTGGGAAAGAACACCGCCGGGTCCATGTCCTTGCATTTTCCGAGACGCATCCAGTCGGTATTCATCACACGCTCCTGAGCGAGACCGGCCCATCGGAATCCGTCTCCCAGCAGAGGCTGTCGTCCTTGGAATTTCCCTTGAGATACCTGTGTGACACCTGTGAGATCACCAAGGAGATCATCGAGATCGGTTCGGACATCCCGGCGCCTTCCCTGGGTTCCCCTGGGATCGAAGCCCGGTCCATCCGTCGGGTGAAAGGAGCTGGTATCTATGCGTTCACGTCGCCCCAGGCGACGATCCCCGGCGCAACCTCTTCCAACCGCATGGCGATTCTGTTCATGGTTCGCTCGTAGTGGCAAGCTGTTCGGGTAAGCGTGCGGGGCCTTCCACGAAGGTCGCGATCTGCCCCTTCAAACGCCGTCTCTTCGAATGCATCGCCAACCCCTTGGCAAAGTGCAATCGTTCGTCCAGGTGGCCGGGACGCTGTCTACCGCTTTGGAACCAGGAGCGTTTCCGGCCCTAGCATGGCGAGTCGACAGGTCACTGGCACCGAGCGTGGCCCGCGACGGTCCAAGGGAGTGTGGTGGACGAGGCTCAGGGATCTGTTCCCCCTTCATTGGCTCAGGAGCAGCAACAACTCACCCGCAGCCGAATTCGAGAGGCCGCCATGGCTGTCGTGGCCCGACGAGGTTTTGACGCCACCGTGGCGGAGATTGCCGACATATCCGGTGTGAGCGCCCGCACTATCTTCCGCCACTATGCGAGCCATGACCAGTTGATCGCTTCCACGGTCAAGGACATGTTCGAGGAGTGTGGACGCGGACCGGTCGAAGGGATACCTCGATCCTCCGAAGACCTTGATGGGTGGCTGGAGGGAATCGCCGGGACGATCCACAAGAGAAACGCCGAGATCATCGGGGATGCCTTCTGGGACATCCACGCCCCTCGCCACAACGCCTCCGACATCTTCCTCGAGTTGGACGCCTACCGTCGCGAGTTCCGAACTCGAGGAGTGAGGTATCTCACGGCCCGCGCTTGGCGAGCTGCCGGAGCCTCTGGTGATCCCCCTGACGAATTGGTACTTGCGTTCGCGTTGAACTTCTCGGTGTTTACGACACAAGCCCTGATGGTCGACTTTGAGCAAACTCCAGCGGAGATCGGGAGGCTTACTGCCGATCTCTTGCGGACCCTCCTCAAACAGGCCGCTGCCGCGGCCCGCTCCGGTGAAGTCCAAACCGGAAGTACCGGTACTTGACCGAGTGTGGGGTGTGCCGAACACGTCGTCAGAAGATGATTGAAGGCGTTCGCGCTCGTCGCCACCCAGTCGGGTTCAACCTCTGCGGCGACTACCCGCCAGGTAGTTGTGCACGGGGAAGATCTGGACCTCGGGCTGATCTACCACACCCACCTCGTGGTAGATCGGGCCCAGCTTGTCCCGTGCGAACTTTTCGAACGCGTCGCGCGATTCCCAGACGTCCACGACCCGGAAACCTTCGTTGGTCTCCATGACGCAGTGAAAGATCTCCTGGGGTGAAGCCGGCCCACCCGGCAGTAAGCCGATCATCTCGTTGATCCGGTCGTACTGCTCGAGCGTGGCCCCCCTGAAGTCAAGCTGTACCGCTACTGCCATCGGTGTCTCCATGCCGTTGGCTGGGTTTGATCTACTTGCGTCGCGGCGATTGTAACCGCGGTAGACCGATTCGCCACCGCGTGGCAAGGCAGGGCCAAGGGCGCCCAATTCTCTCGACGTCCAACCGTGACACTGAGGCCTGCCACGATGGCAGGCATCAGTGTTCCGCCCGAGGTTGAACCCGCCTCGTGGGTCGGGTATCGGGCCAAAGCTACGTCAGTATGCTCCCCTGTCGAGCATTGACCTGGGATAACTCCGATCGCTCCCGAGGTGACGCCCCGTGCCCGTCGTCACGATGCACGGTAGCGAGCGGCGGCCGTTCCGGGAGGGTTCTGGACCCCGGGCACGGCATCGGGGTTGGCAACGCACACCTCACCTTCGAGGCCATCGGGGTCGCGGAAGAAGACGCTCAGAATCGGGCCGAAGTCGGTGACGAAGTCATCGGCCGCACCACTCGCCATCAGGCGGTTGCGAATTTCGTCGAACGCCTCCAGCGACGCAGCCTGCAGGCCGAGATGATCGATGCGACCCCGACCGAACATGGGGGTCTGTCTCTCGGCCTCCTTGTTGCCGGCCACCTCGAACACATTGAGCTCAGCCGCCTCACCCACTCTGATGAATGTCAGGCGAACGTCCTGATTCTCCTCCTGCTGACCGTCCACCTCGGCATCGAAGACGTCGCGGTAGAAGGCGACAAGCCGGTCGGTGTCGGTCGTGAGTAGCGCAACGTGGTTGAACCCGTTCAGTAGCATGATCCTCCTTCCGGTGTCCGCCATGCTAGAAGAACATGAGGAGACCACCGGCGGGTGTGCGCAGCGTCGGCCGCCGCCGAGACTTTCGTCCCGTGGAAGCACCGCGAGGTCCGTTCAGAGATGCCAGGAACGGCTTCGGCCACTGGACTCGAAGGCATGGCGCAAAGCACGTTCGTCCTCCGCGGTGAAGTCACGGTAATCGCCGTCCCCAGACCGGACATGGATCGGATCTCCACCGACCAGGTCAGATCGGAACTTCTCGTGGACGAGCGTGCGAGTAAGGACTTTGTTGGTCGGCGTGATGGGCAGGGAGCGGCACTGGCGAACAAAACGCGGCCGCCACTTGGGACTGAGGTCGGACTGTTCGATCAGCCAGGCCGCGAATGCCCTGCCGTCGAACCTGGCTCCTTCCCGCATGACGAGTGCCACCATGACCTGATCGCCGGAATCGGCGTCAGGCACGCCGTAGACAGAGGCCATCATGACGTCGGGGTGACGGGCCACGATGGCCTCGATCGGAGCAGCCGGGAAATTCTCTCCATCCACTCGAAGCCAGTCTGACGTCCTGCCGGCGAAGTACACCCAACCTTCAGCGTCCACATAGGCGAGGTCGCCACTCCAGTACCAACCGTTGCGCGTCGTACGCCGCATGGCTTCCTCGTTGCGGTAATAGCCCTCGAATGGTCCAACACCGAGGGTATTGACGATCTCGCCGACACATTCCTCGACGTTGACGAGGCGACCCTCGTCGTCAAAGCGCGCTCTTGGGGCCTCGCGACCAGTACCGTCGACAACGGCGATCCCCTCGCGCAATCGCCCCACCGAACCTCGCGGCGGGCTACCCGAGCGATCCAGCGCGATGGCGCCTTCAGTTGACCCGAAGACGTCGACGATTGTGATACCGAAGCGCTTCGCAGCAGATTCCACGATGTTTGGAGAACCTTCGTTGCCGAAAGCGATCCTCAATGTGTTATTTGCATCATCGTCGCACTCTGGCGTGGCCAGAAGATAGACGAGCAGTTTGCCCGTGTAGTTGAACCAGGTAGCGCCAAAGTGACGCACGTCGGGAAGAAAGCGTGAAGCACTGAAGCGGCGGGCCAGGGACAGCGATGCGCCCGCTACCAGCGCAGGTGCCAGACCTGACATCAACGAGTTGGCGTGGAACAGAGGCATCGATGCGTACCCGACATCGTCTGGTCCGATAGCGAGCATCGTTGCCATGCGCTGGCCCGTCGTGAGCAGCCTGTACTGCGTGCAGCACACGGCCTTCGGCGCCGCAGAGGTGCCTGATGTGAACAACAACGCCCACAAGGCATTCGGCTCACAGCCCACGTCTCCGGCGGGTCGAACATCGTCAGGGGCCGGGCAACCCTCCCAGGCACGTGTGAGCTCGCGATCCAACGACTCGCCCATCGAATTGGGCGGATCATCGTCGTCGGTGAAACGCTCAGACACGAAGATACCGCCGGGGAGATCCAGTCCGTCAACAGCTGTTTCCAGCAGTGCCTGATGGCGGGGCTCGGTGATCAGAAGCTGCACATCGGTGTGCAAGATGTCGCGAGCCAGGTGCTCCCCCCGGCGGGTGTGATTGAGACCCACCACCACCGCTCCCATGAGCCCCGCGCCACAGAGCGCGAAGACATAGTCCGGCGTGTTGTCCAAGAGCACGGCGACGTGGGGAGGTCGATCACGGTCGAGCCGGGAACGAAAAAGCGCAGCGAATCGTTTGGCCTCGAGAAGAAGATCTCCGTGAGTCCAGATCCGGTCGCCAAATCGAAGCGCAGGACGATCGGCAGAGCTAGCGGTGAGGGCGTTGCGCCTCAGGAGGTCGGCGACGTTCCGGGCGGGCAGGGGCACCTCGCCGAGGGGTGGGGCGAACTCGACACGTTCGGCCACTTCAGGGGACTCCCGCCAGCGCCAAGCGGCGTTGCCGCCTGACCCCGTCTCTTCCCCGCCCCGCCCGGCCCTGCATCGCCGACACTCCCGCCCCGGTGATCAGATCCGCTCCAAGATGGTCCCGGTGGCAAGACCTCCACCGCAGCACATCGAAACGAGCGCCAAGTTGCCGTCTCGGCGTTCGAGCTCGTGCAGGGCGGTGGTGATGAGCCGGCTACCGGTTGCACCAACTGGATGACCGAGCGCGATGGCGCCACCGTTGACGTTCACTCTGTCCCAGTCGACGTCATGGACCTTCTGCCACGAACAGACGACCGAGGCGAAGGCCTCGTTCACTTCGAAGATGTCGATGTCGCCGATATTCATGCCGGCCTTGGCGAGAACCTTGGTCGTCGCCGCAATAGGCCCGTCAAGCTGGAAGTACGGATCGGACCCCACCAGGACCTGTGCGACGGCTCGCGCTCGAGGTCGCAGACCCGCCTCCTTCGCCCTCTCCGCGGACATCCACAAGACAGCGGCGGCACCGTCAGAGATCTGCGACGAGGTGCCGGCGGTATGGATGCCAGCGGGGAGCACTGGCTTGAGAGCGGCAAGGCCCGCTTCCGTGGTGTCACGCAGGCCCTGATCCCGGTCCACCACTCGCAGGTCGCCAGAGCCTCCCTCGGGCCCGTTCGCTGGAGCCTCGAGGGCAAAGACCTCACGTTCAAATCGTCCCTCCGCCCAGGCCCGTGCAGCCCTGCGTTGCGACTCGAGCCCGAGGGTGTCCGCGTCCGAGCGGCTGACCGAGTACTTCTGGGCAATGCGCTCGGCCGCACCGAATTGGTCGGGTGTGTCCCACGGGAACCCACTCGGGAAGGGCCGGCCCGGACCGTTGACGACATTTTGCCCGAGGCCGACCCTGCTCATCGCCTCGACGCCGCACGCGATGGCGACGTCCACGGTACCGCTCGATATGAGGCTCGCCACCAGGTGATTGGCCTGTTGAGAGGAACCGCACTGGCAATCGATAGTGGTGGCGGCGACCTCGTACGGAAGACCTTGACTGAGCCAGGCGGTGCGAGTGATGTTGAATGACTGCTCGCCGGCCTGGGTGACGCATCCCCCGAAAATCTGCTCGACCTCGGAGGGATCGAACCCGGTCCTCTTGATCAATTCGACCTGGGTGGCACCGAGCAACTCTGCGGCGTGGACTCCCGACAGCGCCCCGTTGCGCTTGCCGATCGGGGTGCGCACTGCCTCCACGATTACGGGTTGTGTCATCGTCATTCCCCCTGCGCGGCCTTGGACCAGGCTCGATGAGTGTCGAGCCGGGTCGAGTATAGGGTCTCGATTCGGCTCCCCCCAAGGAGCAAGGCGCGCGCAGATTGGGCGTGCGGCCCTCTCACCGGCCGGCCGACAACGCGTTCGAGAGCGGCTCTCGGGTCGCACACTTCGGTGATGACAAATCCAGCTCGGGCGGCATGATTCGGTGAGAACCTTCGGACAACTTCTCGTCCGGATCCCGAAGGGGGCGTAACATGGCAAGACAAAACGGTGAACACGAGGACACAAGGCCCGTCTAGTGAAGGGGGGACCGGGAGCAGGCCCGCCGACACGCCGCTCCTGACGACGAGTGACTGGGATCGATCTTCACGACGTTCTGATCGGCGACGACGACGTCGTACCGCGCTCGCGCTACACGAGCGCTCAGTTCGGAGCGCTGGAATTCGCGCGCCTTTGGTCGCGCGTCTGGCAAGTGGCGTGCCGGGAGGAGGAAGTCCCCGAGATAGGGGACTTCTGCGAGTACCTGATCGGTGACCAGTCGATCTTGATCGTGCGATCCGCTCCCGACGCCATAGTCGGATATCACAACACGTGCTTACACCGTGGGACGCGCCTCGCAGAAGGCACTGGTCATTTCGACAACGAGTGCATCCGGTGTCGGTATCACGCGTGGCGATATGACCTCGACGGTCATCTCATCGAAGTCGTCGATCCGGACGAGTTCGCGCCGATTCCAGACGGCACCCGTCTCGGTCAGGTGCGCGTCGACCAATGGGGCGGCTTTGTGTGGGTGTCTTTGGACCCTGCCGCACCTCCGCTCCTCGAGTACCTTGACCCACTCCCGGCACTGTTGGCTCCGTACCACCTGGACCGCATGCGAATTCGGTCCTACCGCGCCACCATCCTTCCCGCCAACTGGAAGGTCGTCGTCGACGCCTTCAACGAGGGGTACCACGTCCAAGGGACACATCCGCAAATCCTGCCGTGGACTGACGATGTCAGCCTCGCCTACGAGTCGCTGGGCATCCACTCGCACTACGGACGGCTGCCCAGCGCTCGGCGGACACTGCGCCCGAGCCCGCGCCTCGGGCTTCGCGACGACCAATACGACGAAGGCGACATCCTGGCGTCACTTGTCGCCGGTCTGGGAGCTCTCTTCTACGACGACGAGCAGGCCCTCGTCGACAAGATCCGTTCGACGCCCGAGAACGGTGAGACGATGTTGAGCCGATACCAGAAGGGCCGGCGCGAGTTGCTGGAGAAGCGGGGCGTTCCCGTCGAGCAGTTCTCCGATGACCAGCTCACAAGTGCGGACGACGTCTTCTTCTTCCCGAACATGGTCGGACCGATCTATCCGGGCACCGCCATCATCTTCCGGGTACGCCCCAACGGACTCGATCCGGACAGTTCGATCAAAGACACATGGTTTCTCGAATGGCCCCGTGCCGGCGAGATCCGCCGACGACCGCAGCGACGCTTCTACCCGGATTGGACCGAGCGCGACTGGGGCATCATCACGAATCAGGACTACGCCAACATGGAGCACGTGCAGATCGGTATGAAGTCTCGGGGAGGACCGGGGCTCCGCCTCAACCGCCGCCAAGAGAGCAACATCCTGCACATGCACCGAATGATCGATCGCTACCTGGTCGATTCCTGACGGCTCCGTGGAACACATCGGTTTGCCTGTCCGGATCCGGAGATGTCACCGTGACGTCGCCAAATTGCTAAGGCGGTCCGCGCCGTCGACGAACGTCCCCATCTGCTGACCGGACTGTTTTCGAGCGTCTGGCCAGCATCGGGCATGGGAGTCGTCGTTCTCGAAGCAGGACTGCGAGTATTCGTCGGAACCTCCAGGGACGCGGCTCTCCTTGGAGTTCGCCCGTCGGAGCGCTCGGAGAGGTCATGACCATTGAACATTCGTCTGCCGACGGAAACGACCGGCCCTGGGGGGCCAGAAAAGCGGAGGGACCGCTTGCCGGGCTCCGTGTCATCGAGCTCGCCGGGCTCGGGCCTGGGCCCTTCTGTGCCATGGTCCTTGCCGACCTGGGGGCCGAGGTCATCCGTCTGGAGCGAGGCGGGATGCCGGCAGCGTCTACCGGCTCGATCGACCGTCGCCAGGTACTGACGAGGGGACGCCCCGCATTGGGCGTGGACCTCAAGCGCGAACAGGGCATCGAACTGGTCCTGCGGATGGTCGAACATGCCGACGTGCTCCTGGAGGGATTCCGCCCCGGGGTCCTCGAACGCCTTGGGCTGGCGCCGACCGTCTGCCTTCGTCGCAATCCGCGCTTGATCTACGGACGGATCACGGGGTACGGACAGGACGGACCCCTGGCGGCTGAGGCCGGCCATGACATCAATTACATCTCGATTGCCGGTGCTCTTGATCCCATCGGACGACGAGGCGAGGCTCCGGTACCCCCGTTGAATTTGGTCGCCGATTTCGGCGGCGGGGGGATGCTCCTCGCCATGGGCATACTCGCCGCTGTGTACGAAAGGACCCACTCGGGCCTTGGCCAGGTCGTCGACGCTGCGATGGTGGATGGAGCCGCTCTGCTCACCACCATGTTCCACGAGATGCGGGCGCTGTCGGTCTGGCACGACGAGCGCGGGACCAATTCGATGGACACGGGCTCCCATTACTACAACGTGTACGAGACGTCCGATGGCGAATTTCTCTCCGTCGGGGCCATGGAACCGCACTTCTACCGGTCGTTCATGAAAGGACTCGGCTTCTCCGACGTGGACATTCCACCCCAAGACGACCGGTCACAATGGGAGTCCCTGAAGCAGCTCGTCGCCACCACTATCCGAAGCAGGACCCGGGCCGAATGGTTGGACACGTTCCGCGGTACCGACGCCTGCGTGACACCGGTGGTGGCACTCGGTGACGCACCCACCCACCCCCACAACCGCGAGCGCGCCACATTCGTCGACGTAGGAGGAACGGTAGAACCGGCGCCCGCGCCACGATTTAGCCGCACACCTCCGCGGGCGCCAACGCCATCGCCTGGCCCGGGCGTGCACTTCACAGAAGAACTCCTGCGTTGGGGACTCAACCAGCGGGAGATCGACCGTCTCGCCGCAGAAGGGGTCATCGACTGAGCGGGTGTCGAGCGCAGTGCATCAGCGCTGGCGAATCCGGTCCGGCTCCTTCGATGTCGTTGCCTGTGCGGCGCGTCACGGAACATCGATGTTGCCTTATGGGCTCTTGTTCCGTCCGGCGCACCCTCTCGGACGGTGAATTCATCAGTATTGATGAGGCCGGTACCTGGTCGCCTGAAGCATTGTACGAATGGCACCCTGAGCCACCCTTGGATCAACCCGGGAGCGTTAGGCGTGGCGCCGAATGCCGAGATGAAATGAGTCGGAATGAGACGCCTTCAAGCCTTAGCCATGCGACTGGCCCTGGCTGGACTGGCCGCTCTCTCGCTCGGGGCAGTCATGGTTGTCGCGTCGTTGCTCCAGAGCTCAGGGACTCCTGCCTTCGCTGATTCCGCACCATATGAGTTGTTCTGTCCGGCTACTCCCGTCGGCAACATCGTTTTGAACGATGTCGTCACCACCGGAACCATTACTCCGGCGTCACCGGCCGTGGGCGAACCATTCCAACTGACCAACTACCAGTCGATGGTCCCAATCCCAAGTTCGATCGTCTCGGCGGCAGCCGCGGTCGGAAACTCGGCCATCGTCGGCACCGCCACGCTGAAGGTCGACGCCACCGGAGCGACGCCGACGACGGTGTCCACCCCTCAGATCCCGATCGAGGCGGTCATCCCCAGCCCGGTGCCTTCGGCAAGCCTGACGTTGAGCCTGCCTTCGTCGCCGACATCGTTAGGGCCTTTCACGGCCTCGGGTGGGAGCATCAGCCTCACGGTTGACCCGACGGTCTCCATCGAACTGGTCGTGTCCGGAAGCAATCTCGTGCTGACCTGCAATCCGTACCCAAACAACAGTGCCGTCGCCGGCATCGTCACTGGGCCACCGACAACGGCCGAGGCGTCCCCCGTGATCGCTGTGGCCAGCCCAAGCTCGGGTACCACGACAACCACCCTGGCACCCTCCACGACGACCGTGGCGCCGACGACGACCACCCCACGCTCGACGACGACGAGCACGACGTCGGCTACGCCCAGCAGCACAACGACGAGCACGACGTCGGCTACGCCCAGCAGCACAACGACGAGCACGACGTCCGCCGCTCCTACCAGCACCACGATCACCAATCCCGCGACCACGACGACGTCAGCGGGGAGCACCACAACCAATCCCTCGACGACGACAACGACGTCAGCGGGGAGCACCCCAACCAATCCCTCGACGACGACATCCCTCAGCCAAGGCGCGTCGACGACGACTACCACGGGCCCGGCGCAGAGTTCCACGACGTCGACAACGACGGCGCTGTCGTGGTGTGGTGCCCCACCCAACCCGTACGGCTTCACCTTCTGTCCCCACGCCGGGAGCCTGATCTACCACCCGCCGTCCGACATCTGCAGCTTCTTCAATTGCATACCCAACTTCCCGAATGGGAAGGGGTACATGGTCGAGTGCAACGACGGAACCGTGAGTCTTGCGGGTGGACTCGCAGGGGCCTGCTCAGGCCACGGGGGCGTCAAGCTGGCCGTCTATGACTCCGGGACTGTCTCTTCCATCACGACGCCTGCCTCCTCGAACCAGGTCGTGACCGCGTCATCAGGTGAATTGGCGTTCACCGGTCCCGGGTCCGGCCTCAAGACCGCGACCATCGTCGGTGCCGTCCTCATGCTGGTCGGGATTGTCATGCTTCTCTTGTCGGATCCGCGTCGACTGATCAGCCAACTTGCCTACCTGAGGCTCGGTAGGAGAAGTGAGCGCAGGAATGGAGGCGAGTACGTCAATGCCGCGATGTCGGGCCAGGAGGACGTGGCCGGTAGCCGGCAACGCGCGCAACTCTTCGTCCATGAGGCCGAACAAGCTGCGACTCCGTCGAGGGCACTACCGCCTGATGCGTTCGGTGGGCACGGAGAACATTTCGACGCAAAGGGAGGCCTTTCGGCACGGGCGAGCAACGAGGAGGTGGCCGCCGGCTCAGCCAGGACCCAGGAGGTGACACCGGGATTGAGAGTGCTTCGGATCATTCCCGGGCATCCCGCCCCCGTCCCGGGCGTGCCGGCAGGGTTCAGCGGTGACTTCTTTGCGGCCGCGGAGCCACCCTCCTCCGCGACGATGGACACCAATGGCAGATCCGGCTGGTGGCTCGCATCCGACGGCGAGTGGTATCCACCCGAGCAGAGCCCGAGCTATCCAGACGCGGTGGCCGACGCCGAAGAGCGGCAAGCTTCACCTCACATCGAGCAGGAAGCCGGTGCGGGGAGCCCAGCGGCGGCCTGGTATACCGACCCGCTCACTTCCGGCCTGCGCTACTGGGACGGTTCCCGCTGGACCGAGCACGTCGCGTACCGTCGCGACACCACCCGGAGGACCGGCTTACCGTTCGGCGACGACGGTGAGTCCACAGGCTCGATCCATGAGATCCAGGGGCGTCACGCCCGGCCTCGGCGCGACCACGCTGGAGGTCCGGAGATTCCCGGCTGGTGGTTGACGCCCGGCTCCGAGTAGTCGGTCAAAGGGCGCGCATGGCAGGTTCGGCGCGATCAGAACCAGACCGTGACTACATTCCGTGTTGTGAACGGGCTCGCGTCGGTCTCTTGCGCCTGGCATGCCGCTGTCCAAAACGGTTGAACCGCCGCGGGTGTGTGGCAATCGGAGGCCGACGGTTGAGAAGCAGCGGGCTGGCACGCGTAGGGACCGAGTCCGCTCCAGGCGGCGTTGACGAGCACACAGATCTGGCCGCTCGACAGCTGCATCGCCCAAGGAGGCATGGTTGGTGACGGAGGTTCGTCGGAAGTCACCGACGTGACGATGAATTCGACGACATCGCTCGACGTCGGACTGGGGGGACAGACAAGCGGGGCGATGGTGGATTGCGGGCCGGCAAAACAGGGGTCGTAGATGCCACTTCCGGTCCCGAAGCATCGGAAGTAGAAGCGCTCCGCTTCGCCGCGGCTGTAACGAATGCACGTACCGGTGACATGGCTCGTCACCATCAGTCGCGGGTCGATCCCGGTGGTGGTAAAGGGCTCGTATGTGACGGTCCGGGTGCCGGCAATGACCGAGGTGGTCGATGTCGGTGCGGGGGTCGGCTGTGTAGCAGGGGCCGGACCGGGGCCGGTCCGCGCGCTACGCGGTCCGTAGGCGACGACGAGGGCGACCACGACCACGACCGCAGCAGCAGCGACGACGACCGCGAACAGGCGTGCTCTCCTGGGCACCTCACGACGCTGCCGTAGACCCGGTCTCGAATCTGGTGTGAACTCGGGGACCACGACACGCTCGCTGACCTTGCGCACAAAGTCTTCGAGAAGCTGACCCGTCGGATCGGGACGTCGGCCGTCATCCACGAGGAGCCTCCTCGGCACCGAGCGATCGTTGCAGGACCTCTCTACCCCGGAAGAGCCACGACTTCACGGTGCCCTCGGGAACGTGCATCTCCTCGGCCACCTCGCTCACCGGCATTCCCAGCACGTGATGCAGAAGCAGGGCTTGGCGATGCCGCACGGGGAGCGCCTGCAACGCGTTCTGCACATCGTGGCGGGTGGCGGCGTCGTCCTCCCGGGCGGCCCAGGCTCGATCACCGAGAGGGCGGAGGCGGCGGCTGCGACGCCACCGGCTGATCGCCACATTGATGGCCACGCGCCGCACCCAGGCCTCGGGTCGGTCGTAGGAGCAGAGGGACTCCCAGCCCTTCCAGAGGCGCCCGAAAGCCTCCTGGACCGCCTCCTCGGCCGCCTCGGGGTCAGCGGTCACGACGGTGACCTGACCCACCAGGCGGGCGAAGGACGAAGCGTAGAGGTCGGTGAAGTTCTTGGTAGCCACCCAGGCGTCCTCGATCGGCGATCCAGCGGCCATACCGCATGGATCACACACGCCCGGATGGCCGACCAGGTTGCGGCGCACTCCGATCTTGCTTCATCCCCGACCCGTCGGACCTGTCGAGCTCACCTCGAACCAGCGACGCTCGAAGAACGCGATCGCCCGGTGGGCTTTTGCGATTCGGGGGGGACCCCGGTGTTCGAGGTCTATGAGGCCGAAGCCACTCACAGAGCTCGAGCCGGAACCTCCACCCCGGCCCTAGCGGTTCTGGTGGACAGCCTGCTCGGTCTCGTGCGCCTTTGCGGTCGCCCGTGCCTTTTCAGCCTCAGCCTCCTTGGCTGCGACGTCACGTTGAGCATCTGCCTCTTCTTGCTGAGCCTCACCCTCGCGTCTCAGCTCCTCATCGTTCTTGATGGCGCCGACCGTTTCCTTGGCCTTCCCCTTTAGGCCTTCGATGACTCCTTCAGCAGCTTCGCGAGGACCTGACCTCTCCATCGGTGATCGTCCTTTCTGGTGTGCGGATCTGAGGTGAGATCTACCCACGTCTCAAGGGGGACGAAACACGACGACGCCGGCCACATGTGTTGGCTTCGGACGGCTCGCCGGCGGCCAGGAAGTGTTCGATTTTGCGAACAGAGAGATTGGTCGCTCAGCCGCGTCGGCGCGATCGCCACGCGTCGGCTCGGAACGAAACGTCGACAGTGACCTCTCCCTCCACTCCCAGGAACTCTCCGAGTAGACGGCGCGCCTCGGCGATCACGCGCTGGCGCGTCTCCTCGGGCATGGTGATGATCCAGCTGAGGGTGCCGAGCAGTCCGATCATGTCGTCGGCGTTCAGCGCGACGTCCCACCTGAACACTTCGTGTCGCGGCGGGTCGAAGCCCGTGTCAGGAGGGATCTGCAGGCTCGACGCCGGACGAAGGGCATCACCAAGGATGAGGCTCGTGACGTCGCCCCCGGAGCCACCATCGGTGTCGACGGGTCCAGGGCCGACACCCCCCGATCTCCCGGCGAGGAGCTCCCGGGCCTGGACGAGGAACGGGCCTTCAGGATCGGGCCCTGACCACAAGACGCCCAGAATCCCACCCGGTACGAGGATGCGGCCCACCTCTGCGAGCGTCGGGACGGTATCCATCCAGTGCCATGACGAAGACGCCAGCACGGCATCAGCACAACCATCGGGAAGGGGCATCGACTCTCCTCGACCGATGACGGCTCTGGCGCCGGGGAGCTCCTCGGTGAGCACGGCTCGCATGCGGTCATCGGGCTCGACGGCCACCACCTCGTCGGCTTTGTCGATCAAGAGCCTAGTGAGGGCACCGGTTCCGGCACCGAGGTCGACGATGCGTCCCACACGCTCCGGCAAGAGCCAGTCCACAGCCTCAATGGGCGGTCCAGGACGGTAGCGCTCGTAATGCGCGGCCACGGTGCCAAAGCTCCCGGCGCGCTGCATCTTCTCCTCTTTCGGGAGTTCCGAAAGCGGGACATCGGGGTTCGTAGGGTTCAGATCGGCCACGTGCCGGACTCTATTCCCTGGGTCATTCTGTGGTCCGTCATTCCCCGAGCAATGCCCGGGCCCGGGCCGAGCAGCAGGTCAGGAGCAGGATCGGACGCGATGCTAAAAGTGCTCCTCCTTGGTGCTGCTGATCGTGTCCGAGACGTCGAGCGTGGGAGCAGGGGTGTAGACGGCAACGCTCAGAGCGGCGCGAGTCGGTTGGCTACTACTCGCCTTCCCGAGGGTGATCGTCAGGGTGTTTCTCCCGTCCCAATGGATCGTGGAGCAAGCAGCTGTCCTCGTCCCGTTGCAACCGGTCGCGCTCCCTCCGAACGACGCGTCTTCGTTGAAATAGCCTCGTTGGCCCAAGTCGATGGTGCCGAATTGGAACCCCCCGTTGCAGTCGGCGGTGTCCGTGACGGTGACCGTGTCATCTCCCGCCGACGGTTGAGTCCCCCGGACCACCACGTTGGGGTCCACCAGGTCGGGATATGACGAGGTGGTCCACGTGGAGCAGAAGGCGATTGGCGAAGGCGCCGGAGAGAACGTCACGATGATCTGGTCTCCCGGTTGGGCGTGTCCGGCAACGGTACCGCCGTTGACGATGCTCAAGGAGGGCGCCACCGGCGTTACGTCCGGCGAGAGATCGGACGGCGAACCAATGCCCTCGGCGTTGGTCGCAGCCACCGTGAAGTCATAGGTGGTGCCATTGGTTAGGCCCTCTACGACTGCAGACGTTGCCGACGACGTGAACGTTTCCGAATCGTCGATTGCGCCGCCGACGTACGACGTCACCACGTACGAGGTAATGCGACTACCGCCGTCGTTCGGTGCCGACCACGACACGACGACGTCCCCGTCCCCCGCGATGACTCCGATCCCGGTCGGGGTCGCCGGCACCGTCGTGGCGGGCCCGGTGGCGGTGGCGGCACCGCCACCGGAGCCACCCGGGTCCACCGACGATGTCGTCGTCGTGGAAGAGCTCGATGAGCCCGGCGCCACACCGAGGGCGTCGACGGGCTTCTCGGCGCCTCCGCCTGGAAACTGCCGAGCCTCGTTCCCCGGAGGATCGGGCGCCGCCGCTGCCTGGGGCCCACCCCCCGCCGGCGGCACAACCTGGCTCGCTGCCGGCCCCGGGGTCACGGCAGGGGTGGCCTTCAACGCCCCTGCCGTGACGGCCCCCGTGACCACGAGGGAGGCCGCCGCCGCCCTGCTGAGGACTGCCACCGTCTGACCGAGCTGGGGAATACTGCCCACGAACGGCAGTGAGCCCAGCCAGGCGAGAGGCCCGGTCACGGGTCGGAGGCGCGGGATCGAGACGTCGAGAAAAGCACGCACCACCTTCGGGTCGAACTGCGATCCGGCACAGGCGGCGAGCTCGGCCCGGGCTGCTTTGGGGCTCATCGCCGTCTTGTAGCTCCGGACTGTTGTCATGGTGTCGTAGCTGTCGGCGACGGCCACGATCCGACCGCCGAGCGAAATCTCGTCTCCCTTGAGGCCATAGGGATACCCGGTGCCGTCGTACTGTTCGTGGTGCTCGGCGATGGTGTTGGCCCACTCGCCGAGCCAGCCGGCGAGGGGAGCGGTGAGTCTGGCTCCTTCGAGAGGATGGTTCTTGACGATCTCCCACTCGTAGTGCTCGAGCTTGCCCGGCTTGTTCAGGGTGAGTGGATGCACGGCGAGTTTGCCGATGTCGTGGAGCAGTGCCGACCAGCGCAAGCGGTCCCGGTCGTGGGCCGGGAGATCGAGTTCCTCGGCAATGAGGTCGGTCAGGACACGGACCCGTTCGCCGTGGCCGCGCGTGTGGCCGTCGTGAGCGTTGAGCGCGCTCGCGAGTGCGAGAATCTTCTCGGCGGCCACGACAGGCTCATCTTCGATGCCATGTGTCCGTGCTTCTTCGACCCGACGAGCGAGATCTCGAGTGCTACCCGATTTCCGGACCACCGCCAAGCGCTTGGGGGCCCGGTCGGGGAAGACCATGGTCATCTTCAAGAGCACCGCCAGGGGCAGTGCCCGGCGCGCCAACCGATCACTGGCAAAGAGGACGCCGGTGGGTACCACGAGCACGGCTACCCACCAACCCGCTAGAGACAGCGTGGCACGCGGCCTCGGAAGCAAATGTGCTGTCATCGTGGCCGCAATGATGGACAGGACGATGGGAACGACGATGACCGCCCCGCTCACCATTTTGGACAGGATCGGTCGACCCTGCCACCTATCGCCTGGAGAGCCCTCCTTGGGCTTCTTCCGGATGATCGCCATCGCGCTCTACCGCTCGCCTACTAGCCCGACTCGGAGTTAGGACGGCTCGGTGGGCGCGAGCGCGTTGAGTTCGGCTTGAGCTTCTTGGCGCTGGGCCCGCAGGAGACTGATGTCGTCGTCGATCTGCTTCAGGGCCAGTTGGAGCTCCGCCACCCTCCTCGTCTCGGCGCGTGACAACGGTCGGTTCATGGCTACTCCTCCCCGGGCCGATCGGTCGCTGGGCGCATGGAAAACAAGTATCGGCAGATGCCCCCACCAGCCTGAGCAGGCGAGACAGTGGGCCCAGGCCCAGCCGAGGAACCCTCGTCAGAGGGGTCCGGGTAGCACCCGCGCCCCTCCTCACGACCCGGCTCACGGGGTGGAGATCGAGCGGGTCTTGGGGCCGTGGCTGTCGCTTCCCACCCGCCGGGCGACGTCGTCGTCTCGTCGTTCGAAATAGGGAATAGGCGCCTGGAGGCTCCTACGTCCACCGGGCCGTTCAGCTCGTGCGAGTCAACGAGCGGCAAGCCGTCAAGACCATCGAATTCCTGCCCTGGGGATCAGGCTCCACGCGCGTTCGAGGGACGATCGCCGTTCAGAAGCCGGTGGCCCGAGCCGCCGGCGCACGAGGAGCACCGGTCACGTTCGACAGGTGCGGCGACGGTGTCGATACAGCCGACAAGGGCTGGGCTATGTCCTCCAGGGACCTGCCTTCCGCGGCGACGCCGAGGACGATTTCGATCACCCCGCCGACGATCATCATGGCGGCACCGATGAGGTACCCGATGAAAAGCTTGAAGTGGTCCTGACCGGTGCCGATCAGGAGCCCATAGAGCCACGGTCCCAACGCTCCGAAACTCTGCGCAACGGCAAAGAAGACCGCAATCGCCTTGGCTCGTACCTCCACGGGAAAGATCTCGCTGACCGTCAGATAGGCACCACTGGCACCGGCGGAGGCAAAGAAGAAGATGACGCACCAACAAACGGTCTGCGTCACGGCATCGAGCGCCCCGACGTTGAAGAGCACGGCGCTGATGGCCAGCAAGATCCCGGCCAGGATGTAGGTCCCTGAGATCATCCGGCGCCGACCGATCGTGTCGAACAGATGACCGATAGTGAGGGGGCCGATGAGATTCCCGAGGACGAAGAGATGAAGTAGTAGGGGGTGTCCTTACTGGGCACGTTCTAGATCTTGGTGAGCACCAACGCGTAGGTAAAGAAGATGGCGTTGTACAGAAATGACTGGGTGATCATCAGGCTGGCGCCCAGAATGGACCGGCGCGGATACCGCGCAAACAGGGTGTGGGCCAGGGCGATGAACCCGATGTTCGTCGCCGGCGTCATCTCGATGGCCTGGGAATCATCGATCTCGTAAAGCGAGCTGCGAGTCGTGCCGGTGGCGGCTTCGATCCTGTGAACGGCCGCTTCGGCCTCCTTCTCCCTACCGTGCATGATGAGCCACCGCGGACTCTCCGGGAGGTGCCTCCGAACGAAGAGGATGACCACACCGAGAGCCGGACCGAACAAGAACGCGACGCGCCACGAATAGCCGACCGACAAGTGGTTGACGACGAGAAGCATCAACAGTGTTCCCAGCAGAGCTCCACCCCAGTACGTTCCGTTCACAGCGATGTCGACCCGACCCCGGTACTTGGCTGGGATCAGCTCATCGATGGCCGAATTGATCGCCGCGTACTCACCGCCGATCCCCATGCCTGCAATAGAGCGCGAAGCCCAAAGCCAATAAACCCAGAATGCGGAATGGCCGAAAGTGAGCCCACTCATGAGCCCACCAAAGAGATAGACCCCCAAGGTGATCATGAAAAGGTTTCGACGACCCCACTTGTCCAATAGTCGACCGAAGAACAAAGCGCCGGCCACCTCGCCCATCAGGTAGACGGTGCCGACGGCGAAGGCCACCTGCGACGATGAGAGGCTCAGCGACTGCTTGCTGCTGATGAAGTTGGTGACGTTGCTCGCAATGGTGATCTCTAGGCCGTCGAGGACCCAGGCAACGCCTAGTGCCACGACCAACATCGTGTGGAAGCGCGACCACGCCAGCCGGTCGAGCCGAGCCGGGATCAGGCTCCTGATGGTCCGGCTACCCGGTTTCTTCCCCCCGGGGCCTATCCGCAATCAGCGTGGCCATTCTTTCCCCCTTTTCTCTGGGATCTCATTTCCCCAGAAGGGGGGACTTTGAATCATCCACAGTGCGGGCCGTCTGGACCCGGTGCAAGACCGATATCCGTCACTCAGACAGACGGGTCGTCGTCTGAGCCAGAATGAGACGGTCATGCTGGCTGCCATCACCCCCTTGTCCGACTTCGATCGCTGGGCGCGTACGAGCGCCCTGGAGATCGTCATGTTCGTCACAGGGGCGATCCTTGTCACACGTTTGGCCACGTGGACGAGCCGGAAGATAACGGCACGAATCGACAGGCGTGCGCAAAGCGGGGATGCGCTCGTGCGCTCGGAGGCGGCCAAGCACCGCCACGCTGTCATCGAAGTTATCACCTGGACGTTCTTGGTCTTGGCCTACTTCGTCACCGGCGTCCTCGTGATCCAGAGACTGGGTGTGCCACTCACCAGCTTGGTGGCGCCGGCCACCGTTGCTGGTGTGGCCGTGGGTTTCGGAGCTCAACGAGTCGTCCAAGACATCCTGGCCGGTTTCTTCATCGTGGCTGAGCGTCAGTACGGTTTCGGTGACGTCGTCCGTATCTCGCCCTTGGGCACCACCACCGGAGTGACGGGGACGGTTGAGGAAGTCACCTTGCGCGTGACTCGCCTGCGCACGGTCAGTGGGGAGGTCGTCTTCGTCCCCAACGGCCAGATCGTCCAGGTGACCAACCTCTCGCGCGATTGGGCCCGGGCCGTCATCGACATCCCTGTGCCAGTGACGGCGGACATCAACGACGTCACCACCACCTTGCGCCAGGTCTGCAAGGAGGCCTTTGCCGATGACCAGCTTCGGCCTCTCTTACTCGATGCGCCGTCGGTCATGGGCGTCGAGTCCATGGCGGTGGACCATGTGGTGATCCGGATGGTGGCTCGAACGCTGCCCGGCAAGCAATTCGATGTCAGCCGGACCCTGCGCCAACGCATTGCCGTGGCGTTGCGCCAGAAGGGAATCATCGTCTCGACCAGTACCGAAACCGCCGACGCGGAGAGCCAAGAGGAGCCCGACTCGTGAAGCGCATCCGCATCCGGGTGACCACCTTGGTGACGCTCGGTATCTTCCTGGCGGCGCTGACCACCTACATCCTGGTGCGCCCCCCTCCTCAGTCGACGGCCACGGTGACTCCGGGGGTCGTTCCCATTCCCGAGACGACGACGACGGTCTCCCCTTCCACAACGGTACGACCGCGTGCGACGACCACGACCTCTCCGAGCAGCACCACGACGAGCACCACCTCGACCTCCACCACCGGCTCGACGGTAAGCACGTCGTCATCGACGACTCGTGGTTCCCCTGCGGCTACGAGCTCCTCAACGACAACACCCAAGGCGACCAATGCATCGACGACCACGACCACGCGTTGAACCGTGCATACTGGGCCAGTGGCAAACGTGCCCCTGGCCCGTCATCTGCTTCGAGCCAGGGACCTCGCCGATGCCCGCTATTCCGACTCCCTTTCGGTGGCCGACTTGGCGGCTGTGGCTAACCTGTCGCCGGCCCACTTCAGCAGGCAATTCAAGAAAGTCTTCGGCGAATCACCCCATCAGTACTTGTTGACCCGGCGCTTGGAGCGGGCGGCGGCCCTGCTGCGCACCAGTGACTGGTCGATCCCTGACGTCTGCTTCGCCGTCGGCTGGCGCAGCGTCGGCTCGTTCACCACCAGCTTCCATCGAATGTTCGGCCAGACGCCTCTCGCCTACCGAGCCATGCACCCGCCCGCCGAGTCGTGTGTGCGCATCCCACGCTGCGTAGCCCAGGCCTACGGCCGACCTCAGAACCGCACGTTTCGAGAAGACGGCGGCACTGCACGCTCTTAGGCTCGTTGTCACAGCGGACCACCTGGGAGGACTGATGATCAGGATCGCCAACGCACAATTTTGGGTTCACGATCAGGATGAGGCGCTCTCCTTCTACACGCAGACGCTCGGCTGGGAGGTGCGAGCCGATGTCACCATGGAATCCTGGAACTTCCGCTGGCTCTGTGTAGGACCCGCCGGCCAGGACGATGTGGGTCTGGTCCTGATGCCTGTACCCGGGCCGCCCATGCTCGCTTCGGAGGACAGTGCCCAGCTCGCCGAGCTGGTGGCCAAGGGTGCTGGAGGCACGCTCTTCCTCGAGACCGACGACTGCCAGGAGAGCTACGACGAATTGTCAGCTCGCGGCGTCGCGTTCAACGACCCACCCACGGTCCAGCCGTACGGAATCGACACCTCGTTCCGGGATCCTTCCGGCAACAACATCAGGCTTACCCAAGTGCTGGAGTTCGATCCCTCTCGGCACTGATGACCGAGCGTCCCCTGGGCTGAAGCCGCTGCCGCTCTAGCGATCGCCGCTCGACCGTACATCTCGGAGTCCGAAGACATCCGCGAGGACCTCGCCGGACCCGCGACGTCGGACTCGGACGCCCCCAGGGAGGACTTCGGCCACAGCGTACCCACGTGCCCACTGCTCCGCCTGGTACCGCGTGCGCACCTCGACGATGTCCCCCGGCCGGACTTCTGGGAGCCACAATCCCGATTCGAACGACGCGTGTTCCATCGCTGGTCTCCTTTCAGCCTCTCAGAATCTCACGATCTTCGTCGCTTCATCGCTGGACGGCGGCTCACGAAGATCGTGAATGCTCTAGGAGAAGAACTTGCTTCACAGTACTACCGCACGAGTGGTTGCCGGTCACCGCCCACTGCACAACACCAATGCATCGGGGCGAGGAAACACCTATACCCGATCACGAGAAACTACCTAGGCCAAGCCGCGTTGGTTGGCGACTCGCAACGCATTTACCGAATGTTCACGGAACGATCGCGAACTGTTTCTATCCTCTCTGCATACTTCACGTGTTTCTGAGCATGGCGACATGGAGCCGGAGCTCGCACCGTCTTCACTGCAAAGGGGAGAGTTCGTGAAGTCTGGATCGGGAGGATCGAACGAGGACGCCAGTCAATCCATGGCGAGGCTGGACCGGCGTCGCTTCCTGCAAACCGGGATAGCGGCCGGGGTGGCTGGAGTCGGCTTGTCGGCACGCTCGGGCGTGCTGCTTGATAGGGCGATGACACATGGATCACACCGCGGCAGCCTGAGCGACGTCGAGCACATCGTGATCTTGATGCAGGAGAACCGGTCCTTTGACCACTACTTCGGGACCTTGTCCGGTGTGCGAGGATTCTCAAAAGGCGCCGTGCTCAAGCAGACCGTCAAAGGCCGCACATTCCCGATCTTCGACCAGTTCGGCTACAAGCCGGGTGTCGGTGTGGACCCGGCCGGATACCTGCAGCCCTTCCATCTAGAGAGCAAACCGCCCTCTGAGAACGGTCAAGCCACCAACGACATCACCCACAGCTGGGGTCCGCAGCACCAGAGTTGGCACCTCGGGGCCATGGACGGCTTTGTCACATCACACATCGCGGCTGACGGCGCCGCAAATGGGCCTGTAACGATGGGATACTTCACTCGGTCGGACTTGGCCTTCTACTACGCACTCGCTGATGCTTTCACCGTTTGCGACGGGTATCACTGTTCAGTGCTCGGTCCAACCGATCCGAATCGGGTCATGTCAATTGCCGCCACGATCGATCCCAGTGGGGTCGCCGGTGGTCCGGTCCTGGAGACGTACACGAGCGACCGGCAGACGCACTACGGAACCTTTACCTGGGAGACGATGCCCGAGCGATTGAGCGCCGCCGGGATCAGCTGGAAGGTCTACAACGACCCGACCTCCCTCTTGGAGTTGAGTCCGTTCCCATACTTCAAGGTCTTTTGGGAGCCATCGTCGGCAGCGCAGCTGGAGTTGGCGTCGCGGGCCATGTCGCCGACGTATCCCGCGTCCTTCGAAGCAGACGTCACTGCCGGCACGCTTCCGGCGGTCTCTTGGATTGTCCCACCTCTGGCTCAGTGTGAGCACCCAGCCGCGCCGCCAGAATATGGCGAGAACCTCGTTCAATCGATCCTCCAGACTCTCGTTTCCAACCCGGACGTCTGGAGTCAAACCGTGCTGTTCATCGTGTACGACGAGAACGGCGGTTTCTTTGACCACGTGCCCCCACCCACTCCCCCACCAGGGACTGATGGCGAGTACCTGACCGTCTCGCCACTTCCTGCAGCTGCTTCTGGCATCGTAGGCCCGATCGGCCTCGGGTTTCGTGTCCCCTGCCTCGTCGTGTCTCCATTCAGCCGGGGCGGCTATTACTGCGAACAGACCCTTGACCACACGTCCCTTTTGCGATTCCTGGAGACGCGGTTCTCCGTCGAAGTACCAAATCTCTCACCGTGGCGTCGATCGGTCACCGGCGACCTAACCGAGGCGCTGGGGTTTCGCCATCGACCCAATACATCGATGCCCGACCTCCCCGCAACGTCTCTGGGAGACACCAATGTTGCCGAACAGGCGGTGATCAACGCCCTGGCCGGTACCGAAGACGTGGGCATGGCGTACCCGCTCCCAGCCAGCAACTCCATGCCACACCAAGAGGTGGGCCCACGGCGACGAAGGGCTTCAACTGGCTGAGAGGAAGCGCCAACATCTAGTTCAGCTCCCTGAGCACGATGTGAGCCCTCGAATGCCGTGACGATCGTGCCCGACCATTTCGATGAGTTCCTGCTATGAGACCTGCTTTTCACCGTCGTGCCGGATGCCTCACGGCATATCCTCTGTCCATGAGACACGACCGACCTTCCATATCACAGCGCTTCGACGGGAGAATCGCCGTTGTAACTGGTGCGTCGTCAGGGATCGGGCGGCGCTTGGCCTTGGACCTGGCTGAGCGTGGCGCCACTGTGGTGGGACTGGCGCGACGCCAGGACCTGCTCGCCGAGGTCGAAGGGTTGCTCCGATCTTCGAGTCCGGACAGTCTCACCCGAGTATGTGACGTCGGAGACAGGGGCGCGTATGAACGCGTTCTTGCCGAAATCGAAGAGCTTCACGGTCGGATCGATGTGCTCATGAACAACGCCGGGATCGAGCAGCTCACACCCGTGGAGGAGGGGCTGTCGCCGGCGTTTCGTCACATCTTCGACGTGAACTTCTTTGGCGTCGTCGCCGGGACACTCGCCGTCATGCCGGGGATGGTCGCCCGGCGATCCGGGATTGTCGTCAATGTGTCCTCCGATTCGGCGCGCGCACCCGAGCCGGGTCACGGAGCTTATGCGGGCTCGAAAGCTGCGGTGGCGGCATTCACGGAGGCGGTCGCCCATGAGGTGGCCGGGCGAGGGGTCCATGTCCATGTGCTCTATCCGGCGTGGGTGCCCACAGCGATGGGCATGTCGGGACTCGACGACGGTGGAGGGCTCCCCCCGAAGATCGTCAGACGAAGCGAGTCTCAAGTGTCGAATCTGGTACTTCGGCGCATGGGGGGTCCACGAGTCGAGATCAATGCGGCCGCTCTCCCCCTCCTGGCTCCCATAGGACGCACCGTGGCGCCCCTCGCGTACCAAAAGGCCATGCGTCATCGCGCCCACTAACCATCCGGTGCAAATCGCCTCCGCCCAGCCCAGCCCAGCCCAGCCCCGCCGGACAGGACTGCAGTGCTCCCGACGCTTCCGCCACCGGATCCTCCGACGCAGTCGATGCCCGTACTCCAAGTGCGATACAGAGCAGCCCCGACACCTGCCTCCTCGCGGTCCGGAAGCCA
>Ga0116215_1000628_pt1 | contig 26263 bp, 24 predicted proteins | sample Sb_taG_7_FD_89698 | JGI IMG/M metagenome (GOLD analysis project Ga0116215, IMG submission 89698) | Peat soil microbial communities from Weissenstadt, Germany - Sb_50d_2_FS metaG | ecosystem: Environmental > Terrestrial > Soil > Wetlands > Peat | place: Germany: Weissenstadt | collected 2010-09-21
CACAGTTCCGAGGCTCTCGGGCCAGAGCGTCCGGGGCGTGACTGAGGCCTGTTCCAAATTGGGACTCACGCCGGTCCTCGTTGGAACCGGGTTTGCATTGGATCAGTCGCCGCAGGCTGGCGCCCGCGTCAATCGCGGTACTCGTGTTGTTGTCAGATTCGGCCGCCCGGGCAAGTACGTCCCCGCGGATTCGCAAGGGGGCGGAGATTGAGAGCAATGGCTAAAGATCAGCATGACTTGAGCGGCGCCCCGGCGCAACCCGGAAAGCGAACGCCTGCGATGAAGCTCAGGGAAATTCTCGATAGTGTCGGAACGGTCGCGATAGCTGGCTCGCTTGATTCCGAAATTCGCGCCGTAGTCTGCGACAGCCGGAAAGCACAGCCCGGGGCGCTGTTCTTCGCTTTGCATGGATCGAAGGCTGATGGCAATCGCTTCATCTCAGATGCGATCGAGCGCGGTGCCACGGCTGTTGCAAGTGAAGATGTCCGGCCGAACGACGCGCCGCGCAGCATCATCTGGGTGCAATTGAATAAAGATTCGGCCCGGCGTGGACTTGCGTCCGCCGCTGCGAATTTCTTCCATCATCCGGCCAACGCGCTGAAGCTTGTCGGCGTTACCGGCACGAATGGGAAGACCACGGTTTCGTTTCTGATCGATTCCATCCTCCGAGCCGCTGGTCACACGACCGGGCTCATCGGCACGACCGGTTACACCACGCCGCGCGGGCCGCGCAAAGCTGTAAACACCACGCCTGAGTCGGTGGACTTGCAGGAAATGTTCGCAGAAGTGCGCGATGCAGGCGGTTCGGCAGTTGTGCTCGAAACGAGTTCGCACGCGTTGGCGATGGATCGCCTGTGGGGACTGCGTTTCGCCGCGGCCGTCTTTACCAATCTCACGCACGATCACCTGAATTTTCACAAGACGATGGACGCGTATTTCTCCGCCAAGCAGCGTTTATTTGAAGGCACTGGTGCAGGCGCGCCGCTCACATCCATCATCAATATCGACGACGCTTACGGGAAACGCCTGCATGAGGACCTCAGCAAGAAAGAGCAACGCACGCTGACCTACGGCCTGAGCGATCCGGCACAAATCACCGCGAAAAAATTCGCGCTAGGCTTCCATGGACTCGATTTCATCGCGCAAACGTCGGCTGGTCCGGTGCAAGTGCGTTCGACGCTCGTCGGCCGCGTAAACGTTTACAACATCCTCGCGGCAATCGGCGCCGCCCTCGCTCTCGAAGTTCCCGTTCCTCGCATCGAAGCCGGAATCCGCGAGCTGAAAGCCGTCCCGGGTCGCTTCGAGCAAATTGACGAGGGCCAGCCTTTTCACGTCGCGGTGGATTACGCGCACGCCGACGATGCCATCCGCAATCTGCTGCAAGCGGCGCGCGAACTCACACCGAATGGGCGCGTGCTAATCCTGTTCGGGGCCGGCGGCGAACGCGATCGTTCGACGCGGCCCCTAATGGGCGAGGCAGCGGGCTCGCTGAGCGACCTTGTCGTGCTAACTAGCGACAACCCGCGGAGCGAAGACCCGTTGCGCATTATCAACGACGTGGTGGTGGGATTGCAGAAAGTCAATGCGCAGTACCGAATTGAACCGGACCGGGAACGCGCGTTTGACCTGATTTTTGATGAAGCTAAGCCGGGAGACCTGGTTCTCCTGGCGGGGAAAGGCCATGAAAACTATCAGATCCTCAGCGACCGGACGTTCGAATTCGACGATCGGGAAATGGCGCGGAAAGTCTTGCAGGCTCGCGGGTACCACAAGGCTGCGAAGTAATGGCCAAGAGCCTCAATCTGCGCCACTTAGAGCGGCCGGCGGGCGATATTCGTCCGGGCAGCGCCGCGGGCGCTGAATCGGCGGCTTGCCGGTCAATTTTCGATCGGCGGTTCGCTCGAGCGGTATAAGTCATTTCTCCTCAGGAGAATGACGATAGGCCAATTGGAGACGCGATGCGGTGGACGATGGAACAGGTGGCTGGCGCTCTGGGTGTCGCGCTGCCTCCCGCGCTCGACCCCGTGGCCCGGCTGGCCGGTGTCTCGATTGATTCTCGCACGGTACGAGCCGGGGAACTGTTCTTCGCCATACGCGGACCGCGTCACGATGGACACGATTTTGTCGGTGAAGTTCTGGGGCGTGGCGTTCCAGCTGCGGTCGTGGAGGGGGGGCGCCGGGAGGATTATCCCGAAGAGATTCGGGGGCGGCTCTACCCGGTCGAGGATACTTTGCAAGCGCTCGGGCAATTGGCCGCTGCCGTCTTGCGCGAATGGCGCGCGGCGAAGCCCGAACGCAGGGTGGCGGCCGTCGCCGGGTCGGTGGGAAAAACGACCACCAAGGAAATTCTGGCGGCGCTGCTGGGCGCGCGGTTCCGCGTTCTAAAATCCACCGGCAATTTGAATAACGAGTACGGCTTGCCGCTGACGCTGTTTCAGCTTGAGGATGAGCACGAGGCGGTAGTCGTTGAGCTGGGAATGTCGCGGCGAGGGGAACTGGCGCGGCTGACGCGGATTGTTGCGCCTGATGTGGGCTTGGTTACGCGCGTGGCTGTGGAGCATCTGGAATTTTTCGCGTCGCTTGATGAAATTGCGCTGGCTGAGCGCGAACTGATCGAGAATTTACCGCGGCGCGGTGCGCGTGTGTCGCACGATGGGCCTGGTTCCGGGAGCGACGCCGCGGTTTCTGTGCTGAACGCTGACGATGAGCGCGTGGCGCACTTCGGCGAAATTGCGCCGGGGCGCGTGATCACATTCGGGAGCAGCGCCAAGGCGCAGTTCCGCGCGGAAAATATCGACGACCGTGGAATTGATGGCACGACATTCGATTTCATCGCGCCTGATGGTAGCGCGCAGCTAAGGCTGCCGCTGATTGGCCGACACAACGTGATGAACGCCGTCGCGGCGCTGGCGGCCGCGAGCGTCTGGGGAATCGGCTCGGCGGAAGCCGAGCAAGTGTTTTCGAAGCTGCAGCCGGCCGACAAGCGCGGCGAAGTGGTGCGCTTCAAGCAAGGATTCGTGGTCATCAACGATACTTACAATTCGAGCCCCACGGCGCTCGACGCGCTCGTCGATCTTCTCGCCAATTCAAAAAAATATCAGCGCCGGATCCTCGCGACCGGCGAAATGCTCGAGCTCGGCACGACATCAGCCGACCTGCATCGCGCCTGCGGCCGCCACGCCGCCGAAGCGCAGATCGATGGGGCGCCCGCAATTGATTGGATCGTTGGCGTACAAGGCGAAGCAGCCGCACTTATCGAAGCGGCCATCGAAGCCGGTCATCCGCGCGAGCAAACGAAATTCTTCGCCACTTCCGAAGAAGCCGGAAAATTCCTCGCACCATTCATTACCCGCGGCGATCTGCTTCTGCTCAAAGGCTCGCGCGGCGTGAAAATGGAAAAAATTCTCGAAGCTCTCCGCGCGCGCTATGCCGATTCCGGCGCGCCGCCGCAGCATCCGCCAAAATCCAAAGTCCCGCAACCCGCCGGCGGGTCCCGCAAGGGCCGGCGCTGATATGCTCTACTACCTTTTCTTTTTCGTTCTGAGGCCGTATTTCAGCCCGTTCAACGTGTTCCGTTACATCACCGTGCGCACCGCCGTCGCCAGCATCACGGCGATGATTCTCTCGCTGGTCCTCGAACCGTGGGTGGTCAAGCGTCTCCGCGCCATGCAGATCAAGCAATTCATTCGCGCCGAAGGCCCGCAGCGGCATCAGGTGAAGGCTGGCACGCCGACCATGGGCGGCGTGCTGATCGTCGCAGCCATCGCCGTGCCCACGCTCCTGTGGGCCGATCTCCGCAATCCTTACGCAATGCTGGCACTTGGCGCCACGATCGCTTTCGGCGTCATCGGCTTCATCGACGACTACAACAAAGTCGTCCGCCGCCGCAATCTGGGCCTAACGCCCAAATCGAAATTCACCTATCAAGTTCTCACCTGCATCGCGGTTGGCGCGATTCTCCTCGCCTTGCAACAGCGCGGCGCCTATTCCACGCAACTGAGCGTGCCGTTCTTCAAGCGCCTGCATCCGGATTTGGTGATTCGTCCGCTGCTCACCTATCACGTGATCTGGCTCGTTGCATTCATCCCCTTTGTGCTCTTTTTGATTCTCGTGATCGTCGGCTGCTCTAACGCCGTGAATCTCACCGACGGCCTCGATGGCCTCGCAATCGGCTGCACGCTCGTCGCCGCAGGCGCGCTGACGGTGATCACTTATCTCTCGAGCCACGCGCGCTTCGCCGAATATCTCGAGATCCAGCACATTCCAGATGCCGGCGAACTCACGATTTTCTGCGGCTCGCTGCTCGGCGCGTCGCTCGGCTTCCTTTGGTATAACGCGCACCCCGCCGAGCTTTTCATGGGCGATGTCGGCTCGCTCGCCATCGGCGGCGCCATCGGCACGGTGGCCGTAATCATCAAGCAGGAAATCCTGCTGCTCTCGATCGGCGGCGTTTTCGTGCTCGAAGCGCTTTCGGTGATTCTGCAAGTGGCGTCATTCAAGCTCACCGGCAAACGCATCTTTCGCATGGCGCCGCTGCATCATCATTTCGAGCTGCTCGGCTGGAGCGAATCGAAAATTATCGTGCGGTTCTGGATCGTGGCATTCGTGTTCGCGCTGTTTTCGCTGACAACTTTGAAACTGAGGTAATGAATTGCGCCCTGGAATCGATCTACTAGAAAAGCGAGTTCTAATCATAGGCCTGGCGCGCACGGGCATCGCCTCTGCGCTCTTCTGCGTCGAGCGTGGCGCTCAAGTCACCGTCACGGACGAGCAGCCCGAATCGAAGCTCGCCGAGGCAGCCGCGAAACTCCGCGCCGAGGGCGTCACCCTCGAGCTGGGCACTCATCGCCTCGAATCGTTTGAAGCGCAGGATCTAATCGTCCTGAGCCCTGGCGTCCCTGCCGATCTGCCGGCGCTAAACACGGCGCGAGGGAAGGCAATTCCGGTCTGGAGCGAAATCGAGCTGGCCTGGCGCTTTCTGCACGGCCGCCTCGTCGCCGTCACCGGCTCAAACGGCAAAACCACAACGACCTCGCTCATCGCCCACATTCTCAAGTCCGCCGGAATCTCGACAGTAGTCGGCGGCAACATCGGCACCCCGCTGATCTCCCTAATCGAATCAACGGACGATTCCACCGTCAGCGTCGCCGAAGTCAGCAGCTTCCAGCTCGAAGCCATCGAAGCATTCCGTCCCGACATTGGCTTGCTTCTCAATCTCACCCCCGATCATCTCGATCGCCACCGTTCCTTCGAGGAATACGCCCGCGCCAAGCTGCGCCTGTTCGAAAATCAGCGCGAGCGTGACGCCGCCATCCTCAATGCCGACGATCCCGAAGTCGCGCAACGCGTCCCGGGCAAGCCCAGCATCTACTGGTTCAGCCGCCAGAAGCAGGTCTCTGCCGGCGCCTACGTCCGCGACGCGCAAATCATCGTCCGCGATCATGGCGACGAAGAAATCATCCTGCGCCGCGACGAAATCCCTCTCCTCGGCGAGCACAATGTCGAAAACGTCCTCGCCGCCTCGATTGCCACGTGGCTGGCCGGCGCCGAGCCAGATGCCATAGCCGATGGCATTCGCACTTTTCCCGGCGTCGAGCACCGCATCGAATTCGTCGCCGAAGTCCGCGGCGTGAAGTTCTACAACGATTCGAAAGCCACAAACGTGGACGCCACGCTCAAAGCCATAGCCGCCTTCGATTCGCCGCTTCTGATCATTCTCGGCGGCAAAGACAAAGGCAGCCCGTACACGCCGCTGCGCGAGCCGCTACAAGCCCACACGCGCGCCGCGTTCCTAATCGGTGCGGCCGCCGAAAAAATCGCCTCCGAACTCGATGGCTCAGTCCCGCTCGTCCGCGCCGAAACGCTCGATCGCGCCGTCCGCATGGCTTTCGAGCAAGCCGATCCGGGCGACACGATTCTTCTCGCACCCGCGTGCTCGAGCTTCGATCAATTTGAAAATTACGAGCACCGCGGCCGCGCGTTCAAGCAACTCGTCGCCGAACTTAGACAGCAGCACAACGGCCAAGCCGCCGCCGGCGCATCATCCCAGGCCCGTTAGCGAGGAAACACAGACCAAATGCCCCGAATCCTCCAACCCGATCGCAAGCTCTTCGGAGCCACTCTAGCTCTCTGCCTGTTCGGCTCGGTGATGGTCTTCAGCGCATCCGCAGTCGTTACGCGCGAACTCGGCGGTAGCGGCTATTCCTTCTTCCTGCGCCAGATGATCTGCATGGTCCTCGGCATCGGCGGAATGTTCGCGCTGATGAATTTCGATTACCGCAAGCTGCGTCAGCCGCGCGTAATTTTCATCGGCCTGGGCGTCGTCCTGGTTCTCCTGATCGGCGTGCTATTCCTCGATCGTTCGCACGCCACGCATCGCTGGGTACGCTTCGGCCCGGCCAGCATCCAGCCCTCGGAATTCGCAAAGCTCGCCGTGATTCTCTATCTCGCCTGGTTCCTCGAACTGCGCAAGCCCTGGCGCTCGCGTAGCCAATCCTTTGATATCAACGATCCCATGCACTCGCTGCTTCCGGCTCTCGCGCCAGTTTTAGTGATGGCAGGCCTGATTCTTCTCGAGCCCGACATGGGCACCGCCTGCATGCTCCTCCTCATCGCGCTGACCATGCTATTCGTCTCCGGCCTCTCGCTGCGCTATCTAGCCGGAGCAGTTCTCGCCGCCGTGCCGATCATTTATCTACTCATCGTCCGCGTCCCGTATCGCTATCACCGCCTAATGGCCTTCCGCCATCCCGAAGCCGATTCGCAAGGCTATGGCTTCCAGCTGCTTCAATCGCTCATCGCCGTAGGTTCCGGCGGCCTCACCGGCGTCGGACTCATGGAGAGCAAGCAAAAGCTTTTCTATCTCCCCGAGCCGAGCACCGATTTCATTTACGCAGTCGTCGCCGAAGAACTCGGCTTCCTCGGCGCCGTAGCCGTTCTTGCGCTCTTCGCCTTTTGGGGCTGGCGCGCCTTCCGCACCGCCATTCAAGCGCCCGACGATTTCGGCCGCTATCTCGGCCTGGGAATCACCACCATGGTCATCGGCCAGGCGCTGATCAATCTCAGCGTCGTGCTCGGCCTGATGCCCACGAAAGGCATCCCGCTCCCGTTCATCAGCTACGGCGGCTCGAGTCTGCTGGTGATGCTCTTGGCCACAGGCGTGCTCCTCAATATCAGCCAGCACGCGCAGCCCGAGGAGTGATCCACGCGCGAAGATTCGATGAAGTTGCTCATCGCCGGAGGCGGCACAGGCGGGCACGTGTTCCCAGCCATCGCCGTGGCGCGCGAGTGGCTGCGACGCGGCGATCCGGGCGCGCCGCCCACTGCGGCAGTCGAGTTGAAAAAGAGGGAAGTGGTGATCGTAGGAACACAACACGGATTGGAATCGAGGCTGGTGCCGGACGCTGGTCTGCCGTTCGCTACAATTCGCGTGGCGGGACTGAAAGGCATCGGTGGCTTGAAACTCCTGAAGAACGCCGCGATGCTACCCGGCAGCGCTTTGGATTCCGAACGCCTGCTCCGCAAATACCGCTTCGCGGCAGCGTTCGGCGTCGGCGGCTACGCTTCCGGTCCCATGATGCTGATGGCCGCGCTGCATCGCATCCCCACGGTCATCTTCGAGCCCAATATCGAGCCCGGCTTCACCAATCGCGTTCTCGTCCGCATCTGCACGCGCGTCGCCACCGGATTTGAAGAAACCGCCCGCCGCTGGGGCAAAAAAGCCGTAGTCACCGGCGTCCCCGTCCGCCGCGAATTCTTCTCGGCACCTCGCCGCGAACACACGCCGCCCCTACGCATCCTGATCACCGGAGGCAGCCGTGGCGCTCTGCCCATCAATCGCTGCGTCGTCGATTCGCTCGATCGCCTGACCGCCCGAAAAAACCAGCTTTTCATCGTGCATCAGACCGGCGAACGTGACTATAATGCGGTTCGCGTTGCTTATGCGCGCCGGGAACTCATCGCGGAGGTCAGCCCCTTCATCGAGAATATGGCGGAGCAGTTTGCCCAGGCAGACGTAATCGTCTGCCGCGCGGGCGCAATCACCGTCGCGGAAATCACTGCCGCTGGACGCGCCGCCATCTTCATCCCTTTTGCCGCTGCTACCGACGCCCACCAACTTCTCAACGCGCGGGCCATGGAAGCGGCCGGCGCGGCCCGGGTGCTCCCGCAGGATGAATTGACGCCGGAGCGCCTGACAAACGAAATTTTCTCTCTCCTGGACCAGCCCTCCAGAATCAGCGAAATCGAGCAGTCTGCGCGGAAGCTTGCGCGTCCCCGCGCCGTGGAGGACATCGTGGACTTGCTCGAAGGGGTGGCTCGGCCATGATGGTCACGTTCCGGAATTTTCAGCGCATTCATCTCGTCGGAATTGGCGGCAGCGGCATGAGCGGTATTGCGGAAGTGCTGCTTTCGAGCGGCTATGCCGTTTCGGGATCGGATACCAAGCCTTCGCAGATTACCGTGCGCTTGCAGAATCTTGGCGCCAATATTTTTGAAGGGCATAACGCCGCAAATGTTCATGGCGCGCATGTCGTAGTGATTTCTTCGGCGGTGAAGCCGGATAATGTCGAAATCGTCGAAGCGCACCGGATGAAAATTCCGGTTATCCCGCGCGCAGAGATGCTCGCCGAATTGATGCGCTTGAAATACGGAATTGCTGTCGCAGGAGCGCATGGAAAGACCACCACCACGTCGATGACCGCTTCGGTTCTCGCTGCGGCGGGGCTTGATCCAACGTTCGTTGTGGGTGGCCGCGTGAATCATGCCGGGTCGAATGCGCGCGTCGGTCAGGGCGAATATATCGTCGTCGAAGCCGATGAAAGCGATCGCTCGTTCTTGCTTCTCGCGCCGGTCATCGCCGTCGTCACCACCATCGATCGTGAGCATCTCGATCACTACGCCTCGCTCGACGAAATTCAGCAGACCTTCCTGCAATTCGTCAATCGCGTGCCGTTCTACGGCGCCGTCGTGCTGTGCCTCGATGAGCCGAACGTCCAGGCGGTCCTAGCTGACGTTAAACGGCCAATCATTACTTACGGCACTTCGGGTCAGGCCGATCTGGTCATCAGTGACGTGAAGCTCGAAGGCTTCGGCAGCCGCTTCAAACTCGCTTATCACGGCGAGGATCTCGGCGAATTCCAGTTGCACTCGCCGCCCGGCATTCACAATGTGCGCAATGCCGCTGCCGCCGCGGCGGTCGCCCTCGCACTAAATGTTCCCGCGGAATTGATCCGCCAGGGCCTCGAGAAATTCGGCGGCGTCGGCCGTCGCTTCGAAGTCAAAGGCGTCCACAGCGGCGTCACTCTGATCGACGATTACGGCCATCATCCCGCCGAAATTCGCGCCACTCTGGAAGCCGCGCGCGGCTGCGCCTTCAAGCGGCTTCTCGTGATTTTTCAGCCGCATCGCTATTCGCGCACCCAGCATCTCTGGGATGAATTCCGCCAGGCTTTCAATCAGGCGGATATTTTGATCGTCACCGATATTTACGCCGCGGGCGAAGCGCCCATCGAGAACATCAACGGTGAAAATCTCGCCATGGCCATCAGTTCGGCCGGACACAAGAACGTCATCTTCGCCGGCAACATGCAAATGGGAATCGAATTTTTGCTGCGCGAGGCTAAGCCTGGCGATGCTGTGCTCGCAATTGGCGCGGGCAGCGTGGGCCGCGCACTCGATCAACTCGCCGTGCTGATCGAGGCGCAATTGCCGGAGCCGGAGCACCATGCGAATTAGCGACAAACCGGTGGCTGCGCGCCTCGCTGATCTCGGCGTCGAGCTGCGCGCCGGCGTGTCGCTGCAGGAATTGACGTCGCTCGGCATCGGCGGCACCACCGATTTACTGCTGATTCGCCGCTACGAGGCGTTGCCCGAAGTCATCCGTGAGCTAAAGGATGAAGGCATCCCGTACAAATTTCTCGGCGGCGGCACCAACGTCCTCGTCGCCGATGGTGAGCTGCCTTGGGTCATGCTGCATCTTCCCGCCGCGAAGCCGGGGGTACGCGTCGAAGGCGATGCGGCTTTTGTCGATGCAGCGGCGGATCTCGGAGGCACGGTCACCTTTTGCGCGAAAAATAATCTGGGCGGCATGGAAGGCCTCATCGGCGTTCCCGGCAGCATCGGCGGCGCGTTGCGCATGAATGCCGGAGCTTACGGCACGCAAATCGGCAGCTACGTCCGCGAAGTCGAGCTCTATCGCGCCGCGATCGCCCGGAATGAAATCGTCCGCGGCGAGGAAATTCGCTTCGACTATCGCCACACGTCCTTCAGTCCTGATGACGTGATGCTGCGCGTGAAGCTCGAGCTGCCGTCGAAGCCCTATCACGAGATTGTCGCCGGCATTCGCGTCTGCAATGAAAAGCGCCGCGCCAGCCAGCCGCTCAATCAAAAAAGCGCCGGATGCATTTTCAAGAATCCTCCGGGCGCATCGGCCGGGCGCATGATCGACGAGTTGGGCCTCAAGTCTTTCCGCGTCGGCGACGCCATGGTCAGCGATCGCCACGCCAATTTTTTCGTCAATGCAGGCCACGCCTCGTGCGACGACATGCTCAGCCTGATCGATCAGGTGCGCGGGCGCGTAAATAAAAGTTTCGGAATGGACCTCGAGAACGAGGTGATCCTCTGGAGAAACTGAAGTCCATGGAAGCGGAGGCTTTCCCCCACGAAGTCCTCACCGAGGACGAGCCGCGATATCTCCGCCGGCAGAAGCCGGTGGAAATTCGCCGCCGCAAATTCGGGAAGAAAGCTTGGAAGAGCTATCTGCGCATTGCAGTGGCCTTCGGCGCCACTCTGGCTGTGACCACCGCCATCTATGCGCTCGCCGCGTTTCTGCTCGCCTCGCCGCAAATGTCGCTGCTGCATCCCGATCAGGTTTCGCTCGCGGGCAATCACTTCGTCACCCGCGCCAACATCCTCGAAATCTTCACGCCAGATCGTGGCCGCAGCGTTCTGCGCATTCCGCTTAACGCGCGCCGCAAGCAAATCGAATCGCTCGCCTGGGTCGAAAGAGCCGTGGTCCGCCGCGCGCTGCCGAATCGCGTGCAGGTCGAAATCGTCGAGCGCACGCCCATCGCTTTCCTCCGCGATGCAGGCGATCTCGCACTCATCGACGTCCATGGCGTATTCCTAGACCGCCCCGTCGAAGGCAATTTTCATTTTCCCGTCGTCACCGGCATCCAGCCCGGCCTGCCCGCCGACGAGCGCGAGCGCCGCATGCAGTTATTCAGCGGCTTCTTGCAGCAAATCAACGCGGCCCGCTCTGGCGCGAGTGACGCGGTAAGCGAAATTGATCTCTCCGACGCGAAAGATATCCGCGCCACGCTTGAAAGTCTTCCCAGCAACGGCGGCCCGGTCCTCTGGCCCGCCAGCGCCGGCCCGCTAGTGGTAGATTTCGGCGATCACGATTTCGAAAGCCGCTTCCAGACTTTGCTGAAGAGCATCATCCAGTGGCGCATCAGCGCAGGACGCATAGAATCGATCGACCTGCGCTTCGACGGCGAAGCCGTCGTAAATCCCGGCCTGAGCGCCACAGCGAAGCCACCGCAACCAACGCCGCCGCCAGCGCACCTGACCCCAGCCGTAGCGGCAAAAACAAAAGTTTCGCCCCCGCTCGCCGCCCAAAAGCCGCCCAAGCGAGCCAGGGGCAATGCAAAGGCCAAGGCCCACTAATGCGACTAGCATGCAAGTTTTTCGTGGGGCGTCCGCCTAGGCGGACTGCCCCCTCTTCGCGCACTCAGGCCGACGCGACAAAGACAATCTCGAATCATTCTGGAGCCCGAATTTGAATAAGAAAGACCGCCAAATCGTAGCCCTCGACATCGGCAGCACGAAAACCTGCGCCCTCGTCGCCGAACAAGAAGAAGATTCCCCATCCGTAAAATTCCTAGCCCTCGGCTGCGCTGAATCCAAAGGCTGGCGCAAAGGCCAAATCGTCAATCTCGATTTAGCCGTCAGCTCCATCCGCCACGCCGTAGAAGAAGCCGAAGGCCTCGTAGGCATGCCTCTCGAATCCGCAGTAGTCGGCGTAGCAGGCGGCCACGTCCGCGGCGTAAATTCCCGCGGCGGCATCACGCTAGGCCAGCGCCCTCGCGACGTCCAAAAAGATGACGTTCGCCGCGCCGTGGAAGCCGCCCGCAATATCAGCCTTCCCGAAGATCGCGAAGTCCTGCACGTCCTCCCGCAAGAATTCGTTCTCGATCGCCAGGACAGCATCCGCGACGCCATCGGCATGGTCGGCCAGCGCCTCGAATCCAATGTCCACATCGTCACCGCCTCCGCCACCGCCACTCAAAATATCGTCACCGCCGTAAATCGCGCCGGAGTAGTCGTCAGCGACACAGTTCTCGAGCCTCTAGCCTCCGCCGAAGCCTGCCTCACCCAGGACGAGCGCGAACTAGGCGCCTGCCTCCTCGACATCGGCGGCGGCACCACCGACATAATTTCTTACAGCGCCGGCGTAGTCCGCCACGCCTCCGTAATCCCCATCGGCGGCGATCATTTCACCAACGATCTGGCCGTGGGCCTGCGCACTCCGATTCCCGAAGCCGAAAAAATCAAGCGCGATTACGCCGTAGCCATGCGCGAATTGCTCACCGAAGATCGCCCCATCGAAATCGCCAGCGTAGGCGATCGCCCGCCGCGCACCGTTTTCGCCCGCATGCTCGCCGAAATCACCGAAGCCCGCGCCCAGGAATTATTCTCGCTCATTCAGGACGAACTGCGCCGCGCCGGCCTCGATTCGCAAATTCCAGCGGGACTCGTTTTCACCGGCGGCGGCGCCCGTCTGCGCGGCTTGCCCGAGCTCGCCGAAAAAATGTTCGCGATGCCCATCCGCGTCTCCCTGCCGCGCGGGCTTTCCGGCATCAGTGAAGAAGTTTCTCAGCCCGAATACTCCACCGCTGTCGGTCTAGTCCTCTACGGCGCGCGTACCCGGCGCATCGCAGGCGCAAGGCCCTCCGGCTGGACGGGAAAGTTGAAAGCTCTTTTTGCAGGTCAGGCTAGCTAGGCCATCCGAGGGGGTCGGATGGGAAATATAACTTTGGGAGGAAGCATGACGCCGAAAGACCTAGGATTGCGTGTTTCATTCAGTGAAGAGCCGACCAACGGCGCGAAAATAAAAGTCATCGGAGTGGGCGGCGGCGGCACAAATGCCGTCAACCGCATGATCCGCGCCAAGCTCGAAGGCGTCGAATTCATCGCCGCCAATACCGACATGCAGGCGCTCAAGCTCTCGCAAGCGCCCGTCAAGTTGCAAATGGGCTCGAAGCTCACCAAGGGCCTCGGCGCAGGCGCAAATCCCGAGATCGGCCGCAAAGCCGCGCTCGAGGATACCGACAAAATCCTCGAAGCTCTCGACGGCGCCGACATGGTCTTCGTCACCGCCGGACTCGGCGGTGGCACCGGCAGCGGCGCCGCGCCGGTAGTCGCGAATCTCGCAAGCGAGCTCGGCGCGCTAACCGTCGCAGTAGTCACCAAGCCCTTCGCCTTCGAAGGCAAGCGCCGCCTCCAGCAAGCCGAGCAATCTCTCTGCGAGCTCGTCGGCAGCGTGGACACGGTCATCGTCATCCCGAACGAGCGCCTCATGGAGTGCGTCGAGCACGGCACCAGCTTCTTCGAAGCCTTCCGCATCGCCGACGATATTCTCCGCCAGGCCGTGCAGGGCATCTCCGACATCATCACCATTCCCGGCATCATCAATCGCGATTTTGCCGACGTGAAAACCATCATGTCCGGCCAGGGCTACGCCGTAATGGGCACAGCCATAGCCTCCGGCGCGAACCGCGCCGTAGATGCAGCCAATCGCGCCATCAATAGCCCGCTCCTCGAAGACAATTGCATCCAGGGCGCGCAAGGCATCTTGATCAATGTCACCGGCTCTTCCACTCTCAGCCTCCACGAAGTTCACGAGGCTTCCTCCATCATCCAGAAAGCCGCCCACGAAAACGCCAACATCATCTTCGGCGCCGTCCAGGACGACGCCATGAAGGAATCCGTAAAAATCACAGTAATCGCCGCAGGCTTCCGCGAGGTCGCCCAGCGCAAAACGCACACGCGCCCCTCGTACTTGCCGAAGACGTGGAAGTCAGCTCGCGAACACCAGGACGTCCCAGCCCAGGTAGCCAGAAACGTCTCCGAGGTAATCCACGAAGTCCCGGCAGACGACCTGGACGTCCCAACATTCCTCCGCCGCCAGGCCCAAAAAGCCGGATAGAAACCGGAAGCTTTTTTCGACGTCGTCATCGCGGTTCTTCGGCCGTAGGGGCGTGGCTTGCTGCGCCCGCCCCACGTGGTCGCTTCACAATTGTCGCCATCAACCCGCCGCGTCCCACGCTCGGTACCGCTGGCGTCCCGCCGGCTCTTCTCCGCGCCTATACCTCGACCCAGCCACAAGGCGTTACACTCAACGATGTGCTTCCATCAATTCGCATCCGCCGCGAAATCCCAGACGCGCTCCTGCAGCACGCCCGCGCCAACGCCCCCAACGAATCCTGCGGCCTTCTAGTCGGCCGCAATTCCGAGATCACCAATTTCTACCCAACCAAAAACGCCTCCCCCACACCAACGACAAACTACGAAATCCCCCCGCAAGATCTCTTCCGCACAATGCGCCAACTCCGCAACGCCAATCTCGACCTCCTAGCCATCTACCACTCGCATCCCGCGTCCGATAACGTTCCGTCCTCCACAGACATCGCCCGCGCCTACTACCCCGAAACCCCGTACATCATCGTCTCCCCCCGCGCCGGCGCCCCAAATCCCATCCGCGCCTTCCAAATCCGCAACAATACCGTCACCGAACTCTCCATTCAGACAATCTCAAACGGGCACTAGAATCCGTAAGTCGGCCGTTTCCGAACCGGTGGTAGCCCCCGCATTCATGCGGGGGACGGAGCGCTTCAGCGCTCCGGTAAACGCCCCGTCCTAAACGATGCGCTTTAGCGCTGGCTCCCTAAAGCGGCCCCGTCAAAACGTGCGCCATCGAGCTCCGTCCAAACATCAAGACGCTACCCGCTATTCTCCAGCCTTGACACCAGCATCCCCACCGCATAAGGTCTGCCCAGAGAAAACGCAAAAATCCGAACTTCCCGCCGCGATTTTTCGTTCTCTCCAATTCACCAAAATTCAGACGCAGCGAATCGGGAGGTCCCTCACCCTCATCCGCCGCGCCACGATTCTAAAAAGGAGACACTCCATGCCCGCATTCTCAGGCTCTTTCTCGGGAACCATCCGCACGCAAAGCTCCATCACAGTCCCCGATCAACCCGGCCACTCTCTCAGCCTATCCGAAGTCACCGGCACGCAAACCTCCGCCGATGCCAACTGGAACAACTCGGCGATCAACTACTGGTCCACCATCGAAATGAACGGCGCGCAGGGCATCCAGCGAGGCTATTTCGTAAACGACCACGGCTCGGCCGGCTCGGACCGCGGCACGTTCGAAGGCAAAGTCTCGATCGTAAACAATCAACCAACAGTCGACGGCAAGTGGCAATACACGGGCGGCGAAGGCACTTTCGCCAGCATCACCGGGGGCGGCACTTTCCAAACCAAGCTAACCTCACCCATCGATGTCGTTTGCACATGGCAGGGCGCCTACGACCTAGCCGGAGCCAAAGCTCAATCCGCTTAATCGCAACGTCAGCCGTAAAACGCGCGAGGCCGGAGAAAATTGCTCCGGCCTTGACGCTCTCGCCCCTTCGCGCGAACATCCCCCCGTCGAATTATTCCCAGGAGGACCGCATGCGCGCGTGGCCGGCAAATCGCCAACTCTTCGCAGCAGCATGTACGGCAATCCTGCTCGTCATTCCGGGATCCGACCGAATGAGACATGAGGCTTTTATGAATCCAGAACAGAATGCTGCCATGAACTCGGCGCAGCACGCAGCGTCAACGGAGCAAGAGACCCGCACAGCCATCGAGCGCTTCAACCAGGCGTTCAACGCGCACGATGCCGATGCGCTTTCAGCGCTGATGACCGAAGACACGGTGTTTGAAGACACCTCCCCCGCGCCGGATGGCCGGCGCATCGAGGGCAAGGCCGCCGTGGCCGATTACTGGCGCGCATGGTTCGCGCGGAATTCCGACGCGCAATTCGACGCCGAGGAGATGATCGTGAGCGACAATCGCGCCGTCGTGCGCTGGGTGTATCGAAAGATGCGCAACGGCCAGCCCTGGCACCTGCGCGGCGTAGACGTATTCACAGTGCGTGACGGAAAGGTGGCCGCAAAGCTCGCGTACGTAAAAGGTTGAATCCTCTGTCTCGGATAGCGCCGCCGCACCGAGTATTCGTTAACGCTGCAATCGCGTTTGAATCCGCTAGCCGCACACGAATCATTCGTGGCGCAACGCTTCCATCGGTGCGATCCTCATCGCGCGGCGCGCCGGTAAGAACGATGCGACTAGCGCCACGCCGACCAAAAATACCGTCACGCCAACGAACGTCAGTGGATCGTGGGCGCTCACGCCATACAGCAAGCTCCGCAACAATCCAGTTAGCGCAATCGCCAGGCATAAACCCAATCCAACACCTATCAGCGCAAGCGTCAGTCCCTGTCCCATCACCAATCGAAAAACATCGCGCGGCTGGGCACCCAGCGCCATGCGAATTCCAATCTCCCGCGTCCTCTGCGACACTGTGAACGCGATCACTCCATAAATTCCCACCGCCGCAAGCAGCAATCCCTGCAATCCCGCTCCGCCCAGAAAATCTACCGCCAGGTAATATCCCACCATCGCAAACTGCATCTGATCCCCGAGAGCCTGCTCGCCAAACACCGGCAAATTCGGATCGAGTTCATGCACCTGGGCTTCGATCGTCGGCAGCAGTGCCGCCGCGTTGCCCGACGCCCGCACGTGCAGCGTCATGTCCCCGTCATATTCCTGCGTCTCCGCCAAATAAACGTAAGGCCGCGGCGCTTCGTCGATCTGCAGATACTTGATCGCGCGCACCACGCCGATCACGGTCAAACTCCGCGAGCCCATTTCGATTTTCCGCCCGAGTGCATCCTGATTCGGCCAATAACGCTGCGCGAAAGCATCGCTCACAATCGCCGCCGGCGGAGCTTCGCGATCGTCCCGCGCGCTGAAATCCCGCCCCTCCATCATGGGAATCCGCAACGTGGCAAAATAACCCGGCGAAACCTTATTGAGCATGAAATCCAGATCTTCATTGGGCCGCGGCGCGTAACCCTGCGGTTTCATCGACCGCGACTCTCCGGGAATCACCAGCAGCGGCAAGCGGTGCGCCACGCTGGCTTCCTCGACTCCCGGGAGCGCCTTCACCTTCTCGATCAGCCGCCGGTAGAATTCGGTGCCGCGCACTTTGTCATATCCGCTCGAATCCAAATCCATCGAGAGCAATTCCACGTTGCGCGCGTCGAACCCGGGATTGATGTGCCCCGCCGATGCCTGGCTCTTCCATACCAGCGTCGCGCAAATCAGCAGTCCCAACGACAGCGCAATCTCTCCCACCAGCAATCCGCTGCGCATCCTCGAGCGCCGGAAAAGCCAGCTAGTGGTCTCCTCTTTCAGCGCCGGCACCAAATTCACCTTCGATGCCTGCAGTGCAGGCGCGAGGCCGAAAATCACGCCGCTCAGCACCGCCACCACGAACGTAAATCCAAATACCAGCCCGTCGAAGCTCGTATCAATTACGATGGGAAACGGCGTGGGCATTCGCAGCTGCGCAAGAAATCCCGCGGGCCACAAGCTCAGCACCACCGCCGCCGCCCCGCCCAGCAGCGAGACCATCACGCTCTCCGTCAGCAATTGCCGCACCAGCCGCCAGCGGCTCGCTCCCACCGCCAATCGAATGGCCATTTCGCGGTGACGCCCCGCGGCCTTCGCTAGCATCAGGCTTGCGACGTTCGCGCACGCCACCAGCAACACGATGCCCACCACCGCCAATCCCGCCGTCAGCACCGGCAGCAGGTAAGCCTGCGATCCGAACGGCGACTTCCACAGCGGCAGCGCTACCGCTCGCCGCGCAATCTCATCGTTCGGATATTCCTTGGCGATCTGCGCGCCCAGCACGTTCATCGCGGCCTGCGCCTGCCTCACTCCCACTCCCGGCTTCAGTCGTCCTTGCACAATCAGCCAGTGCGAATTTCTCTGCTCGAGCATACTTTCGCTGTTCATCACTTGGGCCTGCATCATCATAGGGATGAACACATCGAGCGCGACGCCGACAACCCCGCCTTGAAATCCGCGCGGTGTCACGCCCACAATCGTGAACGTCTGCTGGCCGATCTGCAGCGTCTTCCCCGCGATGTCCGGATCGGCGCCAAATCGCGTCTGCCACAGTCCATAGCTGATCGCCGCCACCGGGCTCCCGCCGGGCGCGCGATCATCGTCGGGCGTCAGCAGGCGCCCGCGCTCCGCGTTCATCCTGAACATCGAGAAGATGTTTCCGCTGACGAGCTCGCCCCAAATGCGCTCCGGCTTCTGGTTGATGGTGACGTTCATCGCCTCGATACTCTCCGCCGATAGGGCAGAGAACACGGTATTGCGGTCGCGCATGTCCTTGTAATCGGGATAGGAAATCGACCAGGGCTGGCCGCCGCGGCTGGTCATAGCCACGACCACGATTTGATCGGAATGCGGCACGCCGGGCAGCGGACGCAGGATGACGCCCTTGAGCATCGAGAAGATGGTGGTATTAGCCCCAATTCCCAGCGCCAAAATCAGCGCCGCCACCAAGACAAATCCCGGACTCTTTCGCAGCACGCGCACGCCATACCGCAAGTCCTGCCAAAACGTATCCACCAAATCACCTCCGCGGTCCCAACCTCTGCCTTTTGTAGCGCCGCCCTTCCAGAGCGGCATCCGTGTCGCACACCACAAACCAAGCAAGCCACCATCCGCAGACGTTTCGTTACAAGTCTATTCAGTAGAATAATTTATGACCGATAAGATTGCACAATCACGCCCCGATTGCCCGCTAATGGGACGCACCGTCCCTCAGTCGCACAGCCGCGAACCCTCGTAGCGCCGGCTGCCAGCCGGCGTCTTTGACTTTCGACAGCAAATCTTGCGCGTCGCTTCATCCGCCTAGCTCCCCCCGACTCTCCGGATATCAGATGGCATCTTCGATTTTTCTACTGACTACTTAACAAATCTATGCTACAAGAGTATCTGTCGTAAGCCGAAGTCCGGCGCAAGGCCAGGCTCTTCCGAGCCAGCCTCTGTCCGCGCCACACAATTTGAATTCGGGAGTGGTCGCAAAATGTCTGGCCCAAACGCCGGCAATAAATTCATTTTCCTTCAACAATTCGAGGACCTAATGCCTCCCCGGTCCGGGCCACCACCCAGAATTCTAATCGGGAAGCAAATTATTAGAACCTACTCTAACTGATTGAAAAGAAAGGGGAGCGTTACCGTCTAATCGGGAAAAAACAGTTAGTTTTAAATCGCGTGATCAACGCCCAGCGTGCGCAGCCTGCATCGCCGCTTCGGCATCTTCAAGGCGCCGCACGTACAGCGGAAACTTCGCCGCCAACTCGGCTACCTCTCCGCGGATGCGCTGCTCGACTCCGGCATCCCCCAAATTCGATAGCATCTCCGCGATCCACCCTGCGATGAGATCCATTTCCGGCTCGCGCATTCCGCGCGTGGTCACCGCGGGAGTGCCCACGCGAATTCCGCCGGCTTTCATCGGCGGAAGGGGATCGAAGGGAATCGAATTCTTGTTGATGGTGATGCCCGCGCGATCGAATGCCGGCTGCGCCGCGCTCCCGGTTAATCCGCGCGAGTGAACATCAATGAGGAAAAGATGATTGTCCGTTCCGCCGCTCACAACCCGGTTGCCGCGCTTGACCACGCCCGCAGCAAGCGCCTTGGCGTTCGCAACCACTTGCTTGCCATATTCACGGAACTCCGGCTGCGCCGCTTCGCGCAGGCAGATCGCTTTCGCCGCGATAATGTGCATCAGCGGCCCGCCTTGAATTCCCGGAAAGGTGATGCGATCGAGATCTTTCGCAAATTTCTCGCGGCAGAGAACTAGGCCGCCGCGCGGCCCGCGCAAAGTCTTGTGAGTTGTCGTCGAAACAAAATCCGCATGTGGGACCGGGCTCGGATGCACGCCCGCGGCGACGAGGCCGGCGATATGCGCCATATCCACAAAAAGCAGCGCCCCCACCGACTGCGCGATCTTCGCCATGCGCGGAAAATCGATGATGCGCGAATAGGCGCTCGCGCCGACGACCACCATCTTCGGCTTGTTTTCCTGCGCCAGGCGATCGAGCTCGTCGTAGTCAATCGTCTCGGTCTCTTTGGTCACGCCGTAGGCCACAAACTTGTAAGTCTTGCCGGAGAAATTCAGCGGATGGCCATGCGTCAAATGTCCGCCGTGGGCCAGATTCATCCCGAGCACGGTGTCACCCGGCTGCAGCGCAGTCATGTAAACCGCTATGTTCGCCTGCGTGCCGGAGTGAGGTTGCACATTGGCGTGATCGGCGCCGAACAGCGCCTTCGCGCGGTCAATCGCCAGTTGCTCGGCCACATCCACAAATTCGCAGCCGCCGTAGTAGCGCTTGCCCGGATAGCCTTCGGCATATTTGTTTGTCAGCACCGAGCCCATCGCTTCCATCACCGCTTCGGAGACGCAATTTTCCGAGGGAATCAGCTCGATGCTGGTGGACTGGCGGCGAATTTCCTCGCGCAGCACTGCAGCGATTTCCGGATCGGCTTCCGCCAGCGGCAAACTCATGCGGCGGGATTCGGGCGTTTCATTTCTTGATGGGCTCATGGTCAGCTCGCGTTCAGGATTTGGCGGCGTTCTTGAAAGTCACGCCGTGACTGTAGGACTGATCCATTTCCGAAATTTTATCGATGCGGCGCTGGTGACGCCCGCCGAGAAATTGCGACGAAAGGAAAATCTGGACTACCTCAATGGCCCGCGCGTCTTCGAGAATGCGCGCGCCAAGCGCCAGAATATTCGCGTCATTATGCTCGCGTGCCAGACGCGCGGTCATCTCATCAAACGCATTTGCGGCGCGCACCCCGGGAACTTTATCCGCGGCAATGGCCATGCCGATGCCCGTGCCGCAAGCGAGAATTCCGAGGTCGTCCTGGCCGGCGGAGACGCGCTCGGCCACCGCACGCGCGAAATCCGGGTAATCCACCGATTCTTCGGATGACGTGCCCATGTCGTCGCACACGTATCCCGCTTCGGTGAGGTATTTTTTCACGATTTCTTTCAGATGAAAGCCGGCGTGGTCGGCTCCGAGGGCAATGCGCGGCTTGGTGGCAGCCTCAGGCACCGCAACGCATTTTATCGGAGCGGTAGAGGCAATGCAAACGCCGGCGGCTCCACAGCGACTAGAACTTTGCGCTGATGAATTCGCGGGCGATGTTTGTTCCGACGTGGTAGAGGAAGCCGTAACTGCCGAATCGAATTCCGTCCTTCGCGCTGAAGCGTGAGGGGTACCAGGCCAGCTCAGTCATCCCGCCGATGTAAGGTGCGGCGATTGGCGCGGGTGAAATGATGCGATGGCCGTCGTCGCCCGCGCGCGCGGTGAACGACGAATAAATCGCGTGCCCGAGTCGATGCCCGATTCCAGTGCACTCGCACTTGTAATACAACGTATCCTGCCGCAGCGCCGCAGCGATGGCGTAGCGCGAGACGGTTTCCGAGAGAAATCGCCCATACTCGGATCCGAGGCGATCGCCGAATCCAGCTCCATCCTGGCCCCAGTCCGGCGGCGCATTCTTAGCTTGCTGGACTCCGGCGATCGCCGCCGTTTTCAGGAGCGTGTAAGGTCCGACTGCCTCGCGCACTAGATGATTCCATTTCTCCCCGGCAGTCGGGCGCGAGTAAGCTGCGGCGACGGGAAGATTGCTCGAAGCGGAAGGCTGAGGCTGACTGGTGGAACTCGCGGGTGGCGCTTCGCCAGGGGGTTGCTGCGCTAGCGCGACCGATGCGCCGCAGAGGATTGCAGTGACACCAACACACAGCGCGTAAATTGTAATGCGCATATTCGGCTAGAGCCCCGCGCAACTATTCTGCGAGAGGCTAAAACGATTCGTTGACGGCGGCGGCGACCTTCTTCGCCAGATCGTAGGTGGCGCGCAGGTTTTCTCCGTAAAAGCGGACTTTTCCTTCGAGATCTTTTTCGAGGAGGACCTTGCCGTCTTTGGACGTGAATTGGACCTTCATCTTGATGGAGGTGGCTCCGGCGACGGTGGTGACTTCGCGTTCCTTCTGGCTGCCTGCTGTGTAAGCCTCGGGGACCAGATGAAGGATGACGAGATCGGAAGCGCCGGCCGCGTCTTTGTCACCGCTGCGATAGACGTGCTGAAACTTCTTGGTCTTGGTCAATTCCCGAATTACGTTCTCGTACGTGGCGATGCGGAAATCCTCCGGAACGACCAGGTCCTGCGGCGGATCGATGCGCTCCACTTGAATGGCGGAGGCGCTCAACTTTTGCCCCGAAGCAGGCTTGGCATCCGATTGCGGCTGCGCCGGGAGAGAAGCGGCCAGCAGAAGTCCGCCTGCAAGAACGAGCGAGAGAATGGAGAGCGGTGCAATTCGGCTGAGCGGCTTCATGGCTTCTGCTCCTTCGGCGTGGTGTTTTCCTTCGGCGCGGGCACTTCGACGTGCGTGGATGTTTTCGCGCCCTGGGCCACGAGTTGATTCTTGACCTCGGTGGCCTTGCCCTTACCGAGCACGAAAATGGCGCCGTGCAAGCCGCCGTTCGCGTCTGTGTATTCGATGGTGAGAACTTCCACGCGGTGGGAGAACAGGCTCAGCACGCGGCCGCCGCCGTAAGGAACGGCTGCCTTCACGCCCGTGCCGACCATGCCGCTGATATCCTGGCGGCTCTCGGCGCCGGTGAAGATGTCGGTGATGGAAGCGGTGGTGATGTCGGCCTTCTGTTTCTCGGTCGTGAATTGAATCCCGGTGGGCAACTGGGCGAGAGTGCCGACGGCGCCGGGCTTGATGTTGTCAATTCCGAGAACGCATTTGACGTCCGCGGTCATGTTGCTCGGAAGAGTATTTTGAGCGGCTGGCGGCCGGCTGAAGACGGGCGCGGCTGGTGCGGCGAAGAGGATCGCGGCCACACCCAGAGCTAGAGCGTAATTTGAGATTCGCATAGACGGCTGGGCCTTTCGGACCCCACGATGCCGCAGGGTCAAGGTGCACGACTATACTCTGAATCGGGTCGGGATGCTTGCGAAATTTCGCTAGCGAGCCAGTTCGAAAGAACTACGACCTCGCAGAAAGTAGCCTGCATGCAACCAGGTGAGATTTGTCCGGTTTGTGCGCTGATCGGGACTTGACTGGAAGGAAGCTGTAGAAACGAGTTTGAGGCGGTGCCGTCTCAAATCTGTCAGATTGAATTCTACGAGGCGTCGTGACATGGGTCTTGACCTAGTTGTAGAGGGCTGCGCCAAGCCTGGGTATGAGAAGGAATGGCGCCGGCTATTGGAGCGCTCTTTTGCTGATGAAGAGCTATCGGAGGCGGAGGTTGCGCACTTCAAAGAAATTTCCGTTCCCGGCTATCAGCGCATCGGAGCACCGCAGGTTGGACGCGATAGCGCTGCAAACCAATGGATACTGGATGCACGAAAGGCGAACACACCAGAAGACGTAGCTGCAGTGTTGAAGGAGTTCGACGGCCACTATGTCGTGCGTCTCGTAAAATGTGATGGCGTGCCTATGTACTCTCATGGAGATTTGTACGAAGGAGCCGACGAGACGAGTTTCCGTGGGGCGTTTCTGAATGATTGCCAGGATGTGCTGAGCAAGGCCCTGTTAGAAGACGCATGGAACCATAAGTTTCCGGAACAAGCGGTAGCATATGGTAAAAGACTGCTTGCTGCGGCCGATGCTGCGGAAGCCAGAGCTACAGTCCCTACGCCGGGGCGTACGCTTCTTTCGCGCCTAGGGCTGTCCAAAGAGCGCGATCCGGTCGCGATTGCAGATCAGCTTGATATAGTTCGTTCAGCCGGGCGCTGGTTCGTTTTCTGGGGTGAGCGCGGCCACGCAGTCCGCGCATGGTTCTAATACCCACTTCTCCGGTTAGCGCGTCAATCGGGCATGTGGATTATTTTCGGGTGCGCCGTGACCGAGGCGTAAGCGGCAACGCTAAAGCTAAGAGAGTTGGTTCTATGAACGAAAGGGCTCAAACGTGCCGGCCGAGCAACTGAGACACGTGCTCAGTCTTACGTCGAACGATCGCATCGAAGCGCCCCGACGAGACGCTTGAAACGGATTTTCTTCTGCAACGGGCTTTAACCTTGCAGCACGAGTCGCCGGCCGCGCACTCTTCTACGACGTGCTCCAACCGCTAGGACTCGGCTTACTCAACGTCTTATTAACGCCGTGCCGACGGCTCTCTTCCCTAGGGCCTCTTGTTTTTTTCGTCCCAGAGCTTTGGTTCCCACAATTCGACTTTGTTTCCTTCGGGGTCCATTACCCACGCAAAAACTCCGTTCTCGTGGAATTCGGGGCCCTTCAAGAGCTCCGTGCCGGCATTCTTTAGTTGAGCGATCATTTCGTCCATATTGTCGATTCGATAGTTGATCATGAAACTCGATTCACTCGGGCTGAACCATTTCGTACCCGGCGCTGCGACAGCCCATGCCGTGGCACCTTTATCCTCTGCTTTGTCCTCGGTCCATTCCAGGGCGCAGCCTCCCCAGTCCTCAAGCTTGATGCCGAGATTCTTTTTGTACCATTCGCAAAGAGCTTTTTCGTCAGTCTTCGCTTTAATGAATACGCCGCCAATTCCAGTGACTCTGGCCATTTGTTTCCTCTCTCTTTTAGATAAATTTCTTGGCAGTGCGTTACGCTGTCGCGGCGGTCTGCGCCGATTCCGGCCGCGCCTTTTTTCTCAGAACCGCTGCCGAAATCAAGGTGATCAGCAATCCGATCGGGAACGGCTCCATGAACGTCATCAGCATACGGTAAACCGGATTTGCGTAGTTTACTTTCATCTGTTGAATCTCATCGATTTTCGCCTGCACCTCTTGCGCACTCTTGCCGGACGCCTGCGCCTTGGCAATCATGGCCGCTGAATACTTGTCCATGAAGTCCTGAAAAACCGTGCGGGACAAAACTTCCCACGTCCCGACGTAGAACAGGCACGAGATCAGAGTGATGCAGATTCCTACACCAAACCCCTTCGCAAAGCTGATGTGGCCATCCCCCACGTTATCGCGATACGACCGGATGCCGAAATACACCAGGAGGAATGACAGCACAATTGAGGTGTAGCCAAGGATCAGGGCCCGATCGTTCCCAATCCGGTTGTAAAACGGAATAAAGCAAACCATCAGCGACGACGAAATAACGCCGGAAATCAACCCGAACGTAAGGACTGTCTTTTTCACTTCCGTATCCTCCGGTATATGAAGATTGCCAACTGGCGCAATCTAGCCGCCTCCTGCGGAATTGTCGTCATCCTTTCGGGTGATTTTAGCCGGGAGGGCCAAAAATCATGCTTTGGACTGAGGTGGTTGCCTTCAAGAGCCGTCCTCCGGAGCGGTATTGTCCTCCAGAGCGATGTTCAGGGTAGCAAGCCGAATTCCTTGCCCAATTGCACGGCTTGCGTCCGGCGCTTGGCGCCAAGTTTATCGAAAACGCGGCTGGAGTGCGTCTTCACCGTGTTCTCGCTCACGAAAAGCTTCTCCGCGATTTCGCGGTTGCTCATGCCTTTGGCGATCAGTTCCAGAATTTCCAGCTCGCGCGGCGTAATTTCTAGCTCTTCTAGTTTTTTTGAGTTCAGGGCGAATGGCTGCCCGGCCGGAACAGGAACGTGCACTTCCTTCAATACAATCTGCTTCCGGGTCAGCCGCAGCCCGAGCCAGATGCCAAACGCCGAAAAAGTCGCCGCCGTCAGTCCGCCATAGATCTCAATCGAATGCTCAACGACCAGGTAGCGATACTCGGTCCACTTGAGGAGGGTGATGAGAATTCCGCCCGCAAGCCCAAACAGAATGATGTGGCGCCAAAGGCGCGCCTTTTGGCTCTTAGCCGATTGCTCGGTGCCGGTGGAGGTGCCTGGAGAATTCACGCTCGATTGCATTACGCAAGGCTATACCACATAAGGGTCAGATAGTCCTGAGAGCAAATTAGGATTTTGGGGCAAAACTCAATACAGAAATAGTGAAAGCAAGGATGTCCGGCGGAGGAAACTGAATTCGATGGGAATGGGCACTCTCCACGAAGTCTATTCCGCCTTATCCTTCATTGCCTTTAGACTTGCTTTCACCAGGTTCTTCACCAATGTCATTGGTACTGGTTTATCCATTGGGAAGCTAA
>Ga0116215_1000636_pt1 | contig 25991 bp, 28 predicted proteins | sample Sb_taG_7_FD_89698 | JGI IMG/M metagenome (GOLD analysis project Ga0116215, IMG submission 89698) | Peat soil microbial communities from Weissenstadt, Germany - Sb_50d_2_FS metaG | ecosystem: Environmental > Terrestrial > Soil > Wetlands > Peat | place: Germany: Weissenstadt | collected 2010-09-21
CGCCTGGGCCGAACGCATCCAGGACCATCCCGACTCGATGCCCTCGACCGCCGAGCTGGAAGACATGGCGAGGACCTGGGCGCTGAGCGTGAACTTCCTTTTGGAGCTGGCGGGCAGCGAGCCACCGAGGGAGTACATGCACGCCAACCAGGCGGCGCTTTCCGAGGCGGCGAGCATCCGCTTCCTGCGCGAGCTGCACCAAGCCTAGGGCCGCCCGCGAGGTTCGTCCCGGCCTCCCAGGACGACCTCGCGCCTAAAGGGCGCAAGGCGCGCTTCCAGGCGAACCTCGCCGCCATCCGACTCGCCCGCGCCCTGGCTGAAGGGGACCGTCAGGCGAACGTGGACGAGCAACGGGTGCTGGCGCGCTGGTCGAGCTGGGGCGCGATCCCGGACGTCTTTGACAACGCGAAGGACGACTGGAGCGCCGAGCGGGCCGAGCTGCGCAGCCTGCTCTCCGATGCGGAGTGGGACGCCGCGGCGAGGACGACGATCAACGCGCACTACACCGACCCGCTGATCGCCAGCCAGATGTGGCGCACCATGCACGCCCTCGGCTTCGAGCACGGGACGGTCTTGGAGCCGGGCAGCGGCGCCGGCACCTTCATCGGCCTCGCGCCGGAGGCAGCGCAGATGACCGGCGTGGAGCTTGACCCGCTCACCGCCTCGATCTCCGCCGCCCTCTACCCGCACGCGAGCATCCGGGCCGAGTCGTTCGCCGACACCCGCCTGCCCGAGGGCACATTTGATGCGGCGATCGGCAACGTGCCGTTCGGGAACGTGACCCTGCACGACCCGGTACACAACCCAACACGCCAGTCGATGCACAACCACTTCATCCTCAAGTCGCTGCGGCTGACTCGGCCGGGCGGGCTGATGGCGGTCCTGACCTCGCATTACACGATGGACGCGCAGAACCCCGGCGCCCGGCGAGAGATCGCCGAGCTTGCCGAGCTGATCGGCGCGGTCCGCCTGCCCACCGGCGCGCACCGCCGCGCCGCCGGCAGCGACGTCGTTACTGACCTGTTGATCCTCCGCCGCCGCGAACCGGATCGGCCGCCGGCCGGCGAGCGGTGGGAGACCGTCGTGCCGATCACCGTGGACGGCAGGCCGATGAAGCTCAACGCCTACTTCGATGCTCACCCCGAGCACATGCTCGGCCAGCTCGGCATCAGCCGCGGTATGCACGGCGCGGACACGCTCACCATCACCGGGAACCTCGACGATCTCGAAGACGAGCTGGCCGACACGCTCGACCGGATCACCGTGGCCGCGCGCCGTGAGGGACTGGTGATGAGCGACCGGACGCCGCGTGGAGAGGCACGCCGAGCGGCGCACGCGCCCTCGCCGCCGGAGCTGTGGGACGGCACGATCGTCGTCGCGCAGGGCGGCGGCTTCGCTACGGTCGCCGCAGGCGAGCTGGAGCGGCTCCAGGTCCCAAAGTCGGCTGCGCGCGAGCTGCGCGCCCTATTGGGGCTGCGGGACGACGCCACCCGTCTGCTGGGTCTGGAGGCGGCGAGCGTTGATGACACCGAGGAGATCACCGCCGCGCGCGCGTCGCTGATGCGCGACTACCAGCGCTACGTCGGGGCGCACGGGCCATTGAACCGCTACAGGCTGCGGGCGACCGGCCGCACCAACGACACGGGCGAGCCGACCTACGCGCGGGTCGCGCCCACGCCGATCCGGCTGTTGCGCGCCGACCCGTTCGGGCCGCTGGTGCTGGCGTTGGAGCAGTTCGACGAGGAAGACCAGACCGCGCGGCCGGCGGCGATCATGACCCGCCGCGTCGTCGCACCGCGAGCCGAGGTCCAGGGCGTGGAGACGCCGGCGGACGCGATCGCGGTCAGCCTGGACCGCATCGGCCGCATCGACCTGCCGCTGGTCGCCGACCTGCTCGGAATGGGAGAGCCCGAGGCCCGCGCTGCGCTGGCCGGGATGGTGTTCAGCGACCCTGACAGCGGCGAGCTCGTTCACGCCCCCGCCTACTTGTCCGGTGACGTGCGCGCCAAGCTACAGAGTGCCCGCGCCCGCGCGGCTGAGGACCCGACATTCCAGGCCAACGTCGACGCGCTCGCGGACGTGCTCCCGGCCGACCTGGGCGTGGAGGACATCGCGGCCCGGCTCGGCGCGGTATGGATCAGCGAGCAGGTTCACGAGGAGTTCCTGTGCGAGCTGCTGCGCTGCGAGGAGGTGCGGGTGGAGAACCCGCTGGCGGGCATGTGGGAGGTCCGCGGCGGCCGGCAAGGCATCCTCGCCACCTCGGAGTGGGGCACCGCACGCCGGCCGGCTCCTGACATCGCGCAGGCGCTGATGGAGCAGCGCACCCTTTTGGTCTACGACGAGTACGAGGACGCCGACGGCAAAACCCGCCGCGTGCTGAATCCGATCGAGACGACCGCCGCGCAGGAGAAGGCCGACGCCCTCCAAGAGCGCTTCGGCGAGTGGGTATGGGAGGACCCCGCCCGCGCCAAGGCGCTGGTTGACGAGTACAACCGCCGGTTCAACAGCATCGTGCTACGCGACTACACCGGCGCCGGGGAGTACCTGTCGCTGCCCGGCATGGCCGCCAGCTTCACCCCCGGCGAGCATCAGCGTGCAGCGGTCGCGCGGATGATCGCCGAGCCCGCCGCCGGCCTGTTTCACGAGGTCGGCGCCGGCAAGACCGCCGAGATGATCATCGGCGCGATGGAGATGCGCCGCATGGGGCTCATCGCAAAGCCCGTGGTCGTCGTGCCGAATCACATGCTGGAGCAGTTCGGCCGGGAGTGGTTGCAGATCTACCCGCAGGCGCGCATCCTCGCCGCCTCAAGCCAAGATCTCACCGCCGAGAAGCGCCGGCTCCTCGTCGCCAGGGTCGCCGCGAACGAGTGGGACGCGATCGTGATGACCCAGGGTGCGTTCGCGAAGATCCCGCTACGCGCCGAGACCCAGGCCGCCTACATCCAAGGACAGGTGGATGACGTTCGGCGGGTGCTCCAAGACGCCAAGGGCGAGCAGCGGATGAGCGTCAAGCGGATCGAGCGCAAGCTGCTCGCGCTGGAGAACAAGGTCAAGACCCGTACCGACCAGGCCCGCGACCGCGGCGTCTGCTTCGAGGACACCGGGATCGACTACGTGATCGTCGACGAGCTGCACATGTACAAGAACCTCGCCACCGACTCCAACATCCGTGACGCCGCGATCGAGGGCTCCGAGCGCGCCTCAGACCTGCACATGAAGCTGGAGTACCTGCGTTCGGAAGGCCGCGAGCGGGTAGTCACCGGCGCCACGGCGACCCCGATCGCGAACAGCGTGACCGAGGCGTATGTGATGCAGCGCTACCTGCGCCCCGACCTGTTGGAGAACGCCGGGATCGGCGCGTTCGACGCCTGGGCCGCCACGTTCGGGCAGACCGTCACACAGATGGAGATGGCCCCGGCCGGCAACAGCACGTTCCGCATGAAGACCCGCTTCGCGAAGTTCTCAAACGTCCCCGAGATGCTGCGCATGTGGTCCGTGTTCGCCGATGTGAAGACCGCCGCCGACCTGCGCCTACCCACCCCGGATTTGGCTGTGCGCGAGGACGGGCAGCGTGCTCCCGCCACGGTCGCGGTGCAGCCGACCGTCGAGCTTGAGCAGTTCATCGAGCACCTCGGTGAGCGCGCCGAGGCGGTCGCGGCCAAGCGCGTGGACCCGAGCGAGGACAACATGCTCACGATCTCCACCGACGGCCGCAAGGCCGCCCTGGACATCCGCATGGTCCTCGCGGATGGCCCGTCCGGCCCGACGAAGGTCGACGCCGCCGCCGACGCGATCCACCGAGTCTGGGAGCGGACCCGCGAGAACGAGTACCTCGACACGATCACGGGTGAGCCCTCACCCGTGCGTGGCGCGCTGCAGCTGGTGTTCTCCGACATCGGCACGCCGAACCCGGATCGCTGGAACGCCTACGACGAGTTGCACCTGCAACTCGTCGCCCGCGGGATGCCCGGCGAGCAGGTCCGCTTCATGCACGAAGCCAAGACCGACGTCGAGAAGGCCCGCATGTTCGCCGCCGCGCGCGCCGGGCACATCGCCGTGCTGATCGGCAGCACGCAGAAGATGGGCGTCGGCACCAACGTCCAAGCCCGCGCCATCGCTCTGTATCACCTGGACTGCCCGTGGCGGCCCTCAGACATCGCGCAACGCGAGGGCAGGATCATGCGGCAGGGAAACCAGAACCCGGAGGTCGCGATCGTACGGTTCGTCACCGAGCGGTCCTTCGACAGCTACATGTGGCAGGGCGTCGAGCGCAAGGCGACGTTCATCGCCCAGCTCATGCGCGGCCGGCTCGACAGCCGCGAGATCGAGGAGATCGACTCCAGCGCACTCTCCGCGGCAGAGGCCAAGGCCATCTCATCCGGCAACCCCTTGCTCTTGGAGCACTCCACGCTCTCCAACGAGATCGCGCGGTTGCGGCGGCTGGAGCGCGCCTACCAGCGGAACGAGCACATGCTCACCCACACCAGGCGCGAAGCTCAACACGCCGCCGAGCGTGCCAGCGAGCAGATCGCCGGCCTGGAGGCCGCGCTGCCGCGGGTGATCGACACCAGCGGCGAGCGCTTCCGCATCCAGCTCCACGACCGCAGCTACGACTCGCGCGTGCAGGCCGCAGCCGCGCTCGCGCGCTGGGCTAACAACGAGGGCCTGAAGTGGGCGCCGCGCTACACCAAGCGCGACTACGGGCCGATCGGCCAGATCAGCGGCTTTGAGATCCAGCTCGCTGTGCGCCCCGGCATGGGCGGCCTGGAAGCCGAGATCACGCTCGACGGCGTACCCCGCAGCACGTTCAGGATCGACAGCGACACTCTGCTCGACGGCCAGGTCGGGCTCGTCCAACGCATCGAGAACCGCGTCTCTGGCATCCCCACCCTGCTCGCTTCCGCCCGCGAAGACCTGGCCGCCGCGCAACAGACCGTCGCCGACGCTGGCCAGCGCATCGGCCAGCCATTCCGCCACGCTGAGACCCTCCACGACGCTGAGCGGCACCTGGCCGATGTCGAGGCGCAGCTCGCCGAACTCAACGACGACGCCGAACCAGGGCAGCAGGACCCACCAGAGGAGCCGCTCGAGGCTCGGCTCACCGTGCAGACGCTCCACGCCCAGCATCCGTCTCCCGCCGCGCTGGCGCCAGTAGAGCGCCCGACGCCGCCGAGCTTCGTCCCCGCCGCGCGCCAGGCGCGCCAGCCGCGCGAGACGCCCGACCTCAGCATGTAGCCCGCCTGCGCAACGCGGCGCGATCCGATCAGCCCGGCCGGTCGCTGGGGAGCCGTCTCGCACCTGCCCAGTAGCGCACCGGACCCGCCGGTGCCCAACGCGCAGGAGAGCAAGCGAACATGAGCAGCCAACCTCCCGAACCACCGAGCAACCGCCCCTACGACCAGGACAACGACCCGGACACCGAGAACCTGGAGCCCGAGCAGATCACGGCCCAAGCTGGCCAGGACATGGAGCTGGCGCACCCGGTCAACTGGCGCACCATGACCGCCGAGGACGCCGAGTACGAGTGGCTCGCGCTCAACGAGTGGGTCGACTGGCTGCGCCACACCTTCGGGCTGCCGGCCTCAGTCATCCCGCCGGCATGGCACTGCCACCCCGAGCTGGTCTGGGAGCTGTCCGCGCTGCACCTGCACTGGCTCGGCGCCTATGACCCCGCCCAGCACGCCTCCGCCCCGATCGGCTGGCTCGCCGACTTCCACGCCGCCCAGGCTCGCCTGCGCGAGTGGGTCGCGCTGTCCGGCACCCGCCTGGACCGCGACCGCCCCACCCGGCAGACCATGTGGCCCGGCGAAGAACCCCAACCCGCCCAACCCGAGACACCGATCATCAACCGTGACGAGGAGTTCGTCGCGTTCGTGATCGCCGACGTCAACCGCCGCGCGGAAGCCGAAGCACAGGTCTCCCGCCGGGGCAAGGCCGAGCCGGAGGACCGGCCGTGATGCCCCTGGCTCCTGCCGCGCGTCGATCGGAAGGCATCGTGGCGGCGAGCCCAGACGAGCCGGCGCAGGCCACCGAGCCGGTGTCGAGCTGGCAGACGAACCTACGGCAAGCCGCGTCAGAGGTGGCGCGGCGGTTCCCGCCGATGACTGCCGAGCAGGCAGCCGTGGTCCGCCGCGCCCTGCGAAAACAGCGGCGATGACCGGCGCCACGGGTCATCGGACCCGTGGCGCGATCAGGACTCGCTCAGGCTCGAAGGCGTTCTGCCCCCGGTTGGCGGTCCGCTGCACCCGCACGTCGAAGACGGCCTTGAGGATCTTGCGCTGCTCCGCCAGCGCCAACTCGTCCCACGCCGCCCGCACGTCGCCGGCAGTGACCAGGGCCCTGATGTTCTCGTCACTGATCGGCGGGACCAAAGCACGCTGCGCCTGCTCGATCTTCGGCCGCAACTGCTGCTCGACCCTGGTCAACATCGACAACGGCAGCTCGCCAGCCGCGTAGCGGTCGGCCGCCTCATCCAACCGCTGCTGCAACGAGGCCAGCTCCTCCTCGACTGCGTGGGCCTGTGCGAGCCACCCGTCGCCGTCGGTCGCGGTCAGCCGGGCCAGGTTCGCCGGCTGCTCAAACCACGCCAACGCGACCTCCTGCACATAGGCGTCCAAGCCGGGCTGGGAGATCGTCGTCTTGTAACACCCCCTGAACTGGCAGTGGTACTTCACCGCGTCGGCCTTGTTCTTCCGTCGCAGCACCGCCCGCTTCAACGGCCGCCCGCAGTAATGGCAGCGGGCGATGTGAACCATCAGCGTCTTCGCCGGCATCCCACCGCCGCCCCTGACCCTGCGACCAGGGTCAGCAAACAGACGCTGGAGCTTCTCGAAGTCCTCCCAACTAATCAGCGGCTCCCAATCGGCATCGCCGATCACTTGCCCGCGGTAGACGCGCTTGCCGGCGATCGTCGGGTTTTGCAGCAGATGCCGGATCGTGTACGTGTCCCACCCGCGCGGATGCTCGGACCACGGGCGCATCGGCGTCGGCTCACCCGCGTCCTGCAACCGCATCGCAACCGACCACATGCTCGCTCCCGCCAGCACGTCCCGTGCCGCATCGCGCACGATCTGGCCGGTGTGCGGATCGGGCTCCTGGCGAACCAGCACCCCGGTCCGCTCGTCATACACACGCCGATACCCAAAGGCCAGCCGGCCGTGCGGACGGCCCTTCTCCGCGTTCCGCCGGGCCGTGCGCAACTGCCGCTCGCGCATCGTGTTCGCGTCCGCCTCCGCCCTGAGAAACTCGAAGCCCATCATGAAACTGTCATCCGAGCGGGAGAAGTCGTAGACCCGCCCCTGCGTCAGATACAGCACCCCAGCTCGCTGGCACGCCGCTCGCAGCTGCACATAGATCGCCAGGTCACGACCCGCTCGGGAGGGCTCCCAGGTCACAAACCCCTGAATCTGCCCCGATTCGATCAAGCCCAGGGCCACCTCGAACCCCTCCCGCTCCTTGCGCCGCCACTGCGACGCCGAACGATCCGCATCGGTGATGACGTCCACCACCCGCCACCCCAGCGGCTCACACCACGTCCGGCAATCAGCGATCTGATCGCCGATCGAGCGCAGCAACCGCAGCCGATCCTTCGACGCCCGACCATATATCACCGCGTCGATCACACCACTACTCGCCTCAACACCGAGGCCCTTATTCTTGCTGATGCTCTGCACGCCCATGAGGTACGCGCTCCTTTCCAACCCCCCCTTCGCATCCTCGACGAGCCCACCGCGGGCCTCGATCCGCAGGGCCGCCTGGCGCTGTGGGAGATCCTCGGCGAGCTCAACCGCGAGGGCCAGACGATCCTGCTGACCACGCACTACATGGAGGAGGCCGACGCGCTGTGCGACCGCGTGGCGATCATGGATCACGGCAAGATCCTCGCGCTCGACACGCCCGAAGCGCTCAAGCAGTCGGTCGGGGCTGACACGATCGTCACGGTCAAGGCCGGTGGCGACCCCGACGCGCTGGCCGCGCAGCTCACCGCGCAGGTCGCAGGCGCGACGCGCACGCGCGTGGTCGATGGCGCGGTGGAGCTGCACGTCAAGGGCGCCGAGCGGCTCGTGCCGCAGGTCGTCGACGCGGCCGAGAGTGTGGGCTTCGACGTCGTCGACCTGGCGGTGTCCGAGCCGAGCCTCGAGACCGTGTTCATCAACCTCACCGGCAAGGAGCTGCGCGACTGATGGCCGCCGCCCCCTCGATCGCGCGGGAGCATCCGCGCATAACGCTCGAGCCGACGCGCTCGACGCTCGCCGCCAGCCGCATCGCGCTGCGCGCGCTGATCCTGCGCGACCTGGTGGTGCTGTGGAAGAACCGCTGGGAGTTCGTGGTCCGCACACTGATCCAGCCGTTCCTGCTCGTGTTCGTGTTCCTGTACGTGTTCCCCAGGATCGGCCAGGGCATCGGCGGCAGCGGCGGCAGGGCCAGGGAGTCGGCGTTCGCGACCGTGCTCGTTCCCGGCGTGGTCGGGATCTCGATCATGTTCCAGGGCATCCAGGCCGTCGCCCTGCAGCTGTCGACCGAGTTCGGCTACACGCGCGAGATCGAGGATCGCGTGCAGGCGCCCTGCCCGATCTGGCTGGTGGCCGTCTCGAAGGTCTTCTCCGGCGCCGCGCAGGGGCTGATCGCCGCCGTGATCGTGTTCCCGATCGCCGCCGTCGTGCACGCGTCGGGCGTGAGCGCGCACCTGTCCGTGCACTGGTGGGTAGTGATCACGCTGATCCCGCTCGCGTGCGTGACGATGACCTCGCTCGGCCTTCTGCTTGGGACCGCGTTCGAGCCGCGCAACATCGGGTTGATGTTCGGGTTCGTCGTGCTTCCGCTGACGTTCCTCGGCGGCACCTACTACCAGTGGACAAAGCTCTCGCCCGTGCAGGTAGGCGGTGTGCACTGGCTGCAGATACTCGTGCTCGTCAATCCCCTGATCTACGTCAACGAGGGCATGCGCGCCGGACTGACCGAAGCCGCGCACATGCACCTGTACATCGTCTACCCGGTGCTGATCGGCTTCTGCGCCGTGTTCCTCGGGCTCGGTCTGCGCAAGTTCCGCGGCCGGGTGCTGTCGTGATCACTCGGGCGCCCACGCCTCGCCCTGCGCCGAACGCTGCAGGCCGATCCACAGCCCGTTCATCGCCGTCGCCACGATCCGCGCGCGCGGCACGTGCTGATGCTCGTACCACCACAGCGCCAGTCCCTGCAACACCGACCTCACCATCTCCCACACCAGCTCCAGCGTCTCCTCGTCGAGGATCGCCGCGCCCGGCTCGCCGGTGCTCGCCGCGCCCAGCTCGCGCGCCAGCAGCGGCAAAAGCATCGCGCGGCTGGCGACCCTGATCCGCTCGTGCATCGCCCGCACCTGCGGGTCGCCGGTCGTCTCGCGGAACAGCATCTTCCACGCATACGGGTGGATCTGCACGTACGCGAACCACGCGTCGAACGCGCGCTCCACGCGCCGCTCCTGAGCGTCCTCGCCGCGCAGCTGCTCGCGCCACACGACCCGCAGCTCGGCCAGGTGGCGTTCGAGCAGGCGCGCGTGCAGGTCGCGCTTGGACGCGAAGTGGTCGTACAGGACCGGCGCCGACACCCCCGAGCGGCGGGCGATCTCGTCCATCGACGCGCCCTCGTAGCCGCGCTCGGCGAACACCTCCGTCGCCGCCGCCTCGATCAGCTCGCGGCGCGCCCCCGCACTCAAGCGCGAACGCGCCGGCTTGTCACCAGACACCCCAATTGACAACCTAACGCTCCCTAGGTAACCTGCACGAACGCCGCCTAACGATTATTAGGTTAGTGCTCGCGATCCCGAATCGAAAGGGGCTGGTCTTGCAGGAGCGCGTGATCGAGGACCCGGTGCTTGCCCAGCGCTACATCTTCCGCGACGCCGTCGCCGAGGACGGGGTGGATGTGCTGCAGCTCGAGACGTGGGTGCAGCCCGGCGGCGGGGTCCTGATCCCGCACGTGCACCCGCAGATGGAGGAGCGCTTCAAAATGCTCGAGGGGCAGGTGAGCTTCCTGGTGGGTCGCAAGTGGATCGCCAAGGGCGCCGGCGAGGAGGCGGTCGTGGCGCGCGGCGTTCGGCATGCGTACCGGAACACCGGCCGCGAGGTCGCGCACTTCATGTGCGAGACGCGCCCGCGCTCGCAGGAGCTGCAGCAGTTCCTCGAAGACGCCGCCGGGCTCAACCGCGCCGGCAAGCTCACCAAGCGCGGTGTGCCCAAGAGCCTCAGCGGACTGCTCGCCGGGGCGGTGATGCTGCAGCACTATCGCGAGATGGTCGTGTTCACCTTTCCACCGCCGTTCCTGCAGCGAGCCGTCATGGGTCCGCTCGCGCGGGTCGGTGAACGGCGGGGGTACAGGGCTGGGAGCTTCGGCTGAGGCGTTCGGTGAGACGTCAGCTTGGGCACAGGACCGTGATGCCGTGCTCGCGCGCGCCGTCGGCAAGGCGCTTGTCGTAGGTCATCAGCGCGTCGAGCTCGCCCGCCTTGGTGAGTCGGACTGCCGTGGCGAGGTGGATAGCGTCGAGTGTGCCCACGGTGGTCGGAGAGATGGTCTCGGCACTCGCCAAGACATCTTCGTCCAGGGGTATCAGCAGGACGCTGTCGAGTATCCGGTCGGCCGCTTCAAGGGCGTCCTCGCGGCGGCCAACGCGCCGCAGCTCGATGCGCAGAAGACGGCTGGCGACACGCTGATCGAACTTGGCGAGGTCGCGCTTGATCGCTGTCTTGTCGGGCTCTTCGAGGATGACTCGTCCGAAGACGCTCGTGTCGACATATACGCTCGAGCGTGCGTCCTCAGAATCTGTCACGACGATCTTCGGCGAGAATCGCGTCCGTCGTGCCGGCCGGCGCCGGTTTGCTGCGTGGCGGAAGGTTCGCGATCGTCTCGAGCAGGTCGCCCTTCGGGATCGTCGCGCCGTACTTCTCAGCGAGTTTCAGGTAGTAGGGATCGACGGCGCCGTGCGATGGCACGAGTCGTGCGACCTCATGCCCTCGCTCGGTGACCGTCAGCGTCTCTCCGACCTTGACTCGCTCCAAGTAGCGGCTCAGGTTCTGGCGCAGCTCGCGAACGCCCACCGTTTTAGTTGCGGATGTTGGACGTGTGGCAGCCATTGTGCGTCACAATGTAGCACATGCGGCAGTAGGCTGAGTCGTTATCCCTGATTCTCGGCCACGCTCGGCGGCTCGATGATCTCGACTCTGTACCCATCGAGGTAGTGAACGGTTTGCAACTCGCTAGGCGAGGCCGGGAAGGAGGTTGAACGCCTCAACGTGGCGCGGGCGTACCACGGTGAAGTGGCGGCGATCGAGTGTCGCCACTTCGGTCACGCCAAGGCGCTCGGCGGCAGCGATGACTGATGCGTCGACCGTGCCAAGGGGAAGGTCGTGGTAGCGCGCGACCAGATCTGCGGTTCGCAGGATGTCCTTGGAGTCGACCGGCTCCAGGCTCATCTCGCCAGCCGCGAGGTCGCCGAGGAATCGAGTCTCGGCCTGCCAACCGAGACGACTTGCGATCAGGTATGCGACCTCGGTAACGACGAGGGTCGGGACGATCAGGGGGCCGGGATGAGTCTCCAGCAACTCAAGGCACGCCTCGTGATGAGCGTCGTCGCCGTCCACATAGGCGTAGAGTGGGCCGGCGTCAATGATGAGCGCTATCGCTCAGCTCCGCGCTGATGATTTGCTCGATTCGCTCGGAGATGTCGGTGTTGCCGCTGTGGCCGGCGGCAGCGGCTCGCAGTTGTCGACGCCCACCTCGTAGATGGGCTTCGAGCGCCGAGCGCGTGACGTCTGAGATGGTGCTGCCGCGGCGTCTCGCCTCGTGTCGCAGCCGCTCGTCGAGCTCCTCGGGGATCTTTACTGTCGTGCGTACCATGATATGCCAGCATATCACTTCAAGGCCCGGGCTTCGAGCTGCGGCGTGTCAGCGGCAGCCATCACGTCTTCGCGCATCCGGACATCCCACAGCTGATCAATCTGCAATCGGTACGCGGACAAGCAAAGCCCTACCAGATTCGGCAGCTCGTAAGGCTGGTCGAGCGCTACGATCTTAGGCTCAAGGACAGGCTATGAGCGATTATCACATCAACGTGTTCTACAGCGACGAGGACGGCGCGTACGTGGCCGACATTCCTGACCTGGAGGCATGTTCGGCGCTCGGCTCAACGGCGGAGGAGGCCTTGGCCGAGGTCGAGCGAGCCAAGCAAGCGTGGTTGGCTGCTGCCAGGGAGGCGGGTAAGCAGGTCCCGGAGCCGCGCTATCGTCCGGCTATCTACGTCCGCTAGCCAAGACCGGGCACCCCTCGAACGGCCCTGAGATTGATCGCCACCTCAAGGGCGCCATCGATAGGACCGAAAGTCGCGCGCACACTTCTGGACCCAGTGAGGCCGCAGCCGGTGTCGCTTCGATGCCAACGTTTGACCGACCAGTCAATCGGCCAGTAGACGACAGAAACCACTCGCAAGACGCCAAAATTTGCGTCATGCTGTTCAACCGGACAAGCCAAACATCGCCCAGAAGTATGCAAAAGGCCCGGATTTCCGGGCCTTTTGCCTTCCTGCTCGTGATAATCAGACGCAGCTTTGACCCAAACGCACCCCCCACAAGGGCCGGTAACTAGATCGTAACAAAGGTTCACAAAAAGATTACATATGTGATCTTCACAAGTTCTTAACCCGCTTCGGTCGTCAAATTTGCCCCCGATCGTTCACAAAAACGAAACACCAACGACGTTGGCGTCGGTGAGCCTTCCGTTTGCTCCCCACGAGTCGCCCTTAGACCTCGCGATGTTTGGCTTGTCCCAATCATCGACTTGGTTTCAGCTTCCTCGAATTCGTTCGATGGACTGCTTTCGAGCGATGAGTCAAGGATGAGGGACCGAACTGGGTCCCGCGCCAGCCGCTCCGACACGGCCTACCCGGTGTCGGACAAAGCACGGGAAACAGGCTGATTTACAGCGGACTCAGCCAGTCTCGATCAACTCGATCCGATACCCATCCGGGTCCCTGACAAAGCAGAGCCGCGAGCCGCCCTCGCGCACGGAGTACGGCGGCTTCTCCGGCTCGATGCCCTGCTCGGCCAGGCGCGCGAGCGTGCCGTCGAGGTCGTCGGCGGTGATCGCGATGTGGCCGTAGCCGCTGCCGGGCTCGTAGAAGTCCACGCCGAAGTTGTAGGTCAGCTCCAGGCGCGGCATGTCGCCATCGCCCGGCTGGTTCATGAAGACGTTCACCGCCTCGTCTTTGATCGGCAGGCGGCCCATCTCCTGGAAGCCAAGGGCTTCGTAGAAGGCCACCGAGCGGTCGATGTCGGTGATGCGGTAGCAGGTGTGGATGAGAGCCATGGGTGGAGTCTAAGCGCAGGCGTCCATCGGCGCACGCGGTTGCCGCGGGTGCGCAGACCGGTCGTCGTGGTGCGCCCACCACCACCGCGGCTGTGTATCTAGACTGGCGGCCGTGCGGACCCTGATCGTCGGCCATGGCGGGCGCGAGAGCGCGCTTGCGCGTGCGATGGCCGAGCACAGCGAGCTGCACGCGTTCGTCGGCCACGAGAATCCCTCGATCGTCGGCTACGCGGCCGCGTCCGGCGGCAGCCACCAGGTCGGCGACGTGTGCGATCCGAGCGCCGTTGCGGCGTTCGCCCGCGCGCGGGAGATCGACATCGCGATGGTCAGCGCGGACGAGCCGCTCGCCGCGGGCGTCGTCGATGCCCTGCTCGCTCAGGGAACGCGCGCGGTCGGCCCGACCGCGGCGGGTGCGGAGATCGAGTGGAACAAGGTGTTCGCGCGCTCGCTGCTCGCCGAGGTCGCGCCGGAGGCGGTCCCGATGCTGCGGATCGCGCGCAGCGCCGGCGAGCTGGACGATGCGTTCTCCGCGTTCGGCTCGACCCCCGTCGTCGTCAAGCCGGCCGGCTTGACCGGCGGCAAGGGCGTGAAGGTCATGGGGCCACATCTGGCCACCCACGAAGACGCCAAGGTGTACGCGCTCGAGCTGCTGGCCGGCGGCGGAGCCGGCGAGTCGGTGCTGATCGAGGAGGTGATCCTCGGCGCCGAGTTCACCATCCAGGCGATCAGCGACGGCAAGACCGTCGTCTTCCCGCCCTCGACCTACGACTTCCCGTATCGCTTCGAGGGCGATCGCGGGCCGGGCACGGGCGGGATGGGATCGCTGTCTACGGGCTCCAACGCGTTGCCGTTCATGACCGACGCCCACTATCTGCAGGCCTGCTCGATCATCGAGCGGGTCATCGCGCGCCTGGCGGTACAGGGACGCCGTTTCAGCGGGGTGATGAACAGCGGCTTCTTTGCCACCGCCGACGGCGTCAAGGTGATCGAGTTCAACGCGCGCTTCGGCGATCCGGAGTGCATGAACATCATGGGCCTGTTCGACGGCGACTGGCCGTATGTGATGGAGCGGATCGCGAGCGGCGCGCTCGAGCCCGCCGACGTGCCGCTGCGCCCCGAAGCGTCGATGGTGCTCTATCTGGTCTCGCCGGACTACGCCCTGCGTCGCGGTCCCGCGTATGAGTTCACGCTCGAGCGCGAGCGGATCGAAGCTGAGGGCTGCCGCGTGTTCTTCTCCTCTGCCGTCCAGATCGGCGAGCACGCCTACCGCACCGTCGGCACCTCGCGCGCGGTCGCACTCACCACCACCGCGCCCACGCTCGAGCAGGCACGCCAACGCGTGGTGCGCGTCGCCGAGTCGGTGCCCGTGCTCGAGTGGCGTCGCGACATCGGGCAGATGAGCTACCTCGAGGGCCTGGGCGCGCTCGTGCGCGGCGAGGGTGTCGCCGGTCCCGACTCGCTGCTATCCAGCACGCGCTGAGCACGGCGCGTTCGCGGGTCGCGACCCGTTCGTGCAAGGATGGCGCCATGCTCGTAGAGCGCGCCAGCCACCCGCAGTTCCTGTCGAACACCTACCTGGTGGCCGACGGCGAGGGCGGGCCCGCGTTCTTCATCGACGCCGGCGGGCCGGTGCAGCCGCTGATCGAGGCCGCCGAGCGCCTCGCGCTCGCGCCCACCCACGTGCTTCTCACCCACCACCACTTCGATCACGTCAGCGAGGTCTCACAGCTGCGCGAGCGCTGGCCGCAGCTGCAGGTGCTGATCAGCGCGCGCGAGCGCGATCTCCTGGTGGATGCCGGCATGGCCGGCGATGGCGGGGCGGCCGGGAACGGGCTGGGCGGGCTGGGCGCGATCGAGGCCGGCCAGACACTGGCGTTCGGGGCGCTCGAGGTGCGCCCGCTGCACACGCCCGGGCACACAGCCGGGATGCTGTCCTTCCTCGTCGGCGCCGCGCCCGTGCAGGCCGGCTCCGGGCAGGCGTCCGGCCTGGCCGTCTTCACCGGCGACACCCTGTTCAAGGACTCGGTCGGCGGCGTCAGGGCGCCCGGCCACACCACCTACGACGACCTGCGCGACTCGATCATGGGCACGCTGATGGAGCTTGCGCCCGACACCGTCATCTACCCCGGCCACGCCGACGATACGACGGTGGCCCGCGAGTGGGACGCGAACGCCTTCATCCGCGTGTGGCGCGGCCTCGACCCCGAGGGCGCGCGCCCGTGCACCGCACTCGGCCAGCCCGCCACGCTGGTGCTGCTGGGCGCCGACTACGACGGCGGCACGAAGGCGTGGGTGCGCTGGCAGGACGGCTCGGACGACATCGTGCCCGGCTCGCGCGTGCAGCAGAGCTGAGCGGCGCCCGCCGGGCCCGGGCGGCAGGCGATTTGCGAGCTCCGCGGGCGTCCAGCTCGTAGCATGAAGGCGATGGCGCGCGAGAACGAGAAGATCCCGACCTCTCGCGCGCGGCGCACGGCGACCGTCGCCACGCTCGCCGCGAGCGAGGCGGTCAAGCAGTTCGGCACGCGCGCGGCCAACGTGACGCGCGGCGAGGACGCAGCCGAGGAGGCGATGGCCCGCCGCCAGCTGGAAACCGCCAAGCAGATCGTCGCGGTGCTGGGCACGATGAAGGGCGCCGCGATGAAGCTCGGGCAGGTGATGTCCTTCCTGGACGTCGGACTCGTGCCCGAGGAGCATCGCGACGAGTTCCAGCGGGAGCTTGCGAAGCTGCGCGACGCCGCTCCCACGGTGTCCTTCAAGCAGATGCGCCGTGTGATCGAGGACGACCTCGAAGCACCGATCTCCGAGGTGTTCGAGTCCTTTCAGGAGGAGCCGATCGCGGCCGCGTCGATCGGTCAGGTCTACCGGGCGAGGCTGCCCGACGGACGCGAGGTCGCGGTGAAGGTCCAGTATCCGGGTGTGGCAGCGGCCGTGCGCGCGGACATGCAGAACCTGGACATGATCATGCGCCTGCTCAAACGCATGACCCCCGCCCTGGATGTGAAGGCGATCGCCGAGGAGATCAAGGATCGCATCGTCGAGGAGCTCGACTACGAGCTCGAGGCCCAGAATCAGCGCTCGCTGGCGCGCATCTTCGCCGGGCACCCGTTCATCGTCGTTCCCGACGTCGTCAGCTCGCTCTCACGCGAGCGCGTGCTCGTCAGCGAGTTCGTCAGCGGCGTCGGCTTCGAGGAGCTCAAGGATCGCTCGCAGGGCGAGCGCGACCGGCTCGGTGAGATCGTCTTTCGCTTCTTCCTCGGCTGCCTCTACCGCCACCGCCAGTTCTCCGGCGACCCGCATCCGGGCAACTTCCTGCTGCTCGGAGACGGGCGCGTCGCCTTCCTGGACTTCGGGCTGTTCAAGCGCATGGAAGCCGAGCCGGTCGAACTCGAGCTCGCCTGCCAGCGAGCGGTCGTCGAGGGCGACGCCGGCAAGCTGCACGAGCTGCTCGCCGCCTCCGGCTTCCTGCCCGACCCCGAGCGCGTCGACCCCGATCATCTGCTCGCGTTCATCAGGGATGCGATCTGGTGGTACACGACCGCTGATGAGATCTTGGAGCTGACGCCGGAAATCGCCACCAACGTGATGATCGAGAGCTCCGACCCCCGCTCGAGTCACTTCCGCGAGATGCGCCACCAGACGATCCGCCCCGAGCATCTGTTCGGCCGGCGCATGGAGATGCTCACGCTCGCCGTGCTCTCGCAGCTGCGCGCCCGCGCCAACTGGCACCGGATCGCGCGCGAGTGGATGTACGGCGATGAGCCCGTCACCGAGCTCGGTCGCATGGAGGCCGACTTCTACGGGCGCAGCGGGGTGGCGGCGCGGGGGTGAGGGAGTCAGGAAAGCGGTGATCGCCCGGACGGCTCACGGATAGACCTGCTCGCCGGTTGCCTCGTCGACCACGCTGATCGCGCAGGCAGGGCACGCTTGCGCGATCGCGATCAGCTGCTCGGCGGTGCCGATCCCGATTACCGTGGCGACGTCGTCGACGCGGAACACGTCGGGCGCGAGCGCCTCGCAGTCGCCGTGTGCGAGGCACGCGGACTCGTCGATTATAGGTAGGCATGTCATCTGACACCTCGTTTCGCTTGTGGTCGGCTCATGCGGCCCGCCGCGTGTCGCTTGGGCCAGGGCCGGCGGGGGTGTTCCGGTGGTTCGCAGTGGTTGGCTGCGCTGTGTGCCCGGCGTGCGCGGCGGCGATCCATTGCCGTGCGTGCTGGAGCGCGTCCGGCCGGTCCACGAGCAGCGCGCCGATCGGCCGCCCGGCGCGTGTGATCCAGGCCGCGAACTGCCCGCTGCCCGCGGTGGGGTTGCCGTCGAGCTCGATCTCGCAGTCAGGCGGAGCGTGTCCGACGAGCTGGATGCGGTGCCCGTGCTGGTCGCTCCAGAACATCGGCGGCACGGGCTCCGCGGGCGCGAGTCCGACGATCGCGCGAGCCACAGCCGTGCCCTGGCGGACGGCGGCCTCCCAGTGCTGGCTGGGGACTCGCTCCCCGAGGTAGGGGTCGGGAAACCGGGCCGCGTCGCCCGCGGCGTACACCCCCGGATGCGCCGTGCGTCCAGCGGCATCGGTGGGAATCGCGCCTGGACCCAGACCGCTCGTTGCAAGCCACTCGGTCGCGGGTGCGGTGCCGGCGGCGACGAGCACCGTGTCGGCGTCCACCGTGCTCCCGTCGCTGAGCTCCAGCCGCGCCGTGCTCCCGCGCAGCGAGACACGCTCTACGCTGCTCGCGAGCCGCACCTCGACGCCGTGCTCGCGATGCAAACGCGCGATCCAGTATCCGAGCGCCGGTGGCAGCGCCCGCGCCAGTGGCGTGGCGGCCGCCTCGATCAGGGTCACCTCGCGCCCGAGTCCGCGAGCGGCGGCGGCGACCTCCATGCCGACAAGACCCGCCCCGAGGACGGCAAGCCGGCCGTCGCGTTCGCGCAGCGCCGCGCGCAGCGCGAGCGCGTCGGCATGGGTCCTCAGCTCGTGTGCGACTCCACCGAGCTCCAGCCCCGGCAACCGGCGTGGCCGGCTGCCGGTCGCGATCACGAGCTCGCGGTAGCGCAGCCTGCCGGCGGCGCCCGTGCCGCGGCGCTCGCGCAGGGTGAGCAGCCGCCGGGCGGGGTCGAGCTCCCGCGCGGCGACGCCCAGCAGCAGCTCGACCCCGTGCTCGGCGTACCACTCAGCGGGCTTGAGCGTGGGCGTGCGGCGCTCGCGCTCGTCGCTGAGAACCGCCTTGGAGAGCGGGGGCCGGTCATAGGGCGCAGTGGGCTCCTCGCAGAGCACCACGATCCGTCCGCCGAATCCCTGGCGACGCAGCGTCTCGCAGCAGCGCTGGGCGGCGAGCCCGCCGCCGGCGATCAGCACGTCCGCGTCGGGGCGAGTCATGAGGTCGGCTCCTGCGCGAGCGCCGGCCGGCGCTGTGGCGCGTGCGGCGCGGCGGCTCGCGGCGGCGGCTCGCGGCGAGCGTGCCGGCGCGGGTCGCCGAGCATGCGCAGCACCACGAGGTAGACGATCGGTATCGCCGGCAGCAGTGTGAAGGCCCGCAGCCACTGCGTGGCGGCGTCGCTGCCCGCGCCGAGTGTGTGCACGACGCCCAGCACCCACACCAGCACCGTGGCGCGATGCACCTTGCGCCACCGCTTCACGCCGATCCGTCGGCGCGCATAGAAGCTCAGAGCGAGCAGCGCCGCGAGATAGCCGGCGATGATGCCCAGGCCGGTGAACAGCGGCCGGTAGGACATCGCAAACGGGACGATCAGACCGCGTACGCCGGGGCGCAGCCAGGGGTCGGCGAGCAGCGCGAGACCGTGCGCCGCGATCGCGCCGAGGCTAACGAGCGCGACGTGCTCGTGCAGGCGCACGAGCGTGCGTCCGATGCCAGGGCGGCGCAGCAGCTTCGTAGACATCGTCAAGCCCAGCAGCACGGCGACCGTGATGAGCGCGAGCGCGACGATGCCCGAGGCTCGACCGACGAGCCACCACAGATAGGGGGTGGGGTCCTTCGGGCTGATCACGCCGCGCTCCGCGAAAGCGCCCATGCGTTGCGGGGGCCGTCCAGTGGGCCGATCTCCTCCACGTCGCCGTCGTCGTGGACGACCAGCCCGCCGTGCTCGGCGAGCACGCGCCTGGCGCCGAGCGGCCCCCCCAGCAGGGCCGTCTTGGAAAGGGTCTCCGCCTCGAGCGCCGTTGAGCCCAGGGCGGTGACCCCGATCAGTCCCGTCCACGCCGGCAGCCCGGTCGCGGGGTCGAGCAGATGGTGCGCGAAGCCTCCCTGTTCGTCACGCCAGACGCGCACGTTCAATCCCGAGGTCGCGACCCCGCCGATCCCAACGCGCAACGTACGGATCGTCTCGCCGCTGAGCGGGTGCTCGACCTCCACCTCGTAGGGCTCGAGCTGCGCCGCGACACCGCCGATCGCGAGGTCTCCGCCGCAGTCGACCGCGAAGCGTGTGTAGTGACGCAGGCGGTGTGCGACGGCGTCCGCACAGAGCCCCTTGCCGGTGCCGCCGGTGTCGATCTTCACGCCTCGTGGCCTACGCACCGTGCCGCTGCGATCGTCGACGGCGATCCGTCGCCAGACCTGCTCGGGGTGCGGCTGCGCTGGACGGCGCGGCGGCGCCGCGACGAGTGCCTGGCGCAGCGACGCCGGCTCGCGGCCGTCCAGCGAGCTCGCGTAGCCGGCGCGTTCCATCGCGCCGGCCAGCGTTGGGTCCACGAGGCCTCCGCTGCGCTCGGCGGCCCACAGTCCGGCGCGGACGGCCGCACGCAGCAGCGCCGACGCCGGGATCTCGCTGTGGGGGCTGCTGTTGAGCGCGCTGAGCTCGCTGTCGGGGCGAAAGCGAGAGAGGCGTGTGGCAAAGTCCTCGACGAACGCCCGCTCGCGCCAGGCGGCCGCGCCCGGCGCGGGTGCGCTGGGCAGCAGCGGCGCGCCGATCAGCAGGCCTATGTCGCTGCCCATGGAGTGGAAGGTGAGCTCGTGTTCGTTCATCGGGTGCTCCTGCTCCTGTTCATGACGTGCGGTCTATGACGTGCGCGTGACGGGGGTCGCCGGTGCGAGCGCGCTCGCACCGGACACGGACTGGGTGACCGAGGTGCCCGCTGTGGCGCCTTTGGCGGTCGCGGGGACGCGTTCGATCACCGTCGTCTGGTAGATCCGCCGCAGCAGTACCGCGCGGGGGCGTGTGTGCGTGGATGACGCGTGGCCCAGCTGCATGCCGAGCAGGGCGAGCACGAGCAGGAACGCGGCCAGCGAGAAGCCCGCAATCGTGACGCGGTCAGTCATCGCGTGCACCTGCGCCCGCGCCGCCGCTCGCTCGAGTCACGAGCGCGGCGAGCTGTGTGTTGCCCGTCTGCGCCCCGGTTTCACCCGCCGCGGGTCCGATGACCCTGCCGCTCGGTGTAGTGCGCAGAGTCGCTGTTCCGCCGTGCGCGACCAGCGCTGCTGCGGGCGTGCTCGCGTGAAGCGCCGGGTCGTGTCCGTTCATCAGGCGCGCTGTCATCAGCACGAGCACGACGAGGAAGCTCGCGAGCGCGGCCGTCGCGACCGCGAACGGGTTGCGCAGGACGTTGGCGATCGCGCTGTTCGACTGCGAGCGGCGCTCAGTCATCGCGACCTCCGCCGTGATTGCCGCCCTCGCCGCCGCCGCTGGTGCGAGTCCGCACGGTGCTCTTGCCTGGGCCTGCGGTCGATCCGCCGCTCGTGCGTGTCCGCACGGGGGCGGGGCTCGAGCCGGACGACGGCGCAACGCCGGTGCCCGCACCGCTGGTGCGTGTCCGCGGGGCTGGCGTGCTGACGGCGGCGCCGGAGGATGGCGCGCGCGAGCCGCTGGAGCTCGTGCGAGGCACGCTGCCGGTCGATGCGACAGCGACCGCGCCGGTGGTGGCTGCGCTCGCGCCGCGAGTGCCGCGTCCCCTGGGAGGCCGTTCGTGGCGCACCACGTGGACCGTGCGACGGATCACCTGCGTGCGAACCTCGACGGCCGGCTGCTGCGCGCGCGTGGAGCGCCCTGTCGCGGCCGAGCCGGGTCGCAGCGTGTAGGCCGCGAGCAGGCCGGAAGCGAGGACGGCGGTCAGGGCGGCGATCCGGGTGTTTGTGAGGCGGCGCATTGGCGGGCTCCTTGGAAGACGTTGCGCTTCCACTGTGGCCCTCGCCCGTCAAATGGGCTGCCAAGCCCGGGCAAAGCTTTGGCAAAGATCCGCGATCGCCGCGCGCGCGGGGAACGCCGTGCTCAGTCGTCGCGAGCGCGGGATGAGCCGGCGCCTCCGCGACCTTCCCGTTCGCCGCCTTCATGGCTGGTGCCTGCGTGATCGCGACCGTCGTCCCCGGAGGAGGTCGAGCGCCGCGGGCCGGACGCCCGTTCGGATGCAGCGGGGGGTGTTTCTTCGGCCGCGCTCGTCGCAGCGCGCTGCGTGCTCGGGGTGCTCTGGGTCCGAGCGAGGTTCTGGACCGCGCTCGTCGACGCGGGCGCGGGGGCGCTGGACGTCGAGGTCGAGGTCGTGGTCGACGCCGGCTTGCGCTGCGCGGCTCGTTCGGCGACCGGCGGGGCGAGCCGGCGCCCGGCGGAGATGGGTTCGGAGGAGATCCCGATGTGCTGGTTGGCGAGCTGGCTCGTGGCCCAGGTGATGCCGGCGGCGAGCACGAGTCCGAGCAGCGCAGCGAGCATCCACAGAGCGATCTGACGGCTCATGCGCCCACCGTATCCCGCGCTGGGTTAGGAGCGGGCAAAGTGAGCGTGGCGACGGTCCCGCCGCCCTCGCGGTTGTGCAGCGTCACCTCGCCTCCCCACTCGCGTGCGAGCTCCCGCGCGATCGCGAGCCCGAGACCGCTGCCCGGCGTCCCCACTCCCGCGCTGCCGCGGTGGAAGCGCTCGAAGATCGAGTCCTCCTCACCCGGCGCGAGGCCGGGGCCGCGATCGCGAACCTCGATCCGGCCGGGCGCGCTCGAGAGCGTCACGCGCGACCCGCGCGGGGCGTAGCGCACGGCGTTCTCGACGAGCACGTCGAGGGCACGATCGGCGTCCACCGAGGCGCACCACGCCTCGCCCTCGTTCCGCTCCTGCGCTTCGAGCTCGATCTCTCGCTTGGCGGCCGCCGATCGCCAGCGGCTGAGCGCGCGCTCGACCACGACGCGCAGGTCGAGACTCTCGCCAGGCAGCTCACGCTCGCCGGCGCGGCTGAGCACGAGCAGCTCCTCGACGATCTGCGCGAGCCGGTCGACCTCGGCGATGCCGGCGTCCAGCTCGCTCGCCGCCGCGGCGCTGACGTCGCCCGCGCGGGCCTCCTCGATCCGCAGGCGCAGTCCTGTCAGCGGTGTGCGCAGCTGGTGGGAGGCGTCGGCGACGAACGCGCGCTGGGAGCCAAGCAGGCGCTCCACGCGGTCGGCCATCTCGTTGAACGAGGTTCCCAGGGAGCGCTGCTCGCGGCTGCCCTCGATCGCCGCGCGCGCGCTCAAGTCGCCGCCGGCGACCCGCATGGCGACCTGCTCCAGGCGGCCAAGCGGTCGCGCGACCTGCCTGGCGATCACCACGCCCACGGCCAGCCCGAGCGCGAGCACGATCGCTCCGATCAGCGCAAGCCCGAGCTCGACGCGGTTGATGGCAGCGTGCACGGCCGCGACGCTCTGGGTTACGCGCACGGCCCCCACGGTCGCCCGATTGCGAATGATCGGCACGGCCGTCGCGAGGATCTCCTCGCCGAGCGTCTGGCTCGGGCGCTGGACCTGCACCTGGTGGCCGCGCAGCGCGCTCGCGATCTCCGGCCGCGCGGCGTAGCTCGAGCCGAGCTCCGGCGGCACGGCGCTGTCGGCGAGCACGATCCCGGAGCCGTTCACGATCAGCACCCGCCCGCGCACGGCGGCCGCGGAGCCGCGGGCGAGCACGGCGAGCTCGCCGCGGCGCGCGCCGGAGAGCAGGTCCGCGGCGCTGGCGGCGACGAGATCGGCCTGGCCCTGCGCCTGCGAGCGCACCTCGTCGTTCACGCGCGCGCTGAGGCTCAGCGCAAGCGGCACCCCGAGCGCGACGATCGCCAGCAGCAGCACGTAGGCGAACGCCGCCAGCAGACCGGTTCTGAGCCTCACGGCCCGCTTTACGGCTCCGGCTCCTCGTCCTCGGCGCAGCGGAAGCCGACCCCCCGCACCGTTTCGATGTAACGCGGTCGATCCGGCTGGTCGCCCAGCTTGCGGCGCAGGCCGGCGATGTGCACGTCGAGCGTCTTGGTGGAGCCGAACCAGTTCTCGTCCCACACCTCCGACATCAACGTCTCGCGCGAGACCACCTTGCCCGCGTCGCGGGCGAGTCGCGCGAGCAGGTCGAGCTCCTTGCGCGTGAGCTCCAGCTCCTCGCCGGCGAGCCACGCGCGGCGCGCCTCCAGATCGACGCGCAGGTCGCGCACCGTCAGCACGGCGGCAGGGGCGGGGGCGGTTGGCGTGCCGCGCGCGCGGCGCAGCACCGCGCGGATGCGCGAGATGACCTCGCCGACGGCGAACGGCTTCACCACATAGTCGTCCGCTCCGATCTCCAACCCGACCACCCGGTCGGTGACGGTGCCGCGCGCCGTGAGCATGATGATCGGCACATCCGACGTCCGTCGCAGCTCACGACACACGTCGCGACCGTCGCCGTCCGGCAGCGTGAGGTCGAGCAGCACGACATCCGGGCCGATCTCGCGCGCCAAGCGCAGTGCCTCGCCGGCGGTTCGAGCAATGAACGGCTCAAAGCCGTTGCGTGCGAGCGCCTGCGCGAAAGGGTCGGCGATCGACTGCTCGTCCTCGACGAGCAGCACCCGTCCGGCGGTGGGCGCGCTCACAGGCATTCCGACTCGCTCAAAACCCCGTGTTCGTCTTCACCCGCCGCTTGCGCTCGGACGGATGCACGGCCCCCTTGGCCTCCAGCGTCGCGCACGCCTGCGCGATGTCGCTGCCGAGCGTGCCGATGAGCGTGCTGCCGAGCGTCCCCTTGACGAGCACGCGCATGATCTTCACGTGCTCGGCGTCCGGGGGCAGCGTATAGGCCGGCACCATCCAGCCGCGCTCGGCGGCCAGCTGCGCGGCCACGTCGAACTCGTCATAAGGGCGTTCCCGGGCGAGTTTGAACGCGACCAGCGGCAGCTGCTCGTCGTGCGGTGAGCCGATCAGCTCGAACTCGCCGATCGCCGCTATCTCCTTGGCGAGCTCGCGCGCGTTGTACTTCATCATCTCCATCACGTAGCGGTAGCCGGCGTGGCCGAGACGCGCGAAGTTGTAGTACTGCGCGAGTACCATCGCCGAGCCGGTCGAGAAGTTCAGCGTGAACGTCGCGTCGCGCTTGCCGAGGTAATTCTCATAGAAGACGAGGTCCTCCGGGAGATCGTCGCGCTCCCTGAACACCAGCCAGCCGATCCCCGGATAGACGAGACCGAACTTGTGCCCGGAGACGTTGATCGAGCGCACCTGCTGCAGGCGAAAGTCCCACTCCGACTCGGGGTACAGGAACGGCCACACGAAGCCGCCGCTGGCGGCGTCGACGTGCAGCGGCACATCCAGGCCGCGGTCGTGCTTGAGGCCGACCAGGTAGTCGTTGATCCCACGAACGTCATCGGCGTGACCGGTGAACGTGGTGCCGAGCACCGCCGCCACACCGATCGTGTTCTCGTCCACGTGCGGCTCGATGTCCTCGGGGCCGACCGTGTACTTGTCGGGCTTCAGCGGCACGATCCGCGGCTCGACGTCGAAGTAGCGGCAGAACTTCTCCCACACGACGTGCACGTCGCCGCCGAACACCAGGTTGGGGCTGTCGATCGCCTGGCCGGCCGCCTGCCTGCGAGCGCGCCACTTCCACTTCAGCGACAGCGCCCCCAGCATGATCGCCTCCGAAGAGCCCTGCGTGCGCGCGCCGGTCGTCTCCCCGGGGGCGTGGTACAGGTGGGCGAGCATGCGGATGCAGCGCTGCTCGATCTCCGCCGACTGCGGGTACTCGGCGTGGTCGATGAAGTTCACGCGCAGGGTCTGCGCGATCAGCTCATCCGCCTCCGGCTCCATCCACGTGGTCGCGAACGTCGCCAGGTTGCGCGCGGGCAGGCCGTCGAGCACGATCTCCTCTTCGACTAGGCCCTTCGCTTCCTCCGCCGACATGCCCGCATCCGGCAGCTTGTGGTCGGGAGCGGGCTCGATCAGGTAGCGCCTGCCGTACACCCCGTGTCGCGACGCGATCTGCCTGCGCGTGGGCTCGGGCGATTGCACGTCGGCTCGATTATATGCTCGCCCTGTGGCCGGGACCGATGCACAGGCGGTGCGACTGCGCGACGTCGCCGCGGGGTTGGAGGCCGAGTTCCTGTCCGCGATCGGGATACTGTGCTGCTCGCTGCGCCATCGCGGCGAGGAGCTGCTCGCCCAGAAGGCCGGCGTGGACGCGTACGCGCAGCGCGGCAAGACGACGGGCATCCCGCTGTTGTACCCGTGGGCCAACCGGCTCGCGGGCTTCGACTAGCCTTCCAGGACTCCGGGTGCCGCAGCGATGGCGGAGCGCTCACGCCGTGCTGCAGGTCGCGACGACGACACGGCGGTGTGGCCGTCGTTCGAAGGCTCCGGCACACGAGCCATCTGACGGCCCGTCGTCTACACTCCTGCCGCCGACACCCTTACCATCTGCTCATGCCTGTCCCTCTCGAAACTTTCCAGGCCTCGGTTCGCCGGCTCGCG
>Ga0116215_1000640_pt1 | contig 25945 bp, 21 predicted proteins | sample Sb_taG_7_FD_89698 | JGI IMG/M metagenome (GOLD analysis project Ga0116215, IMG submission 89698) | Peat soil microbial communities from Weissenstadt, Germany - Sb_50d_2_FS metaG | ecosystem: Environmental > Terrestrial > Soil > Wetlands > Peat | place: Germany: Weissenstadt | collected 2010-09-21
GCCGATGTACGGGGTGATCGTGTAGCTGGTCACCGGCCCGCCCGTGGACGGCGCTCTCCAGCTGACGGTCGCCGAGCTGTTGCTGGCGGTCGCGCTCACGCCCGTGACTTCCCCCGCGGCCGAGACCGGCGTGAATATGGGGTCGACCCAGTAGTTCGTGCCCGCGAAGCTGCTGGTCGGGAAGGTGTCCACGTTGCTGTACGTAAAGACGCCGTTGGCCGACGCGAACGCGCCGCCCGCCGGCGGGCCGCCCGCCGGCAGGGCGTGCAGCGGCGGGCTGTTGAGCACGTTGCCGCCGGTCGCCGGCGGCGTGTAGAAGTAGTACGCGGACGCCGCATAGTGGCCGGTGGGGTCGAAGTAGGAGGCGACGTACGTGTTCCCCGGGAACACGTCGACGGGAGTGGAGAAGTTGACCTGCTGCCAGCCGCTTTCGGTTTCGCCGCTGAACGTCGCCGTCGCCAGGCGCTGACCGCTGGAGCTCCACAGATCGCCGATGTGGGTCCCGGTGTTGGCGCTCGACTTGTAGAAGCGGATGCCGCTGATCACGCCGAACGTTTCGGTGGTGAACTTGACGCCGACGGAGACCGAGTGCGGGTCGGCGGAGTCGGGCGTCGGGGGCGTGACCGAGGTGCCCCAGATCGAACAGGGGCAGGCGATGTTCACGTGGACGCCCGCCGAGGGGGTCTCGAGGTTCGCGCTGTCGTCGACCGCGCGCGATCTGATCGTCGTCGCGGGGTAGCCGTGCGCCGTCCACGCATAGGACCATGTGACCGATGTTTCAGCGGGAGACGTGAGCGTCGCGGGATGCCACGTCGTGCCGTTGTCGGTCGAGACTTCGACCCCGGCGACCACGCCGCCGCCGCTGTCGGTGGCGGTGCCGGTGATCGTCGTCTGGCTGCCGTCCTGGACGGGTTCTCCCGGCGCCGGCGCGGTGATCGTCGAGGTTGGCGGCGAGGTGTCGCTGGAGGGCACCGGCTGCGCGAGCCCGCTGGCCAAGGTTTCGGGCGCGGCGCCCATTTCCGCGAGCAGGTTGACCGTGAACTGCTGCATATTCGGGTCGACCGGCGGGTGTTCGGGGTCGGTGGCGCCGTTGTTCCAGGCGTTCGTGTTGTCCAGGCCCCACGACCACTGCACGGTGCCCGCGCCGAACACCAGCGCGCCGCTCGAGGCTCGATAGAGCGTGAGGTGGTGGGTCCTCGTGGCATTGTTGGTGAGGCTGCTGCCGTAGTCGACGAACGCCTGCAGGCCGCTGACGGTCGTCGATGAGAGGTCGAACTCGCCCGCCGGCCTAAAGCCGTTGTCGACGTCTTCGTCCCACTCGTAGCCGAGCGTGCCGATGTTCGCGCCGATCGTCAGCGTCTGGCCCGACTGCAGGCCGGCGACGGCGGTGTTTCGCCACAGTCGCAGCTTGCCGTACTGAGCGGGCACGGTCATTTCAGCGGTGCCCGAGTTGACCTCGAACTGCTGACCGGAGAGCGCGTTCTCGGGGTGGCCGCCGTCGCTCTGCGGGCCGCCGCGGGGGTCGCGCCACGCTCCCGTCCACGTCGGCGGGTCTTTCGGGTCGACCGGGCCTTCGAAGTGGGTCTCCTTGTAGGTCGTGAGCGTCCTGTAAGGGGTCGCCGAGCCGTCGATGCTCGCACCCCAGCGTGTCTTCCAGAAGATCTCGTTGGCGCTGAAGAACGCAAGGTTCACGCCCGCTTCGCGCGCCGCTTCGACGTTGGCGCGCTGAGGCCCGGACCAGTACTCGTCGTGGCCGCTGGACATGAAGACCTTGTGGTTCTTCAGCAGCGCCCCGTTCTGGTCGACCTGTCCCCCCGTCGTGTAGCTGACGTCATAGCCGTTGCGTTCCAGGAAGCGCATCATCTGGTATTCCGCGTACCAGAGGTAGGACGCGCCGTTGTCGGTCGCGAACGCTCCGTCGAAGGGCCGGTTGTAGGAGACCGAGTAGGCGGCCTTGTACGCTTTCGGTTTACCCGAGGGGCATTCGACGGTGCACGAGTACAGGCTGTTGCCGCCGTAGTCGTTGTACGCCTCCCACGTCGCGTCGGAGGTCTGCAGCAGGATCTTGGAGTGGCTTTCGTCGTTGCGCACGACGAAGATGATCTGACTCTTGCCGCCCGTGTCGTCGCGCACCAGCTCGGCGATGTACACGCCGGACACCGCCGTGGTGGGCACGGTCCACTGTGCCGACACGCCCCAGTTGCCGCAGTCGATCAGACCGGTCGCGGCTTCGTGCAGGCATTCGGGCTGCGCCTGTGGCAGCTGCGCGGTGGGCTGGATGTTCGACGCGACGAGGCGCGCGCCGCTGCCGCCGTAGTAGCCGAGCCGCAGGATGTTGATGTGGTAGGAGCTGGCCGGGGTCTTGATCTTGAAGGACTCGGTCTGGCCGACGTTGACGCTCATCGAGGTCGCGAAGCCCTGGATCGAGGAGTCGCCGACCCCCGTGATCTGCCAGTCGCTCGGCGGGTCGCCCGGAAGCGCGTTCTCGCAGACGATCGGGTTCGGCGCCGTCGAGCAGTTCGGTTCTGTTTCCGCCGCCGAGGTGGACGCCGCCGTCAGCGCGAAAGCCGTCGGCAGGACGAGCGTCGCCAGCAGGCGCCCGGCGCCGCTCCATGCCCTGGTCGCGCTCGATCGATCCATGGCGGTGCGTGTGCGCTTCACCATGCTCCACGTGCCCCGAGCACCGCGGGCACCGTCCGCGCGAGAATCCAAAGGTTCAGCCACAGCGAGCGTCGCCGCGCATACTCGACGTCGAGCTCGACCATTTCCTCGAGCGTGACCTCAGAGCGCCCGCTGACCTGCCAGACGCCGGTGATCCCCGGCCTGACCGCGAAGCGCGCGAACCAGTGCGGCGGGTAGTGCTCCACCTCGTAGGGGATTGCCGGGCGCGGCCCGACGAGCGACATCTGGCCGCGGAGCACGTTCCACAGCTGCGGCAGCTCGTCGAGGCTCGAGCGCCGCAGGACCCGCCCGAAGCGCGTCACGCGCGGGTCTTCCATCATCTTGTAGTAGAAGTCGCCCGGCCTATCGCTCTCGCCGGGGCTCTCGCGCCGCGGAGGCTCGCCGTTGATCAGGTTCACCACGAACTCGCGGTGACGCTCGTGCGAGACGCCATCGTGCATCGTGCGGAACTTGATTACCGTGAACGGCCGGCGGTCGCGTCCGACGCGTCGCTGGCGGAACAGCACCGGCCCGGGAGAGTCGAGTCGGATCAGGATCGAGATCGCGACGAGCAGCGGCGCCACCGCGACGAGCAGGACCAGCGAGCCGACGATGTCGAGCGCGCGGCAGCTCGCGTCGACGAGCCTGCCTGCGCGTGGCGGCGCCACCACCGGACGCAGGTTCGCCACGACGGGGCGCGCATCCGCCGGCGCGCTCTGGGGCGCGCGCCGCTGATCCATTGCGCGGGATGGCACAACTGAATGAACGTAGTCGGGTGACTCGAGCTTGCAGCCGCTGCGCAAGAAAACCAGTCCTTAGGCGGCGTGTGCGAGCAGGCACGTGGCCAGGCACGCGATCACGCGGTCCTGCTGCTCCTCGGAGAGGTCCGGGAACAGCGGCAGCATCAGCGTCTCGCGCGTCGCCGCCTCGGTGTGCGGGAGCGATGGGGCGGCATCGGGGTCAGGCGCGGCGTAGGACACTTCCTCGTGAGAGGCCATTACGCCGCGGCGCGTGGCGATGCCGTCGGCGAGCAGGCGGCGCATCAGCCCCGTGCGCCCGATCGGCGCTCCGCGCGCCACGCGTACGCAGTAGGACTGCCACGTGCGCTGCGCATACGGTGGGTCATACGGTGCTTGCAGGTACGGGATCTGCTCGATCGCCTCGGTGTAGCGCTGCGCGAGCGCACGGCGGCGCTCCAGGATCCAGTCGAGCTCCTTCAGCTGGCAGAGCCCGAGCGCGGCCTGCATGTCGGTCATGCGGTAGTTGAAGCCGCGTTCCGGGTAGGCCTCGATGACGACGTCAGTGGCCGTGTGGCGGGCCAGGTCGGAGGTGTCCATGCCGTGCGCGCGCAGCCTGCGCAGCCGCGCGGCGACCGCCGGGTCCTGGACGGTGATCATGCCCCCCTCGCCGGTCGTGATCACCTTGCGCGGGTGCAGCGAGAAGCACGCGAGCGACGGCAACGAGCCGATCGGGCGCCCCTTGTAGAGCGCGCCGATCGCGCACGCGGCGTCCTCGACGATCGTCACGCCGTGGCGCTCGCCAAGAGCGTAGAACGCGTCCATGTCCGCGGGCAGGCCGACCTGGTGCACCGGCATGATCGCCTTCGTGCGCGCCGTCAGCGCGCGCTCGGCGGCGCGCGCGTCGAGGTTGTACGTGTGCGGGTCGATGTCCGCGAACACGGGCGTGGCGCCGCAGTGCCACACGGCGTTGGCGGTCGCGATGAACGACATCGACGGGACGATCACCTCGTCACCCGGCCCCACGCCGCAGACGTGCAGCGCGAGCGCGAGCGCGGTGGTGCAGCTCGTCGTGGCGACAGCCTCAGCAGCCCCGACACGAGCTGCGAACGCGTCCTCGAACTCCTTCACCCGCGGCCCCTGTGAGACCCACCCCGAGGCGATCGCCGCGGCCACCGCCGCGCCCTCCTCGCCGGTGAAGTGCGGGCGCGTGATCGGTATCTCGCTCATGACGCGGCGGCGACAGCCACGGGGGCGGTGCCCCGCTTGCGTTCGGCGCGCCACCACTCGACGAGCCTACGCAGACCCTCCTCGAGGCTCACCTCCGCCTCGAAGCCGAGCAGCTCGCGCGCGGCCGTCGTGTCGGCCAGCCGTCGCGGAACCTTGTTGACCGAGCGCTCGGGCCCGAACTCCACCTCGACGTCAGCTCCCATCGCCTCGATCAGCAGGTGGGCCAGCTCGAGCAGGCTCGTCTCGGTGCCGCTGGCAACGTTGAACACCACGTCCGTCGCGTCGATCTCCGCCGCGAGCAGGTTGGCGCGGGCGATGTCCTCGATGTACACGAAGTCCATCGTCTGCGAGCCGTCGCCCAGGATCAGCGGCGCGGCGCCGCTCTCGATCCGCTCCATCCAGCGCACCAGCACCTCGGTGTACACGCCGTGGATGTCCATGCGCGGCCCGTACACGTTGAAGTAGCGCAGCGCCACGTAGTCGAGGTCGCGCATCGCGTGAAAGCTGCGCAGCAGGCCCTCGTTGAACGTCTTCGCGGCCCCGTACAGGGTGTCGTTGGCGTACGGGTGGTGGGACTCGTCGGTGGGGAAAGTCTCGGCGAGCCCGTACACCGATGCGGAGGAGGCGGCCACGATGCGATGCACGCCCTCGCCCAGCGCCGCCTCGATCACGTTATAGGTGCCGTCCACCATCACTTCCAGCCCCAGCCGCGGTTCCGCGGCGCATTGCGTGATGCGCAGCGCCGCCTGGTGGAAGACGATGTCCATCCCGCGTGTCAGCTCGGCGACGAGCTCGCGGTCGCGGATGTCGCCTTCGACGAAGCGCACCGGCCCATTGGCCGACGCCCAATCGAGGTTCTCCCGCCTGCCGCGCACCAGGTTGTCGAGGACGACGATCTCGCGCGCGCCCGCCTGTACCAGCTGATCGGCGATGTTCGAGCCGACTGCGCCCGCTCCGCCCGTGATAAGCGCGCTTGCACCACGCATGTCAAATCCGCTCATGGTCAGTCAACGATCTCAGGCAGCGGGATTTTCCGTGGGAATCTCGCGTGCGGAGCTTCATTGCAGCACGCGCTTGCCGATCTCTGGGGGTATGTCGAGCTCATCCGTGCCCGACGACGGTGCGCGTCAGTCGGGCATCACACGCCGCGCGGTCGTATCCGGCGCGCTGGCCATGGGCATCGGCGCCGGCCTCGATCAGGTGATCGCCAAGCGCCCCGCGAGGACCACCGTGACCCACGGCGCCGGCGCGGGCGCCGAGCCGCTCAAGACGCCCGGCGAGTCAGCGCGCGCCGAGCAGTCGGCCTCTTTCTATGGCACCCATCAAGCCGGCATCACCACTCTCGCTCAGGAATACATGAGCTTCGCCACGTTCGATCTGATGACGGGCGCGGTCGAAGACCTGCGAGCGATGCTCGAACGGTGGACGGCCGCCGCCGCATCGCTTACGGTTGGCAGACCGTACGAACCCACGCCGCAGAGGGCCGGCCAGCCTCCGCTCGATCCGGGCGAGGCGACCGATCTGCCGCCCGCCCAGCTGACGATCACGGTCGGTTTCGGGCCGAGCCTGTTTCGCAAGGACGGGATCGACAGGTTCAGGCTGGCCGGGCGCAAGCCGTCGGTGCTCAACCCGCTGCCGCCGTTCGCGGGCGATCAGGTGCTCGAGGACATCTCCGGCGGCGACCTGTGCGTGCAGGCGTGCGCCAACGATCCACAGGTCGCCTTCCACGCGGTGCACCTGCTCGCGAAACTCGCCGCCGGCGTCGCGCGGATTCGCTGGTCGCAGGTTGGCTTCGGGCGCACCGCCAGCACCAGCCGCATCCAGGTGACCACCAGGAACCTGATGGGTTTCAAAGACGGCACCGACAACATCCGCTCCGAGGAGCAGGCTGTGCTCGAGCGCTTCGTGTGGGTCCAGCCAGGCGACGGCCCCGATTGGATGGCGGGCGGTAGCTATCTGGTCGCCAGGCGCATCAGGATCCTGCTCGACGTGTGGGACGCCACCACGCTCGAGGAGCAAGAGCGCACGATCGGGCGCGACAAGCGCAGCGGCGCGCCGCTGGGCCGCGCGCGCGAGTACGACCGCGTCGATCTGCAGGCGACCGACGCCAGCGGCCGGCTGGCGATTCCCGCCAACGCCCACATTCGACTTGCCAACCCCCACAACAACGACGGCCAGCGCATCCTGCGCCGCGGCTACAGCTACGCCGAACCCGTCCAGCCGGGCAGTGACCAGCTCGACGCGGGTCTGTTCTTCATCTCCTTCCAGCGCGACCCCGAGCGCCAGTTCATCCCACTGCAGGCCCGGCTCGCGGCGCTCGACGCGCTCAACCGGCACACGCGGGTCACCTCGAGCTCGATCTTCGGCTGCCCACCCGGCGCGTCCGAGGGTGGTTTCCTCGGCGAGGCTCTGCTCGCCGGGGTCTAGCGGCGCCACGCGGCGCCCCTCGCCGGGCGTAGCCCGCGCGACGCGGCGGAGGCCGCTCTAGATTTCGTTGGCGAGCACCTCCACGGCGGCCATGTTCCACTGGTCGGCCGTGGGGGCGGTGTCGTTGAGCATCACGAGGCTCCCGATCGGGCCGGTGACGTCGCTCGTGAACTGCGACCAGAACGTCTTGCCGGCGGCCGTGTCCAGCTCCTGGCGCATCAGCGTCTGGTTGGAGCCGAGCGTGCGCGAGGTCGCGCTCGTCGCATCGCTGCCGACCGCGTACACGAGCGAGCCTGCGCCCTTGGTGGTGAGCGTCACGCTCGATTCGCCGCTGGGGGCACTGCCGGCGGCAACCGCGCCGGCGCCACGCGAACCCTGCATCGCGATGACCGTCAGCTGCTGTTCGTAGCCGGCCCTGGCAAGCTTTGACTTGATCTCCTGGTTGACCAGCTGCGTCTGCGCTTCCGCGGTCCAGATCTCCGCGTCGCCGGACTGCGAGTTGGCCCGCTCGAGCAGATGCCACGCCAGCCCCCCTCCGGAGATTTTCGCCGACTGCCTGCCCGCGCCCGCGGGACCGTCCGCGGAGACGAACGCGAACAGCTGCTCGCCGGCTTCCGCCGTGGTGAACGGCTGCGTCGTGACCGTTCGCGCACCTTCCACCGACGTGGTGATGTCGGCCGTGAAGCACGTTTCTTCTTCAGCGGGGTTCTGCACCGTGACGCTCACCGGCGCCGCCTGTCCGACGTTGCCCGCAGCGTCGGCCGCCGTCGCCGTGAGTGTGTGACCGGCGTTGCTCGCGGTGGTCGTGTCCCAGCTGATCGCGAACGGGGGCTTTGTGACCGGCGCGCCCAGCGGGCTGCCGTCCAGGTAGAACTGGACCGACGCGACGCCGACGTTGTCGCTCGCGCTCGCGCTGACCTGGGCGGTGCCCGAGACCGTCTCATTGGCGGTCGGGTTGACGATCGACACGGTCGGCGGTTCGGTGTCCGACTGTTCGGAGACGGGCAGCACCTCCACGGCCGCCATGTTCCACGCGTCCGTCGTCGGAGCGGTGTCGTCGAGCGTCAGCGGCTGCCCGGAGGCGGAGCTCGCCGTGGTCGCGTACTGCGTCCAGAAGGTGTCCCCGCCGGCGCTCAGCACGTCCTGTGCCAGGAGTTCCTGACCGGAGCCGAGCGTGCGAGCCTTGGCGCTGTCCGGATCCTCGCCAGTCGCCAGCGCGACCGATCCGGCCTCTGTGGATGTCAGGCTGATGGCCGGCGCGCCTTTGTTGGCGAAGGCGGTCGCGGAGCTGCCGATGCCGGCTGCGCCTGACAGCGCGATCACGTTCAGCGACTGTGGGTAGCCGCTGTCGCCTGCCCTCGCCGTGACGGTCGCGTTCAGCAGCGAGCTCACCGACGTGGCGGTCCAGATCTCCGCGTCGCCCTCGCCTGTGTTGGCGCGCTTGACCAGGGACCAGTTCAGTCCAGCGCCGGAGACGCTCAGCGTCTGCCCGCCCGCGGTCGGACCGTCCGAGTCGACGAACGCGAGCAGGACGTCGCCGGGTTCGGCCGTGGAGAAGGACGGCGTGGTGCTCGTGCTGGTGCCCGTCGCGGTGACGTTCGCATCGACGGACACCGAGCCGACCTTCGCGCCGATCGTGACGGGGACGTCGGCGGCGGTGCCGACGAACCCTTCCGCATCGGTCGCCTGCGCGCTGAGCAGGTGCTGGCCGGGGGTGGTGCCGCCGACCGGCCAGTTGATCGTGTAGGGCGGCGCCTTCACCGGTTCGCCGATCGGCTGGCCGTCGAGCAGGAACTGCACGGAGGAGATCGCCGAGGGGGCGCTGGCGGTGGCGCTCAGCGTGGTCGTCCCGGAGACGAGCGCGCCCGCGGCGGGGCTGGTCAGCGTCACGCTCGGCGGTGGCGCTTCGGGCTGGGTCTGTTCGAGCACCTTCAGTGTTTCGCCTTCGATCTGCAGCTTTGTGTCGATGATGTCGTTGGCGGCGTTGGACTGAACGAAGTAGTGGTTGGGGTCGACGATGCCCTGCAGCCAGTAGGTGCCGTTGGGCAGGCTGGAGATCGGGATGCCCTCGCCTCCGTCGGTCGCTTCGTACTGGTCGCCCCAGCCGACGCTCAGCCCAAGCTTGCCTTCCGGCTGCAGGCACGCGGCGCCCGGATATTCGTTGGTATTGGGGGTGTTCGGCACCCCGCCCACGCGCGTGTCCGACGTCATGCAGAACAGCACCTTGGGGCTGGTTGCCACCACGCCGCCGACGCCCCCGCCCGCGGCGACCTTGTGCAGTGCGAAGCGGTCGAGCGGGAAGTTGTAGTCGCTCGGCGGCGTCCAGATCATCGGCCCGACGATCGGCACCGTGTAGGCGAACCTCCACACCCCCGGGCTCGGGCTCGTGTACAGCGCCTGGTAGCCCTGGGAGATGCCCGTGGACGGATTGTAGCTCGGGCGGATCTCGAGCGGCCCGGCGCCCGCGTCCCAGCTGATGTGGGTGAACTCGAGCGTTCTCGTGCCGTTCTTGTGCACGATCGACATGTCCCCGATGGGCATCAGCAGCTTCAGATCCGGGTAGGCGATCGCGCCGCCGCCCGTTGGCGTGACCGCGGCCGAGTGCGGGGAGGGCGGTCCCGAGCCGACGGCGTTGGATGCGGTGACGGTGAAGGTGTAGGCCGTGCCGGGCGTGAGGCCGTTCACGGTGGCGCCGGTCGCAGGCGGGGTCCCGTTGACAACCGTCGACGGCTGCGCCGTGGAGCCGACGTAGGGGGTGATCGTGTACTGAAACACCGGGCCGCCGCTCGTGGGTGCGCTCCACGTGAGGCTCGCCGAGCCTGCGCCCGCGGTGGCGGCTACGCTCGTGACCTGGCCAGGCGCGCTCGCGGGCGGTTCGAAGTCGACGTCCACCCAGTAGTTGGTGGCTTCGAAGCTGCTGGTGGGGAACGTGCTCACCGAGCTGTACGCATACATGCCGTCCGCGCTGACGGAGTTCGCGAGTGCGCTCAGCGGTGGATTGCTCACGCTCGCGGAGAAGCCGGACGCGGTGTCCGAGTAGTGCCCGTTGGGCGCCAGATACGCCGCCACGTAGGTTGTCTTGGCGGCGATCTGAACGGGCGCGGAGAAGCTGACCTGTTGCCAGCCGGAGGCGGTTTCGCCGGTGAAGGTGGCGGAGGCGAGCAACGTCCCGCTGGCGCTCCACAGGCTGCCCACGTGCGTGCCGGTGTTGGTGGGGGCCTTGTAGAAACGGACGCCCGTGACGCTGCCGGCTGCTTCCGAGTTGAACTTGACGCCGAGCTCGACCGAGTGTCCATCGCCGGAGTCGATTGTCGCGGGCGTCGCGTTGGCGAAGATCGTGTCCGGGGTAGCGGCGTCAGCCCGGGCCGCCGACGCCAGCAGACCGGCCGCAAATATGAACAGCACGAGCATGATTGTCCACCGCCCCCGCGCAGGCGTGCTCGGCATGTCGCACGCCGCGACCGCCCAACCCTCCAGCCTCTCCGTGCCGCTGTTCCTCACCGATCCCTCGTTTCGCCGTTGGACGCTCGGTCCAGACGAGTGGCTTGCCATCTAGGAGACGGCAGTTGTTCACTCTATCAGTCTAGTTAACGCGTGCGACGGGCGCTTCTTGTGGCGCGCCGTCGGGTACGTCTCCGAGGACGCGTGCGGGAGAGCCGGCCGCGATTACGCCGTCCGGGATCGAGCCCGTGACGACGCTGCCGGCGCCGATCACCGAGTTGGCGCCGATTCTCACGCCCTTGAGGATCAGCACGCGGTCGCCGATGAACACGTTCTCGGCCAGCTCCACGGCGGCCATGCTGGGTTGCCCTCCACGCCGGTGCCGCGGGCGCAGATCGTGGAAGTCGCTGTCGTAGATCGTCACCTCCGAGCCGAGCAGCGCGCGGGCGCCGATCCGGATCCCGGGTCCCTCGCTCTTGATGAACGCGTTGTTGTTGATCTGCGCGCCGTCGCCGATCTCGATCCGCGCGTCTTGCCTGGCGGCCTCGAGGTGACAGTAGCCGCTGTAGAACGAGTTCGACGTGGGCCAGCCGAACTCCACCGCCTCTCCGAGCGCGATCGCGCCGTCGCCGAGGAACAGCACCGGCTGGTGGACGATTGGAGACCCACTGACCCGCCGACAGTTGGACAGCGCCCGGTACTTGAGGATGCGGGGTCGTTGGACGAGCCTCCCGAGCTGTGCCCTGGCGCTCAGCACGGCGCTGTCAGCACAGCGCGACCTCGTCGCCGTCGCCGACCTGCAGGCGCAGAGCGCGGGGCATGGAGAAGTCGCGAAAGATGCGGGCATGGTGGCCGACGATGCTCGCCACCAGGCGTCCGCCCACGTGCAGCACGCTCGCGTCGGCGAGCACCATCGAGCGCTCCAGCTCGGCTCCTTCGATGCGCACGCGCTCGCCGATCGAGGTATGCGGGCCGATGTAGGAGTCCGCGATCAGCGCGTCGGCGCCGATCAGCACCGGCCCGATGATCACGCTTGCCGTCACGCATGCGGTGGGGTGAATCACGATCGGACCCTCGAAACGGTTGTCGTCGTAGGCGCTGGCCGTCATTTCCGAGCTGAGCGCGTCGAGCATGTTGCGGTTCATGTCGAGCAGGTCGAGCGCGTCGCCGGCGAAGTGGCGCCACTTGCGCACGACCTGCATCTGCACGCGCGCGCCGTCGCGAGCGAGCTGCTCGGTCAGGGCCGCGAAGTCGAGCAGCTGCGCCGAGCACTCGAGGTTCGGCAGACGCCCGAGCGTGCCTGGCCCGAGCAGGCACACGCCGGCGACGCCGACCGTGGGGTGGATCGCGTGCACCTCGCTTTCGCCCCTGGGCAGCAGCCGCAGGCGCCTGGCGTCGTTGCCGCCGTCCTGCACGAGCAGCAACGCGTCGGCGGCCCCCTCGTCGAGCGTCTCCACGAACGGCGCCAGCGGCTGGCCCAGCAGGCCGTCAGCACGGTGCAGGACGCAGGCGGCGTCACCGACGAAGTCCGCCACCGCTACGAGCGCGTCGCTGTCGTTGTCGTGACCGTGCACGAGGTGACGCACCGCCATCCCCGTCGGTCCCTCGCGCTCCACGCACGCGACTATCTCGCTCGCCACCTCCGGCGGGGCGACGATCGCGACGTCGGCCACGCCGGCCGCGAGCAGCGCGTCGAGCACATGACACAGGATCGGTCGGTTGGCGACCTGCTGCAGCGACGTGGCGCGCGTGGCCCCGAGCCACGGCCCGGTCCAACGGGTCGTGCTTGGGACTACCAGGACCCCCTTACCGAGCACGTTCACCAAACGGTTGGCATGACGCTGTACTCGCGCGCGAATCTCTCGCGCGCGAGAATCTAGGCCGCGGCCGGCTCGACGAACGTCGCGGAGCCCTGGCGCGCGCCGTTGTCGCGCAGCGAGACCTGCGCCATCTCCACGGCGGCGACGATGTCAAGCCCCAACGCGACGTTGGAACGCGGTTCCTCGCCCGTGTGAATCGAGCGTGCGAAGTCCTCGAGCTCCAGGCGCAGCGGCTCCTGCGGTTCGACGCGCGGGATCACCACGTCGCCGGTTCGGTACACGAGCTGGTGCTCGCCGAAGTTCGTCGGCAGCACGACGTCCATGCCCCGGTCGTACACGCGCACGGGCTCATCGGCGGCGGTGTCGTCGTACTGCACCATGCGATTGCTGCCCACGACGATCATCTGGCGAAGCTTGCGCGGCGCCAGCCACGACAGCTGCACGTTGGCGGTAGTGCCGCCGGCGAACGTGAGCGTCAGGAACGCGGTCTCGGGCACGCCCTCGCGGTATACGCAGCTTCCGGATGCCGCGACCTCGACCACGGGCTCATCGAGCCAGTAGCGCAGGATCGAGATGTCGTGCGGAGCCAGGTCGCAGACGACCCCGTCGCGCTGGTACTTGCCGAGGTTCATCCGCGAGGAGGTGATGAAGTGGATGTCACCCACGACTTCGCTCTGGATCAGGTCGCGCACGACGTTGACGGCCGGGCTGTAGATGAACGTGTGGCCCGGCATCAGGACGAGCTCGGAGGCCTTGGCCAGCTCCGCCAGCTCGCGTCCGTCGATGAGGCGCGTGGCGAGCGGCTTCTCGACGAGCACGTGCTTGCCGGCCTCCAGCGCGCGCTTGGCGAGCGGGTGGTGAGTCTGCGGCGGCGTGGCGATCACGACCGCCTGCACGGCGGAGTCGCACAGCACGGCGTCGAAGTCGCGCACGAGGTTCACATCCGGATGCGAGCGTCCCAGCCGTCGCAACTGGTCGGCGTCCCGGTCGCACAGGGCGTGCAGCTTGAAGTCGGGGGCCTCGGCGAGGTTGCGCGCGAGGTTGGGGCCCCAGTAGCCGCAGCCGACCACCGCTGCACCGATCGGCGCGGGGCGCGTACCGATGCGTCCCGTTTCAAGAACCTCAGCGTCTGTTGTGCTCCAGCCGTTAAGCATGTGTCTATGCCACCCCCCGTGGGCCTGTCGGTGTCCCGCGCCTGCAGTGGCACAGGCGGCGTTTGAGGCACTGCCGGATGGCGGGCTCCGTCCCAGTTCGTAGGCGTCCGGCCATCTGCTTGATCTAACGCACGCGCGCCGCTCGGGCTTGCGCGAAGTCCACAACCGCTTCAGCGACGCGCTCGAGCTCGAGGTCTGTCATGCCGGGAAAGAGGGGCAGCGAGCACATGCGCTGCGCGTGCCGCTCGCTCACGGGCAGGCTCCCGGGCGCGAACCCCAGCTCGGCGTAGGCTTCGGTGAGGTGAATCGGTGTCGGATAGTGAATCGCCGAGCCGATCCCGCGCTGGGATAGGTGCTCGCGCAGCTCGTCGCGGTGATCGCTGCGCACGACGAACAGGTGATACACATGGTCGGCCTGCGCGAACGGAGCGCCGGTCAGCTCGATCGTGCCGCCGGCCTCGCCAGACTCCTCGAGCCCGGTGAGCAGACGCTCCCGCAACCTCGCGCCGAGCCGACGGCGCTCGTCATTCCAGGCGTCCAGCCGCGTGAGCTTGCGCGCCAGCACCGCCGCCTGCAGGGCATCGAGTCGAGCCGTGGTGCCGACTATGCGGTGTCGGTAGCGCGGGTTCTCCCCGTGCGCGCGCAGCAGTCGCACGCGCTCGGCGAGCTCCGGAACCGAGGTCACGACGGCTCCGCCGTCGCCCCACGCGCCGAGGTTCTTGGTCGGATAGAAGCTGAAGCAGCCGAACACGCCGAGCGAGCCCACGCGACGGCCGCGGTAGCTTGCGCCGTGGGCCTGACAGGCATCCTCGATCACGTGTGCGCCCGCCTCGCGCGCGAGCGCGAGGATCGGGTCCATGTCGACGGTCTGGCCGAACAGGTGCACGGGAATCACGCCGCGCGTCTGCGGCGTGAGGTTGCGCTCGACGATCTCCGCCGTGATCAGGTGCGACTCGGGGTCGACGTCGAGGAGGCGCGGCATGGCGCCCACGGCGCTGACGGCCTCGGCTGTGGCGATGAAGGAGTTGCTCGGCACGATCACCTCGTCGCCCGGGCCGATCTCCAGCGCGCGCAGCGCGAGCGCGAGCGCCTCGGTCCCGGAGGAGACACCGACCGCGAAGTCCGTCTCGCAGTAGGCCGCGAACTCCCGCTCGAACGCCTCGACGGGCTCGCCGAGCGTGAACGCCCCGCGCTGTGCGACCTCGCGGACCGCGCCCATCAGCTCCTCGAGCAGCTCAGCGTCGGCGAAGTCCAGCCGCGTCAGCGGGATCTGCGCGTTGGCCTGCGTGGGATCCACCTCGCGGGCGCTCAACATGCCGCACTCAGGGCCGCGCTCGAGCTCGTCGCGGGGGCCGAGCCGAGACGCGTGAGCTCCAGTTGCAGTGCACGTCGTCCGCGATGGTGCAGGCCGTGGATGGAGCTCTCCGAGCGGCCCATCCGCTCCGCGATCTCCGGCGGCGAGAGCCCCACCACGTGGCGCATGATCATCACACTGCGCTGCTCTTCAGGCAGCGCAGCGAGCGCGGCGCGGAGGTCCTGCGCGCGCTCGCGCGCGCCGTCATCCACGTGGCTGTCCGCGCCCAGGACGTCTTCGGTGGGCGTCGGGCGGCGCCTGCGCAGATGATCGAGCGCGACGTTGCGCGCGAGTCGCAGCAGCCACCCGGAGAACGGCACGCCATGGTCCTCGTACTTGACGATAACGGTGATCAGCTTCATGAACACCTGCTGCGTGAGGTCCTCTGCCTCGCGCTCGTCTCTGACGATGCTTCGCAGGTAGCCGTACACGTTGTTCGAGTAGCGGATGTACAGCAGGCGCAGCGCCTCGCGGTCACCCTCCTTGGCGCGCGCGATCGCCATGCGAACTTCGCGCATCGCCTCCGGCGAGTCATCCAACGTCCTACGTGGACGAAAGCCTGCCTGTCGTTCCTTGACTTCAAGGCTTCCCAGCACTATGCCCCCAGTCTGATTTTGTCGGTCGTCCGTGTTTACGCAACCGGATGATGGGTATGACCAACTGTTCGCACAATGGGCCGATGTTCTCGACGAGCGTTCATGCCCTGAACGCACAGTCCGCCATGCTTCGGGGCGGGCAGGGCGACATTCGCGCCGGGGCGGGCGCCATGTAGGCTCACGCCGGCGCGCGCAAGCGGTATGAGGCGCTGCCAGCGGTGTGAGCTCGCGGCGCTGTCCATGACGATCGTGCGCGACGAATGTTTCTGACCCAGCGCCGCGGGAGCCTGCGCCCGGGCAGGTGCGCGCGAATGTCTCCGACCGTCAGGGCGCGAGGTCGAAGGCCCGCTCGGCCTCTTCAGCCACGTGGCGGGCGATCGCCAATGAAGACGTCGCCGCCGGGGACGGCGCGTTGCGCACGTGCAGCGCGCGCTCGGTACGCGAGAAGACGAAGTCGTCGACCAGTCGCCCGTCGCGTGCGAGCGCCTGGGCGCGAACGCCGGCGAACGCGGCGTGCAGGTCCGCGGCTCGCAGCTCGGGCACGTAGCGCGCGGCGGCACGCGCGAACGCTGAGTGCAGCGCCGCGTGGCGAAGCTCCGTGACACCGGTCCTCCACCAGCGGGCGAGCATGCGCCAGGTGCCAGGCCAGGCGAGCGTGTCGAGCAGGTCGCGCCGGCGCACTCTCGCCAGCCGGTACGCATCGCGCGCGCCGACCATGAGCGCGGTCGGGCCGATGAGCACCTCGCCGTCGATGTGCTTCGTGAGGTGCACGCCGAGGAACGGCAGTGACGGGTCGGGCACGGGGTAGATCAGCGAGCGCACCAGATGCCGGCGCTCGGGCGCCAACTTCAGGTAGGCGCCGCGAAAGGGAACGATCCGCGGGTCCGGGTCGGCGCCCGCGGCGACCGCCAGCCGATCGGCCCACGCGCCGGCGCAGAACACAGCGTGGCGTGCCTCGGTGACGCCGCGCGCGTGCCCGAGGCGCAGCGAGCGGCCGGCAAGCTGGATCGATTCGACGCCGCAGCCGGTGGCGACGGTGGCGCCCGCGTCGCGGACGTCCTGCGCGTACGAGCGCGCGACCGAGGAGAAGTCCACGATGCCGGTCTGCGGAGAGTGCAGCCCCGCGATGCCGCGCGCGTGCGGCTCCAGCGCGCGGATGCCAGCCGCGTCGATCCGGCGCAGGCCCGGCACGCCGTTGGCCTTCGCCCGTCGCTCGAGCTCCTCCAGCTGCCCCAGCTCCGCGGGCTCGGTCGCGACGATGACCTTGCCGCAGCGCTCGCTGGCGATCCCGCGCTGCTCGCAGTACTCGTACAGCTCGCGCGCGCCCTGCACGCACAGGCGCGCCTTCAGCGAGCCGGGCGCGTAGTAGACGCCGGCGTGGATCACGCCCGAGTTGTGCTCGGTCTGGTGGGTCCCGATCGCTGCCTCGCGCTCGAGCACACACAGTGTCGCGTGCGGGTTTCGCCGCGCCAGCTCACGCGCCACCGCCAAGCCGACGATTCCGCCGCCCACGATCGCGAGCTCACATCGCTCCGGCGCGTGTGCAGGAGATGCATCTGCAGCCGACACAGCGTGACTGTAGTCCGTGCAGCCCGTGTGGTCGGCTGCGCGGCCAGTGCGGTCGGCTTACCCGGGCGCCGCGCCCGGCCCGCCGGGTGCGGTCGCAGCGGCAGCGTCCACGAGCCCGGCGCCGTAGAGAGGTTCGTCGCCACCGCCGCCGAGTTTGCGCGCGGTGGCGCGCAGGCGCGCGGTTATCTGCGCGGGCGTCGGGTGTGGGCCGAGCACGCCGCTGGCGATGATCAACGCGGCGGTCGCCGCCACGTGGGGAGTTGCCATCGAGGTGCCTTCATAGCCGGAGGGCAGGCCGAACTTGGTGAGCGAGCTGCCTGTGAGCGTCTCCTGGTAGACGTCCCGGCCGGGCGGCTGTTCGGGGTGGCAGTTGGGGTCGCCCGGGAGGTCCGCATCGGCGCCGCCGCCGGGCGCGACCAGTGCGAGTCCGGTCCCGTCGTTGGAGTAGTTGGCCAGGCAGCCATGTTCGGTGGTCGCTCCGACCGAGATGACGTCCGCTGCGCGCGCGGGGTAGGCGATCGCCGCATGCCCCTCGTTGCCGGCGGCGGCAGCGACGAGCACGCCGTGCCGATGGGCGTAGCGCAGCGCGTCGATCAGCTCGGGGATGTCCGAGGCGGTCACGCCGGGCGAGAACTCGAGGCTGAGGTTGATCACCTGGGCGTGATGCCTGACAGCGAACAGGACGCCTTCGGCGATCGTGGAAGCTTCGCCTTCGCCCGCGCTGTTGAGCACCCGCACGGGCATGATGCGCGCGCCGTAGGCCAGGCCGGTGAGGCCGATGCGATTGTTGGTCTCCTCCGCGATCACCCCGGCGACGAACGTACCGTGGCCATTGCGGTCGTTTGGATAGGGATTCTTGGCGACGAAGTCATAGCCCTTGACGAACGTGAAGCGGCTGAAGTCCGGGGAGCGACGGAAGCGGCCGCGGTTGGCGTACGCGACGCCCGTGTCGAGCACCGCGACGATCACTCCCTGCCCGCCGGCCCTGCCGTCGGCGGCGAGATTGGCCCATGCTTCGGGAGCGTTCACGCCGAACGGCCCGCTGAAGTTCCATTGCAGTTCCTGCCAGCCGCCCGGCTGATCGCCGGCGCCTTCGTCGTCGGGGATCCATCCGCCGGCGATGCGGGCGCGGTAGTCGGGCTGCGCCCACGCGATGCCCGGCTGCCTGCGCAGGCGGCGCAGGGCCCGCGCGAGGCTTTCCCCGCGCGGCAGGCGCAGCACGCGCGTGGGGCCGGTCGCGGGTTCCCGTTCGGCGGCGCTCGTCGGGCGGGCGGCGACGTTGCCGGCGTGGGCCTGCGTGGGGTCGTAGCCGACGACCACCTCATTGGGCGCGAACGGGCCGGGCGTTCTCGCAAGAGCCGGCTGCGCGATCGCGCCGGCGACCGCCTCGGCGGCGCACAGCGCCAGCGCGATCGTCATTCGCCGCCAGGCAAGGCGTATTACTGGCCGGATGGTGGCGGGGAGCATCGGTTAGGTAATGATGATGGGCCGGGGGACGCGACGGGGCAGGCACTGTCGCAGACACCGCGGCGAGATCGATGAGCGAGCGCTTCTTCCCACGCGACGACTACTTCATGCGCCTGGCCCTGCGCGAGGCCGAGCGCGCGCTCGAGCACGAGGACGTGCCAATCGGCGCGGTGCTCGTGCGTGACGGGGAGGTCTTGGCCGCGGCTCACAACGAACGCGAGCTGCGCCAGGACCCGACCGCACACGCCGAGGTGATCGCGATGCGCGCGGCCGCGCAGGCCGTCGGCAGCTGGCGGGTGCTCGATACGGTTCTGTATGTGACGCTCGAGCCGTGCGCGATGTGCGCGGGCGCGATCGTGCTCGCGCGCGTGCCGCGCGTGGTGTTCGGGGCAAGCGATCCCAAGGCGGGTGCGTGCGGCAGCGTGCTGGACGTGCTCGGCGAGCCGCGCCTGAACCATCGCCCCGTTGTTGGCGCGGGCCTGCTCGCGGACGAGTGCGCGGAGCTGCTCAGCGAGTTCTTCGCCTCACGCCGGTAGGCATATAGGCGGGGGCCGGGCCGGCTGTCGTGAATCGAGCGCCGCGCTCGATGTACGCTGCGCTCGTGGATGGGCTCTCGCTGTGGTCAGAGGCGTCGTTCTTGTCGGTGGGCGTCTGCCGGCTACCAAACCGCCAGCGAGCGCGGGTGAGCGTGATCGAGCATCGCACGATCCTTTGTGACCAGCGGCAAATCATGCTCGATGGCGGTCGCGTAGATCAGCCGGTCGGCGGGATCACCCGGAAACGACGAGGGCAGCGAAACGGCGGTGTCGGCGATCGCCGGAGTTACTCCGATTGTCCGCAGCTGAATGGCGAGCCCGTCCAGCCATGATCGGATCGGGATGTTGACGGTGATCCGCTCGTGCCTGGCCAGCCACGCGAGCTCGAACCAGGAGATAGCTGCCACGATGAGCTCTTCTGCGCCGTCGAGAGCTTCGCGTGCGGGCTTGCTCACTCGCTGTGGCTCAGCTGACCACCAGTGAACGACGTGGGTATCGAGCAGGACGGCCCGGCTCACGACGCGTTCCAAGGCGCGCCGGTCGAGAACAGTTGCTCCTCCTCGCCAGCAGTCATAGCCACTCCTGCGAATGATCCTTTCAGTGAGCGAGCGCCGAATGCCGGCACGAGGCGCGCGACCGGACGGCCGTGCCTGGTGATCTCGATCTCCTCGCCGGCGGCGGCGTCGTCCAGCAGGCGGAGAATCGCCGCCTTGGCATCGGTTGCGGTAACTCGTCTGGACATATGGCCAGTATAACGACCAGTTGTGGCCGATTCCAAATGGCGCCCAGCTGCCGCCCGCCCCCTGTCGGCAACGGCTACCAAAGACCGTGCGAACGCAGAGGCTAGCTGGTGTCCCTCCAACGCCGCACAACTCGGGCGAGGCGCGCGCCCCGGTGGGTTTGGCCAAGCGCCTCGAGATCCTTCTGAACGTACATACCTGCGGACGCGTTATCTCTCTGTGGCGGCGACTCATCGCGAGGTGGCGTGCTTGAGCTTTCCTCACGCCCAAGCACCTCTTCGAGCACGTCGATGTCCGCGCCACATTGCGAGAGCGCCGTCCGCAAGCTCGCGTCGGTGGTCACGAGACCGAGCAGCAATCGCCGCGGCGTCACTGTACGGACCGTCGCCCGATGCGCAGCCTTCTTCGGGGCGAGGTCGATGAGCTGACTCAGCTGCGGAAGCGACTGATTCACGCTAAGGGAGCTGAGCAGAGCCTCCCGAGACACGTGAGCACGCGCCAGGTCAAGCGCCAGCTCTGGCATCTGATCGAACGCTGCGCAAAATACGTGCACCGAGTTGATGGCTTGTTCGCTCAGCGTGTTCAGAGCCAGACTGCTGGCCGCGCCCAGCAAGAGCCGCGCGTGTTCATCACAGTCGCCGAGCCGAAGCTTCTGTCTGGTCGTAGGCACGCCCGTCAATACTGTTTCCAGACGAATCCCCCACTCGCCGCGCGCGTGGGGGATTCGACGTGGACGTAAAGCGCGCTAGCTGTGTATCTCGGCGCAGGGTTTACCTGAAACATGCAGGGCAGTGTTGCAAAGATGGCCCGCTTGACGGCCGTTGCAGACGGTACTCGGGCGCTATTTAAGCTCGGTAGAGGTGGAGTCTTGTGGCCTGGTGCGGGTCGGTGCGTCGGTGTCCACGAGCGCGACGTAGTCGCCGAGGTCAGCCCTGATCATACGCTCGACCTGATCGACGAAAGATGGCAGCGCCGATGGGTGGTCGGTAGCGTTTGTGTAGGGGCTGGCGAGGGCGAGGTAGGCCCAGCCTTCGCTCTTCAGGCGCTCGACGGTGCCACGGTAGTGCCGCCACCGTCCTCCGGCGTTGAGGAAGTGCTCGACGGCGCTGAGGGCCGCGATCACCACCCCGAGGCCCGTGGCGACCAGCCTCCCCGCGACACCGAGATTGGCGGCGACCAGCGCCGGGACGAACGCCGCCAAGGTGATCGCTGGAATCCTCAGCCAGTAGTAGCCGACCCTCCACTTCGTCGCCTGATCCTCACAAAAGCGTGCGTACGCCAGATAGCGGCCGTGGAGGTACTCCGCGGCGCCTGCGGGAAGCTCGAGTTTGTCGATAGCGGCCTTGAGGGCTCGCTCGTCGTCCTGACGCTTGGCGCTTTCTTGCTCGGAGCTGGCGGAGACGGGCACGTTAGATTCCGTCGGCGGATGGTAGCGACCAAGCCAAACCGAAAGTCACGAGTTCGCGCGATCAGCCGTCCTGCGGTGGCCGGCTCGTGGTTGCGTCTCGCGACTTACCGGCGCTCGTCGCGCTCGAACAGCTCGCGCCGGCGCCGGAGCAGCTCGGCGAAGGCGCTGAACTGCAGCAGGTCGCGGAGCAGCTCGGTGGGCGCCTCGAGGTCGCGGTCGCCGATCAGGGTGTGCCCGAGATCGAGGAGCTGCTGGCGGGCCTTCGCGGCGCGGGTCTCGAGTCGTCGCCCTGTTGGCGTGAGGGACAGCACGACCCGTCGGCGGTCGTTCTTGGCTTCACGACGCTCGACCCAGCCGCTCTCGACGAGCCGGTCAACAAGACGGCTCGGATGGCCGGCCTCGGCGATCAGCAGATCGCCGAGATCCTTGAGCGAGATCGGCTGAGTCTGGCGGATCACCGTAAGGGCATCGGCCTGGGCGCCGGTGAGGCCCAGGGGACGCATCGCGTCGTTGCTGCGGCGATCGAGCTCGCGTTGGGCCGCCTTGACAACAAGCGCGAGTTCGAACAGAGGGTCCATCGGCGGAGCATACATTCATTAGGTGGTATATAGTCATATGATATGCCATCTAATGAGATTTCATCTATAACGACTAAGGGTGCTCTGTGGCCGTTGGGGGTCGATGAGATCCTCGGCTCCGATCAGGTGGTCGCGCTCGGGTACGTGACCCCAGCGAGCGGGGTGGTAGTGACGCCGGTGACAAACTTCGGCCTGCGTGACCGCGACGCGGGGACGCTGACCTCGATCAATAGCTCGGTCGGGGTGTCGAAGAAACTCGAGCGCATCCGCGAGAACCCGAAGGTCGCGCTGGCCTTCCACACCCGCCACCTATCTTTTAGCGAGCGACTCGAGTACGTGCTCGTGCAGGGCACAGCGTCGCTGTCTGCGCCCGACGCCGACTATCCCCGCAGCATCCGCACAGCGTGGGAGCGCTTCGGCGGCCCGGTCGACGTGGGGCCTGTCTGGAACTGGTGGTTGAGCGTCTACAACACGCGAGTCGCGGTGACGATCGCTGTAGAACGGATGATGGTCTGGCCTGATCTGAGCTGCACCGGAGGCTACGAGGTGCATGGCCTCGCGCTCGGTTCGAAGCCCGCGGAGCAGGCCCCGCCAGCGAACGGGAAGGGCCCGCGCGTCGACCATCGGCGCGCCGCCAAGCGTGCCAGGCGGCTGCCTGAGCAGCTACTAGCCTGGGTCGACGGCGACGGCTACCCGGTGATCGTGCCAGTCGGGGTCTCACACGTCGAGGCCGGCGGGATCATCCTGGAAGTCCCAGCGCACGTCGTCCCGTCGGGCGGCCGACGCGCCGGCCTGGTCGCACACACGTTCGCGCGCTACACCGCAGGCCAGAACCAACGCAAGCACACGGGCTGGATGGAGGCGCGCCCCGACGGGCGTGTCCTCTACGCCCCACACACCGCCAAGGGCTACCGCATGCCGGCCTCAATGTTCGTCTACCGACTTAGCGCCGGCGCGGTGACCCGGCGCGGCGTCCGCGACGCTCGCCGCGCGGGGCTGATCGCATGATCAGCCTAAGTAACACCATCGAGATCGCGGCGCCGCCCAGCTCGGTATGGCGGTTCTTCGCCGATCTCGACCGACGCTATGCCGACTGGCACCCCGAGCACCTGCGCTGGCGCACACTCCGAGGTGAGCCGCTGAGGCCCGGCACCGTGTGGTTCGCCGATGAGTGGATCGGGCCAATGCGAATCTCGGGCCGGTTCTTCGTCATCGAGGCGCGCCCAGAAAAGTTCTTCACCTACCGCCTCGGCCTGCCGGCCTCGATCATCCGAGCCGGCGGGTCGTTCCGCCTAGCCGGCACTGAAGACGGCCGTTGCGTGCTGACCGAGGAGACTCACTTCGGGTTTTCGGCGCCCATCATCGGACCGCTGCTCGACATCATCCTGCACCGCACGCTGCCGATCGACGAGTTCCGCCGGCACCTGCGCGAAGAGGGCGAGAACCTCGCGCACATGCTCGGAGCCGGCCAGACACCGGTCACGGCACATCCACGATCGTGACCGCGACGCCCAACTCCGAGGCCACCCACGACGGCCTTGCGCTGATCGCGGCGTTTCCTATCGGGAAGGACCTCGCCCAGTTGCTGACACGTTCACCGAGCAAGCGATCCACGACGATGATGGCCCGCGCCGGTGCGAGAACACCCCGAGAGCCTCCCACGCACTCCGCAAAGCAAGCTTCGCCTGCGCCTGCCGAGATCGCGCAGAAACAGAAGTGGCGCCGAAGAAAGCCCGAGACGACTGGCATGGACGACTTCGACCGTCTCGCGCCCGCGAAAGCCGCGCTGCCACTTGGCGTAGCGGTAGCGAACGTTGGGGGGGGCTGTCGGGCCCCGCGCAATCGTCAGGTTCAGCTACGGGTACCGGCCGTGCAGGCGCTTGCGGGCTCGCTCGTAGACGTTGCGGGTTCTCCGCGGCATTGCCCCGAGCACGCCTCGGTCGGGCGTGCGCAGCCCCTCTCGTGCTTGCTGGTCGCGGTGCGTGTGCTGCGGTCCGGGAATACGCTTACGCGTGTGCTCTCTGCTTCCGCGCGCCGACAGCTTGTATTCGCGCTGGCGACGTCATCTCGGTGGGAGCGGAGCATCCGCGCGCTTCCCCCGGCGGAGGATTTCGCGTTTCGGATGGCGCGTCGCTACATCGCGGGTACGAGCCGGGAGGACGCTCTCGCTCGCGCGGCCAGTCTCGCCGAGGAAGGCGTGTCGAGCTCGATCGACCTGTTCGGGGAGAGGGTCACTGATCCAGATGTCGCAGAGCGCGTGTGCGACGCCTACGTCGCGCTTGCGCAGGCGCTGTCCAGTGCGCCTGACGGGACGTTCCTTTCGATCGACCTGTCCCATATCGCTCTCGATGAGGGTGCTGACGCGGCACGCCGCCGTCTCGAGCGGATCATCTCCGCGATGCCGAGTGGAGCCCGCGTGCAGGTTGGCGCTGAGGAGGAGAGCCGGGCGGATCGAACGCTAGAGGTGCTTCTCGGGGTGGCGCGCGCAGGCGGCGGAGTTTCGGGGACCATTCAGGCCAACCTCAGGCGCAGCCGGGCAGATGCCGAAGCGCTCGCAGAGGCGGGTGTGCCGGCGCGGCTGGTGAAGGGCGCCTACGTTGAGGATCCACGCGTAGCTCGGCGCTGGGGTGAGGAGACCGACCTCGCGTACATCGAGCTTGCGGCGCTGCTGCACACACAGGCGGCAGAGGTTGCGCTGGCCACACACGACCCGGCCCTGCGCGAGGCGCTGCTGCTCGCGCTGCCGCGCGTCAGCGTCGAGATGCTCCTGGGCGTGCGAGACGCCGACGCACGCGCGCTCGCCACGCGCGGGGTTCCAGTCAGGGTCTACATGCCGTATGGCGCCGACTGGTTCAGATACGCGATGCGCCGATGGGCAGAGTCGATGGGCGCGTGAGCCAACAGACTCCAAGCTGCCCACGACAGCCTGTGGGGTGCAAACCAGATCGCGCATCGGCGCTAGGCGCTCGGGAGAGCTTCACGGGCTCTAGGGTCGATGCCACGGTAGGCCACGGAGGACCGTTGCGGCGTCGTGCGGGTGGCGCTCGTGGTCGATGAAGAGGTGCCGTTGAGGTGGCAGGGCGCGGTGAGACCGAAGCGCTCGTACAGCCCATGCGCGTCGACGGTCGCGAGACTCCAGCGCCGGACCGTTTCCCTCTCGTCCTTTGCGGAAGCACGTGGCGCTACGTGCGACCTTCTCGCTCTTTGTCAAGGCGAGAGCGAGCATGCCAAATCTGCGCGCAGACGCTTAAGCTTGCGACGATGACGAATCTCTATGAGCCCCACTGGGACGTGGAGGAGGATCGGCCTCCTTTTCGGTGGCGCCGCGCCCGGATCGGACGCCAGGCCGGGTCGCAAAAGCTCGGCGCGTCGCTCTACGAACTGCCGCCCAACGCCTCCATGTGGCCGCTGCACATCCACCACGCAAACGAGGAGCTGATCATCGTCTTGGACGGGCGCCCCACGCTGCGAGCGCTCGACGGCGAGCGGGTGCTCGAACCCGGCGAGGTCGTCGCCTGCCCTGCCGGGCGTCGCGGTGCACACCGCATCGACAACCGTTCCTCCGAGACCGCGCGCCTGCTCGTCGTGAGCACGATGATCGCGCCCGAGCTCAACGAGTACCCCGATAGCGGCAAGCTCTGGGGGCTTGGTTTCGCCCCAGGCGGGGAGCACAGCCCGGACGCACCGGAGATCATCGGTCGGCCAGGGGACAACCTCGACTACTTCGATGGCGAAACCTAGAGCGATGCCGAGCTGGCAGCCGAATCCATGCCCCTGCGACCGCTCCAGGTGTCTTGAAGGCCCGTGATCTGTTCCCCCGCACGCGCGTAGCTCGCGAGCACCGGGAGGGGCCCAGCCAAGCTGGCGCTACCCAGGCTCGGCCTGCGCCTGGCAGGACACGCAGCTCGACGTGCGCGTCCCGAGCGGTTGCCCCTCCCGGGTGCCTCGTGTCCACGGGGACCGCAACGTGACCGCTTTCGCTCCCCCGGGCAAGCACGCGCCCGGCAATCGCGCACCGACGAGACTCCCGCCTCAGACGATATCCGCAAGGCTACGAGCCCATGGCCCACGGCGCCACTGGGAGCGGCGGCTTGCAGTGGCCCCGGGGCGGCGGCTTGGAGTGGCCCCGGGGCGGCGGCTTGGAGTGGCCCCACTTCGCGTCGGTTGATGTGTGTGGTTGATCTTCTCTGATTGGTTGGTGCGGCGGCGTCTCGTGGAGCGGAGCCC
>Ga0116215_1000641_pt1 | contig 25881 bp, 13 predicted proteins | sample Sb_taG_7_FD_89698 | JGI IMG/M metagenome (GOLD analysis project Ga0116215, IMG submission 89698) | Peat soil microbial communities from Weissenstadt, Germany - Sb_50d_2_FS metaG | ecosystem: Environmental > Terrestrial > Soil > Wetlands > Peat | place: Germany: Weissenstadt | collected 2010-09-21
CGTGTCCTTCGATGAGAGGATAGCACCACTTGCGCAGCGCCGGAATGTGCACGTTGATCCAGTAATCCCACCAGTCGAGCGCGCGGACATCGTAGCTGAAATCGGGGCGCTCGTCGGGGGGAAGGGATGCCGATAGCCGCTCGATATTGGCGGCTTCGAAGATGTGGTCGTTGTGCAGGATGAACGGCTCGAAAAGCGCGATGAGCTTCACGACCTTGTCGAGTTCGCGCTCGCGCCGCGCGAGTGTCGGCATCTGAAAGCCGAAGGGCTCGACGCTGCGCTGTATGGCTTGCACGATAGCTTTCTGCGCGGGGGCCGACAGCGTTTCGTAGCGCGCTTTCGACACCGGGATAGCGTCGAATTTCAGCTTCATGCGCTGCCCGAATCCATTCTGCGCGCGGTAGTGGCGGCGATGGCCGAGGCCCGTCAACTCGATCGAGCGGCGCATGTTGCAGGGATTGGTGACCGAGGAGGCGATCTGGTAGACCGGGGCGTTGCAGCGCGCCATCAGCGCCGCGGAGATCAGAGTCATCCCGCGGCAAACTAAATCCACCGGCACGATGTCGAGGCATTTGCGTTCGTTGGTCGGCAATTGGCGGAAATAGGTGCCGAGCAGGTACGAAAGCGAGGCCGAAGTATTGATGCCCTCATTCCAGCCGAGGAACGGCTGCCCGATCGAAGATTCGACGATCGCCGGGCGCACGATGGCTACCGGAGTTTGCGGCGATTGCTTCGTGAAATTTACGATCAGCGATTCGGCGAGGCTCTTTGTGAGCGTATAGGTATTTGGCCAGCCCAACTCGTTGGCGCGACGCGTTCCTGCTTCCGTGAGTGTTTGCCGAATCCAGCGCAGGCGGTTCTTGCGAACCTGATTCTCAAGCGCAACGCCACGAAGATCCTTCGCTGCATGTTCTTTGGCCAGCGCCTGTTTTCGTAGCTCTGCGGCTACTTCGCGGCTTTCCGAGCGGACTTCGGTTACGCGGATGAAATTCTCGAGCGAGTGCCATTCCTTCTCCGCGTCGAAGCCGGCAATTCCCGCGGGATTGTAGTTCGGCGTTGCAGTTTCGTGGATGCGGCCGTCGCGCTGGCCCGCGACGTAGCACGTCGAAAGGTGGAGCAGCGCTGCATGGCGGCACTCGCGGAGGAATTCGAGCACGTGAGCGACGGCGTTCACATTCGAAGACAGCGCGTCGCGCAGATCGGGATTGAAATCGGTGAGTCCGGAGCTATTGACGATGAGGTCGAGCGATCCAGCGAGTTCCGCGCGCGCTGCGGGGGCCATTCCCAGGTCCGGTTTCGTGACATCGCCTTCCACGATTTGCACGCGCTCGCGGAGAAAAGCTGCGAAGCGGGCCCCGTGACGCTTGGCCAGAGGCCCGTAGACCGGCGACGTCTCGACCATCTTCTGGAGGCGCTCGAGCGAGGTCGTCGAGCGGTTTCGCCGCACTAGGACTGAAATCCTGCCGATATCCGACAGATCGGTGAGCAGATTCGCTAGCCAGACTTTGCCGATGAAGCCGGTGCCGCCGATCAGCAGGATTTTCTTCCCCGCCAGCGACGCGCGCACGGAAAGCTGCTCGCCTGCGCTGCACTGGGGGAATTCGACTACTGGGATCGTCACGCGCGGCGTGGTACGCGCGGCCGGCCGGATTGCTTCGTTCAGAATAGACGGATTCCGGATGAACCCGAGATCGCGCGCCAGCTCTTCGCGGGAGATCCGGCCGTCGGGGCGATGGCTGACCAGCTTGGCCAGAGCGCCGCGTGGGCGAATGACCGGCTCGAGCAGCCGCCCAGTAGCTATGCCGTCCCGGAATTCGAGGCGGTTGGCGATAAGGCTCTCGATTCCCAGGTGCTTTGACAGCGGCCCCATGATGTGGTCAAGCCCCTGGCTGACCAGCACGATGCGCTCGCCCCCGGCGATGGCTTCCCGCAGCTTGGCGACCCCCGCTGGCTTCAGGTGCGGCTTGAAGACGTATTCGAAGTACTCCTCGCCCAACAGGTCGAGCCGGTCCTTGCTCACCCCGCGCAGGACGGTATGCAGCAGGCGAGTGGCGACCACCCGGTGAGTCACGTATAGGAACGGCCGGGCCGCTGCCAGGACGCCCATTCCGCCGCGCCGGGCCCAGCGCTCAAGGAAGCTCTGGGCATTCCAGGCAAAGAAGCCCACGGGACGCACGGCGGTAAGGTTCAGCAGGCTACCCTCGACGCGCCAGAATGTGACAGGCCGCCCGGGCACACCCGCTGCTCCGGCGCCGTCCGCGCGATTGTGATTAAGTGTCACAGCCTGTGATGGTTCCATGTATAAACGGGGCCTCCTGCCGACGGTCCCGTATGCCTATGGATTCACTGAAATTAGCATTGTAGCAGCTGGGAAGCAAGCGAGGCTAATGCGGACGCCTGTCAGCCCGCGGATTCTGGCTCCGCAGCCAACTGATACGCCGGACTCATCAGGCCCGTCGGCGGATATATCTCTTCGTGACTGAAGCGGAAGCCAAGCTTATCGAGCACGCGCTTCGATGCGGCGTTCGAGGGATGGTGACCGGCGAACAGCGCCGCCGCGCCGAGTTCCGCAAACGCGAACTTGATTATGGCCTGGCTGGCTTCAAACGCCAGCCCTTTGCCCCAGTACGCGGGTCGAAGATGGAAGCCAAGTTCGAGGATGCGAGCTTCGGGCTTGTAGGGGCGCACGCCGGCGCAGCCCACAAAATCACCGTCTGCGATCCAGAAAATCGGCCAGTATTGAATGCCGGAGTGCGCCATCGAATCGATCTCTCGCGCCAGCCTCTCCCTGACCTCTTCCTGTGAGAAGGGCCCGCCGAGAAGCCTGGTGACTTTCGGGTCGCCCCACAGAGCCATGGCCAGAGGGAAATCGTCGAGAGCCCACTGCGCGAATCCCAGACGTTCAGTTTTTAAGAAGTACGAGCGTTGGGGAATCATGTCGACCCGCGCGTGACCGCCAGACGCTAGTGCGGATATTGAAATTGGTAGAGCGCACCGGCGGGGCCGCTGACTGGCCGCGTGTTGTATTCAAGCAAGTAACGCAGATGCTCGGCGTCCATCGGGTAGCCGATTCCCGCGGGATATGGATACGGCACCAGCGTGTGGAAGGGCAGCGGAGCAACCGTGTCGCCGTGAGCAGCGTAAAAGTCCATGTCCTTGGCGAAGCCGTCGGCGTAGAAGAAATAGTCGCGCGTCCAGCCGGTCTGCGGCGGTGCGAGATGCGCGGCGTCGAAATCCACAGCGACCTCATCGCCCGAGCCGAAGACAACATACTCGTTGTCGGTTTTCTCAACGAGCGGCGTGACATCTCCGTAGCGCGTGTAATTTCCGATTTGCCGCGTGTACGGCCCCGTGCGGCTCACGTTTTCGTAGACGTAGCGGATATCGTTCTTCGGCGTGCCTTCGACAACCTGCGGATAACCCCGGAAGCCGAGATTTGCGCTGGCCAACGGAACTTCCTGAAGCTTGTAAGCGAGATCTGCTGGCGAGTTATCTATGCGGATGCGATCCCAATAGATCTTTAGATTTGTAACGATGCGAATCCGCCGCGTGCCCGCAGGGAGCTTTCCCGAGAGATCGGCGATCATCGTGCGCGCGAGGCCGGCGGGGAATCCCATGTCATCCATCACGCGTACCCACTTGCCGGATGCGTCCTGCGCCTCGACGTACGGCGCCATCGGCTGCATGCCCGCCTGCCATGCGGCGTACATCGAATTCGCGGTGAAGTAATCGGTGAAGCCATCCATGAGCAAACGCAGCGGCCGCGACGCATCCCAGTCGCCGAGATCGAGCGTGAGTGTGTGCGTCGCCGCGAATCCCTGATACGGAGCCGCAGCGAAGTCCATCACATATTGGCGATCGCGCGCGCTGAGAAGCGGCAGCACATCCTCACCGCGGTCTCCCCACGCCCCAGCGGGCAGATGCGCGCCCCGGCTGGCGATCACCTTGAATGTAGGGAACGGCGGATTGCTCGCGAAATACTCATTCGGATACACCTCGACATCCGCAGGGTGATCGATGGCCAGCAACCGCACGCGATCGAGATAATCAAGTTCCTCCATGGGCTCGAGCATGCGGAAGCTGATGCGTCCATCGCGCAAAGCCACTTGCGAGCCGTTCACCTTGAGATATTCATCCGGATCAGGAACATCGCGTTGCCCCGGCGCGATCCAATGCCCGACGATTCCGGGCCCTATCATGTCAGCAAGAAATTCGTAGCGCGAACCATTCCAGACGAAAACAATGGGACAGGAACTCCCGCGCCGGTCGATCTCGTGAATCTCCTTGCGCGCATTCGCCGCGATTTTCACTTCATCCTGCAGCACCCCGGTCGGCCACAGCATGCGCACCACATCCGCTTCGGATTCCGCGCCTAACCCGACGTGAAGCTCAAGCGGCCCTTGGCTCAAGTATCCCGACGCGCCGCTAATCTCAAATTTCTGCCGCATCGCCCCGGCGAAAACTTCAACCTTCGTTCCAATCGCAGATTTATTGTCGTTCGTTCCCTTCAAGGCCAATTCCAGCCAATGATTTTTATTCCCGCCCACGTTGCGCAGCAGCACAGGCGGTGCGCCGAGCTGCGTGATGAGCAGCCCCATCGAGCCATCGCCGTCGAAATCAAACGGAATGACAGATCGCGGACTTGCCAGCACAATCTTGTCGAGCCCCACTTCTTTCGTGACATCACGAAATCCCGCCGGGCCCTCATTGCGCAGCAGCGCTATCTTTCCACCGGATGCATCCGCACCGACCGCGACAAGATCCACCCAGCCGTCATTGTCGTAATCGATCGCCGCGACGCCCCAGCCGCGCGTCCAGCCCAGTTCCGGCAGTTTCACGCGCACGAATGCCTTTCCGCCGTCGTTGCGCCAGAGTGAAATTCCCGGTTTGCCTTCGTGCGTCAGCGCCACATCCATCCAGCCGTCTTTATCGAAATCGAGTACGGCCACGCCACGCGATCCTTCCGGGGCATCGCTCGGCCACAACTCGCGTTTCTCAAAGGGCCCTTCGCGGCGATTGAAAAATACCTCCGAGGGCCCGTTCGGTTTTCCGGTCACGATGAAATCGATCGCGCGATCATTGTTAATGTCCGAGGCAATCGCTCCCATCGCCTCGGGCCGCGCCGCAAGCCCCGTTTCCTCCGTGACGTCAGTAAACGTGCCATTCCCGTTGTTCCGCCAGAGCAGGTTCGAAACTTCACCGGAACTCCGGAAATCCGCCGCCCACTTTTGTTGCGTCACGTAAAGATCGAGATCTCCGTCATGATCGTAATCCACGAAAGTCATCCCCATCGTCATGCCCGGAGCCTTGATTCCCGCCGTCGCCGTCACGTCGCGAAATGTGCCGTCGCCCTGATTGCGGAAAAGAGCGACGCGCCCGATGAACCCCACCGCAAGATCTGGCCCCCCGTCGTTATCGTAATCGCCCACTGCACAGCCGATCCCAGACTCATGAAAATTAATTCCAGACGTGCGCGTAACGTCGACAAACTTGCCTTCGCCGGCATTGCGATACAGAGCTGCCCGGCCGTCGCCCGCCGCATTCACGAGAAAAATGTCCGGCCGCCCATCGCCATCAAAATCGAAAACGCACGCCCCGCTCTCGTGGGGAGTCAACGGCAAGCCAGCCATCATTCCCGTCGACGGCGCCGCTGTGATAGGCAGCCCCGAGCTAGCCGTCACATCCACAAAGTGCACTGGAATCGCCGGTTGCACCGGCGCGAGCGCTGTCGAAATCTGCTGTGCCAGCGAATACTTCCCCTGCTCGCCGTAAACCAGGCTCATCGGCGCGCCCAATTTCGCCGCATTCAGATGCTGAAATCGTTCGAGGTGCACTTTGGCGTTCGCAGAGTCGCCGCTGCGCTGGTACGCTTGCGCCAATCCGAATTCCGCCGAGACGTGATAGGGATTGATCTTCAGCGCCGCGTTGAATTCCTCGATAGCCTTCGCATACTCATGCAATTCCGAATGAATTGTCGCCAGAAAATAATGTGTGTCTGCGTCACCGGGATCAATCTCCGCCGCCCGCAAAAACGCCGTCGCCGCCGCTTCCGAATTTCCCGCGGATTTTTCGAGCAGCCCGAGGTTGTACCAGCCGTGCGCATTCTCGGGATGCGATTGCGTAATTTCCGCCAAAATCTTTCGCGCCTCATCGGCCCTTTGCATGTTCAGCAGCGCAATAGCGGTATTCAATTGCGGGACATAATTCGTGGAATCGGCGATGACGGCCAGTTGGAATTCCTTCAGCGCGTCCTCAGGACGCTGCTGATCCATGTAAGCCACGCCGAGATTATTGGAACGCAGAACCGCATCCGCTTTTGCCGCAGCCTTCGATTGCGCTAGCTCGTCGCTTCGTCCGCCGATTAGCACCGGCGCGGCACACAAGCAGATCAGGCCAGCCGCAATCGCCAGCGAAGTAACACGCGATCGTCTCAATGCACTCAGAATTCCCGCCGTCTCATGGTTCGTCAGGGCACGACTTTAGTCGTGCCGAAAGCGGCGCAATGTGCAAACGGCTTCAGCCGCTGAGGTTCGTCTATTTTTTCTGCAACGCCTGCGCGCCGGCCAGCCCTGCGCCTTCCTTCAGCGTGATGATCTGATCGGCGCGAACATGCTTCAAATTATCCGTCTGCCCGCTCGGCCAGCGCACTTCGATCGCATCTGCCTGCGCCGCTGCGCCGAGGCCAAAGGTTAGCACAAGCTCGCTCGCCGATTCATAACTCCCGCCGCTGCGCAGCATTTGATCCTGAGTTCCGCCGCCGGCCGTCACGCGCACAACGGCGCCAATTCCATCGCGATTCGATTTCGTACCCACCAGCTTGATACGCAGGCGGTGATTCGCGTTTCCCGAATTGCGAAACAGCACCGCCGGCCCGCCATTCGCCGTCACCGCAATATCCACCGCCCCGTCGTTATCAATATCGCCGTAAGCTGCGCCGCGCGCTACGCGTCGCGTCGCAAATGCCGCGCCCGCTGCCGCCGTTGTCTCCTCGAATTTCCCGTCACCGAGATTCCGGAACAAATGCGGCGGCTCCGCATAACGCACGCGATTCTGAATCTTCTCAATTCCATTCTCGATGTGCCCGTTGGCGATGAAAATATCCGGCCAGCCATCCAGATCGTAATCGAAGAAAAAGCAGCCGAACCCAAGCGTCAGCAAACTCGCGCGCCCAATGCCCGTCGGCGCCGCTTCATCCACAAAAAGCCCATTCTTCTCGTTGTGATAAAGCGCCGCCATCTGATTCGAGAAATTCGTGATCAGCAAACTCGGATACCCGCTGCGATCGTAATCCGCCGCATCCACGCCCATGCCCGCGCGCGCAATCCCGTCTTCGCTGAACGCGATTCCCGAGGCCACGCCCTTCTCGGTAAAAGTGCCGTTGCCATTGTTGATGTAGAGCTTGTTCGGCTGCGTGTCGTTGCTGAAAGCAATGTCCGGCCAGCCATCCTGATTGGCATCCAGAATCACCACGCCGAGCGTCTTCGAAGTGGTATCGAAAAGCCCCCCCTTCTGTGTGGCGTCTTCAAATGTGCCGTCGCCGCGGTTGTGCCAGAGCCGCACCGACGCCCCGCGATACGATTCCGGCGTGCAATACGATTTCGTTTTGCCATCGAGCGTGCAGTAAATATCCGTCTGCGGCGTCCACTGCACGTAATTTCCCACCACCAGATCGAGATGCCCGTCGCGGTCGTAATCCACCCACGCGGCGCTGGTGCTGAATTCATTCGGCCCCGCGAGTCCCGCCTGCTTGGTCACGTCCGTGAACGTGCCGTTTCCATTGTTGCGAAAGAGATGATTCTGTCCCAGCGCAGTGATGAAAATATCGTCGTAGCCGTCGTTGTTATAATCTCCGATGGCCACGCCCATTCCATACATCTCGACCGCGAGTCCCGCCTTCGCCGTAACGTCCGTGAAAGTGCCGTCGTGATTATTGTGATAGAGCGCCGGATGCGACGCCGTCCGATGATGCTCCGGCCAGTCCGCGCCATTCACGAAAAACAGATCCTGCCAGCCATCATTGTCGTAATCAATGAACGCGACTCCCGCGCCCATCGCCTCCGGCAAATATTCTTTTCCAAACGCTCCGTTGTTGTGCGTGAAATGAATTCCGGCGGCCCGGGTGATGTCTTCGAATTGGATCGCCGCCTGCGGCGGAGTGGAGAATCCGGATGCGGGCACGAGCCACGCACTCGCGAGAATAATGCAAATGCCGAAAAGGCCGGGAAGCATCGAGCGGCGAGGCTTGGCGCGCAGAGATTTCTTCAAACTCAATCTGTCCCTCCATGTGCAGCAGTTGCCGATAGAGGCTTCGCGCCGCGCAGTTTACCCGCGGGCACGGAATCGTGCTCGTGAATCGGCTGCCGTTCGACGTTGTCCTCCGCATGTGCGCGTAGGTATGGACCCGTCAAAGTTTGCGCCGATTCATCCGCCTTGAATCGCAAATATCGCTTTTGAAAGTCCGCCGCGCGGTCGCTTTGGCCGAGCCCCGTATAGCAAAGCATCAAATTGTAGTTCGCCTCGAGATCTTCGGGATCGATTCCGAGCGTGGCATTGAATTCCGCGATCGCGTCGCCGTACCGCCGCTGCAGGAACAATATCCGCCCCAGTTCGTCATGTACCACGCGGTCGCGCGAATATTGCTCGAGCACTTTTCGCAGATGCGCCGCCGCGTCGTCGTATCGTCCCTGGTTCCGAAGCACTTTGGCGTAAAAGAAATGCGCTCGCGCGAGAGACGGCGAAAGTTCAAGCGCCTTTTCGAGCACCGTTTTCGCCGCCGCGAGATTTCCTTCCTGGAATCGCGCGCGTCCGATATTCACCCAGCCATCCGGATTCTCCGGCGCGATTTGCGTGATCTTTTCAAAGGCCGCCGCTGCTTCCTTCAAATTGCCTTGCAGCAGCAAGCCGATGCCGTAATCATTCCACCGCGTCCAATCCGCGGGATCGAGCTTCAATTCCGGCGCAGGCGCAGCCGCATTTGCAGGCAAGACGTTCAACTCCACCTTGTCCTCAGCCAGCACCACGATCGGCAGCGCCGGTATCGTTTTGACCTGTCCTGAAACCCCCGACGTATCGCCGGTAAAAATCCAGTGCCCGTCATCGAAATCCGATGTCACTTGCGGATGCGGCTCGTTCGGATCGCGCACGCCGCCAAATGCAAACTGCGTGTTCCACCACATGAATTTGCGATAGTTCAATTTCGCGCGCAGCGAAATCCGCGAGCCCGCGTCCGAAGGGATGTTCAACCGGAAATGCACCGTGTCCGCCGCGCCCGGGGGAATTAGATGCACGTAAACCGTCGCGCGCGCGGCCCATGCATTGCGCTTATTGATGTGATTTCCGCGTGCATCGATCAAAACCGAATGATAGAAATGTGCGCCGGGCTCAACCGGACCTCGGCCATCGTCTTCCGCCATCCCGCTCCAGAAAATCACGCGGCCATTTTCATCCGTCGCGGAAAGCTCCAGCCAGCAATCGAACGCGTCCACCGTTCCACCGGGGAAAAAATGCCCGACCTTGCGCGTCCTCACCACAACGTCTACGCGCGCCGTATCGCCGCGCCGCACCGCCGCCGCAACGCGATTGAGCGGCCCGGTAACAGGCGGAGGCGGTGCCGATGTTTCTTCAGCCGCCGCGCCAGCCGACGCAGGCCCTGGCGCTTCGGCTTCTTCACCGACGGCGAATGTAGTCTCCAATTCCGGCGCCGCAGGAAGCTTGGCTGCAGCCGTCTCCTGCTTGGTCTCCGGGGTGATCGCGAAAATATCAACGCTCACCTGCTTGTCCTGCAGGAACTTCTCCGTGGCATCGAGCTGCGCTTCATCGCGATTCGCAAACGGCACTGCCGTGTTCGCGGCGAGAAACCGGTGCGAGTGCACGATTTTCGGTTCCGCGGCTGTATCGTGCAACGGCGCAAGCGGCATGTGGCAATCCGCGCACGTCGAAGGCTTCGGCGGATAATAAAACGACCGCGCGCCGTATCCCGAGACCGCGCTGGCCTGCCAATTGTCGTAGTCATTGAATCCACGCGTCCAGCGGTAATGATTCACGGGAACATCGAGATGCACTTTGTGGCAGGTGGAACAAAAATCCGCTGTCTGCTCGCGCATGAACGGCTTCAAGAAAGTCCGCCGGTGCGGCTCCGGATTCAATTCCACCAGAAAATCGTGGAAGCGCCGCACCAGCGGATTCTCGCTCATGGCCATATCGTGCAGCGCCGGAACTTCGAGGCGGTAATCGCCCTGGCCCATCGTGCTTTTCACGCCGGTGATTGAATGGCACATCATGCAGCCAAGCCCCGCCTGTCCCGCGGGCGTGTTCTCGACCTCGCGAATCGGCTTGTCGAATTCGCCGCTGAAAAGCAGCGAGGGATCGTGGCAGCCTGCGCACCATCGCGAGGGTTTGATGCCGATGGTGTCCTGCATGTACTCGATGCTCTTGCGGTACCACTGATTGTTGAACGAAGAAAAATGATGCATCGAACTTTGCCACTGCTTGTAGATGTCCGAATGGCATCGCTCGCACGATTGCGACTCCATGAAATATTCTTTGGCGATGCGCATCTGCTCCGGCGTCTGCGCCGAGCTGGGGAAGAAAGGTCCCTGCGGCCCGTCGCCTTCCGAATCCATGCTGGCCGGTGCAATCCTCGGATTTTCGATCCGGTTAGAACGTTCGAACGGCACTGTGCGCAGCCACCACGCTCCCGCAGTCACTCCCGCTGCGATAGCGAATCCGAGCGCGTAACGCAACGCGGCACGCGTCGCCGATCCCGCGAGCCATCCGTGCCGCCCCGCCCACGCCGCGGCAAGAATCACGCCGCCCGCAAGACACGCGCCGATGTGCGCATAGAGCAGCGGAAACCGGCTGCGCGGCGTGCCGGTAAAGACCAGCGCGACTCCAATCGCGCCGCCCGCCGCGATCAAGAGCCAAGCCGCGCGCTCGGATGAAGATCCCGAAGTTATCTTCCGCCACAAGAAGGGAAGACCCAGCAACAGAAACGCTGCGCCTGCGAGCAAATGCAGCAACACAGTTCCTTCATAGACGACTGTCGCGTATGGCCAAGCGAAAAGGTAGGCGGCACTAAGGAAAAGAAAATAGAGAAGAAATGATCGGAACCGGTTCATCTCAAGGCCGGCAGCAATCGTAAGTCAATTCGCGCGATTGGGACACCACAACGCCAAGGAATCTGAAAAATCGCGGCAGTTTGTAGCAAGCCCCGGGAACGGTCAATAATATGAATCTACTAGAGAGAGCGTTAACCTGCGTTGTGCGCCCGCGCCACCAACAGAATCGCCAAAAAATAGAATAAAAACATCATCGCCAGATACGCTCGCGCCTGCTTGTTCGCTCCTGCGAATTCCTTCCACACCAGCACGCCCCACAGTGCTGCCACCATAGGCGCCGACTGCCCAATGGCGTACGAAATCGCCAGCCCGATTGAATTTCCCGCCACTAGATTGAACACCGTCCCGATTCCCCATATGAATCCGCCGAGCAGCCCGAGCATGTGCCCGCTGAATGGCGCCTTGAAAAATCCGCCGAATGCTACCGGTTCTCCCACCAGCGGATGCTTCATAAAATAAATATTCCAGATGAAGCAGGAAAGCAGCGCGCCAAACGTAAAGAAAACCGAAAGGCTGTACGGTCCGAGCGCATTTCCTTGTCTCATCGCATGGGTCGAGAGCGGCGCCCACAAGCCCATCAACACGCCCGAAACGATGCAGGTGATGATGCTCTTCCGCGAAACCGCTCGCCCTCCCGCTGGAAGCTGCCCGTAAGCCTTTCCATCGAGCAGCACTGCCACAATCGCGCAGAGCACTCCGGCGCCCAACATTACCGCGTTGCCCTTCGGCTCACGCAAGTACGTGAGGACGACTCCCACCACCAGCGCGATGCCGATCGAGACTGGAAACGCGATCGCCAGCCCGGCCATATCGATCCCCGCCACGAGGAGCAGATTGGCGAGATTGAAGATGGCGCCTGCCAGCATGGCGAACCAAAAGTTCGACGTATCCGCCGAGTGCACGTTGTTCAAGAAACTCGAAGCATCATTCCCGCTGCTGCCCATCGTCAGCGCGAGAATCAGGGAGACGATAAAAATTCCCAGCGCGTAGTCCCAGTAGAAAAGCTCGAAGCGGTAATTCTTCACTCCCTTGTACGTGTTCGCCCAGGAGCCCCAGCAGATCGCCGAGGCGACCATCATCACCATGGCGATCGTAAACGTTGGTGGCGTGAACATGAATTAGTCCTCTCCGTTGCGCCTATGTAGCGCCGGTCCCGCATGCGGGACCGGCATCTTCAATCGTCAAGATCTCCGAAGTCGGCACTCACTGCTACTCGCCAACTAGAACGAAGCCGCCGCCGAGGCATTCTTCGAGCGAATGAACGCGACGACCTCATCATGTTTCGCCATCGCCCGCGCCCCCACTTTTGTGCAACAAAGCGCAGCACAAGCGTTGGCGAACATTCCAACTTTCTCGTGATCCCATCCTTGCAGCACGCCGTAGGAGAGGCCGCCCATGAACGCATCGCCTGCGCCCGTCGTATCCACAACGTTTACTTTGAACGCCGGGACGTGCGCCATTTTCTCTTTGGTGGCGATCAAGCAGCCATCCGCGCCCATTGTTACTGCCACCAGCTTCGGCCCGATCTTTAGCAATTCCGCCGCGATCCGATCGAAGTCGGTTTCTCCTGTAAGCTCGCGCGCCGCGGCCTTGCAAGGCTTTAAGACATCGACCATTTGCAGCGCTGCCGCCAAATCCTGTTCCGAGCCCAGATTCGCCTGCGCGAAAAAGCTCGGCGATACGTCGAGATCAAAAATTACGCGCACGCCGGCGGCGCGTGCGATTTTCATGCCCTCGCGCACCGGGACGAGCGGCAATTGCGACGCCTCGGTATGAAAGTGCTTTGCTTTTTGAATGTGCGGGGCGAAACGATTGCAAACTTGGAACGGCGAAATTTTTCCCGTGATGTTCGGAAACATGTAAATGCACCGCTCGCCCGCTGCATCCACCGGGATCCACGTCAGCGAAGACAACTCATGTTTCACGACTTCGATCCCGCTGCAATCCATTCCATCCGCTTCGAAGGCCTTGGTGATGATCCGGCCGTTGTCGTCATCGCCGATCAAGCCGAGCCAGCCTGTCTTTGCCCCCAGCCGGGCCACTTGCGTGAGGTTATTCGCGGTTACGCCGCCGGCATGAATCTCAAGCCGCTCCGCATTGATCTTTTCTTCCGGCCCGAGCAAGCGCGGCACAATCGCAAAATAATCGACGGTGCAGCTCCCAATCCCGACCACATCAACATTTCCAGCCATAACACCCCCGGTGTTTGTAGCGCCAATTCCGCATGAGGGACCGGCGGCGATGAGCGCGATCCGGACCAGCGTAGCGATTCGATTCGCCCTCATGGCCCGGTTCCTGCGTGAAAAGCGTGCGCTGCTTATAAATCGCGCGACGAGCCCCGTCAAGCGAAAACCCGACGAGACCGGGACGCGTCGCGAGAGATTGTTTCTACGCAAACGACCCGTCCCCTTCATGACCAGCCTTATTGGGCTAGCTTCTTGGCTGCTGAGGGCTAGTTTCGCCGCGGTTTCGCCGGTGACACCGAGATTTGGCTGTTTTTGAGTTCATAAAACCCCGTATTTCACGCGATTAGAATCGACTCCCTTCGTTTATTTTGTTGGAGTTGCGGGCGTTTCTAATAAATTGTCCCGCGATTAGATTTTTCTTCGCCTTTCTAGGGGCCGGAAAAGGCAGGAGATACCGCAGAGACGCTGAGGGCGCTGAGTTTTGGGAGGGGATCATTGGATTGTCCTCGGAGTTGGGGGCCGGGCTGAACTGTGGCTTCTTTGGATTCGTGAAGCGTAGGTTTCTGGCGCGGCTTGCTGGGGGTCCTTTCTGGCGGCGATTTCCGGCGCCAAATTTTGTCCGGGCTCAACGGCAGAGCGGGATAAAGACTAACATTAGTTAACGTTTATGTCAACAGTAAAGCATTGTTACCTTAAGGGAATAATTGGGGAGAATTTGTAACCGATTGGGTCGTGGTTTTCCTATGATGCGGGCGCTGACGGGCGGGTCCGGTTTCGATTCGTGATCCCCTTAACTCTCTAGCGTCCGAAGGCAGTTTCGGCGGCGGGCCTGCTCAAAAGTGGCCGGGGCGCGCGATGCTATACTTTCGGGCATGCTTTTGGGCCTCTTCCTCCTTGTTCACCTGGCGGGACCGATGCAGTCGCCGTCGCGTCCGAAGCCGGTTACGGCTGGCGAACTTGAAAGGCTGGCGCAGGAATCCGTTGCGGAAAAGGATTGGGAGACCGCGGCGGACGAATTCCGCCGCGCCATCGAGCTCGAACCCCGCAGCGTGCGCATGCGCATCGAGCTGGGCGACACCCTCGCCGCCGCAGAAGACTTCCCAGGCGCCATTGCCGCCTACAACGAAGTGCTGCGGCTCGATCCGCGCAACGAGGCGGGAGAGCTCGGCCTGGCCGAAGCCTACCGGCGAGTCTCCAATTACGACGAGGCGCGCCGGCAACTGGAGCGCGCCAAGCAGGATCATCCGGCAAGCTCCGCACCGCGCCGAGCGCTCGATCGCGTTGAACTCGAACGGCAGCAACACGAGCGGGCCGCAGGCGACAACTCCGCAGCAGCGGAGCATTCGCTCCAAGAGGCCGGCGAGCTTGCGAAAAAGAACCAGTTTGCCCAGGCCATCGATCTACTCCATCAAGTCCTTAAGAATGATCCAATAAATCCCGCCGCGAATGCGCTACTTGCAAAGGCTCTCTATTCCACCGGTGAATTCGCGAAGGCCGGAGAAGCCATCCAAAAATCCCTGGCCGCACGTCCCGACAATCCCGGCTATCTCTTTATCCGTGGAAAAATTCTCGAGAAGGAAAACCGCGCGGAGGAGGCGCTGCAGACGTTCGAAAAAATCGCGCTGGTAAATCCGAAAGAATCCGACGCCTGGTTTGAAATCGGCGCGATCCACCAGCAACTAGGCGACCGCAAGCAAGCCGGGCAAGCCTACAAAAAGGCCGTGGAACTCTCGCCCGATGATTCCGCCTACCGCAAGGCGCTGGAATCGGTTTCCGGAAGCGGCTCGGGCGAATCGCCATGACCCGAGCGCGCCGGGGCGCGACGCGGCGAAGGCCGGTCCGCGGTCATGAGCGAGACAAATAATTTGTAGAATTTCGACAGGTCCAGATCGTCCTGCACCTCGACTAAATCCTCACCCAGACCCGGTTGCTGACCCTCGGCCCAAACCAGCGTATCGCCGTAAGTCGCGCCGTGATCCACCGAAACATCCATGTACATCTTCTCCGTCTTGGTGATGATCGAAGGATCGAGCCACGCCGCCGCAGCCAGCTCGTCCCACAAATAGCCTTCCTGCGCGTACTTGGCCACGTATTTCGCCGAAGCCGATTTTCCTGCGGCGATTTCCGCGATGAGCTCCTTGGTCATGTGCGTTTTGATCGAAATGTCTACCGTCGTCACCACCACGCGCGGCCACGGAGCATGAAACGCTCGCCGCGCCGCTTCCGGATCGATCCAAAAATTGAATTCGCGCCGCGGCGTGTCCTTGAATTCCGGATCGTCGGTGGCCGGCGCGATGCTTCCACCCATCACGATCAATTCTTTAGCCAGGCTCGCAAAGTCCGGATCGATGGCGATGGCGATGGCTAGCGCAAGATTCGTGAACGGCCCGCCCTCGTAGATCGTCACTTGATGCGGATAGCGGTGCACCATGCGAATCAAAAAATGCGCTGCGTCTTCGGTGGAAGCCTTGATCTTCGGCGCGCCCTCCACCATAGGCGGAATCACGAAGGCTTCGTGCACCGGCGTTCCGTAGTTCCAGGCGCCCTGATAAATCACTTTCCCGTATTTCGCTTCCCAGCGCGCGACGTCCGCCTTGGTATTCACCAACGGGAACGCCGCACCCGGCACCACGGGAATTTCGGTCCGCCCGATAATTTCGAGCAGCCGCAAAGTGTGCTGCACTTCTTCATCCCGCCAGGCATCGCCGGTCACGATGGTGATTCCCAGCACGTCCGTCTGCGGCGAATTCACCAGTGCCAGGATGGCCTGCATATCGGTTCCGCCCGGCCCCGCAGCGTCCTGATCAATGATTACTTTCTGCCGCGCCTGCGCACACAACGGGGCCGCGGCCATCGCCAGTAGAAGCGTGCACAAGAGGAATTTGAAAATTCGGTTCACAGGTAAATTTACAAGAAGTCCGCAGGGGCGCCGGTTGCTGCGCCCGCCAACGTCGAAGGATCGAAAACGCTTACCACGACTCAACATCGTGCCCTTTCGCAGTTGAGTTACTCATTAGGGGGTCAGGGCGTCAGGGCGTGTGTGTGAACCGGAGAAACAAAACCTCAGCGGCTAAAGCCGCATTGCTATTGCGGCATTTGCGGCACGACTGAAGTCGTGCCCTGACAAAACATCGTAGTTGTCACACAGACCTTTTGGCCTCTGAAGCCACTCCTTCTCCAGTCTCTACCCCAAACTCCCTAATACATAATCGTGCGCGTTAGATGATGCGGCCAGAAAGTCGTGTGATACGGCAGCCAGAGCCGCGCATCAATCTGCGGGATGATTACCTGCATATCCGCAGGCCGAATCTTGTTCACTTCTTCGCGCAAAAGCGCCGTCGCATAGAGCATGTGTGCGCGAATCTCGATTTCCTGAGTGCTGTCGCGCTCGATCATCTGATACGTATTGATGGCGGTCTCGAGCGCCGGTGAATACTTCATGATCCCCAAAATCCGGCAAGCCGCCGGGACAATATAATCCGCAAAGGCGGTCATCTTCTCGGGATCATCCAGCTTGAACCAGCCGCGGCGGTGCAAATTCGCGTAGAGCATCCAAATGCCGAGCTGCGGCAATTTGTAAAACTTGATTTCGTGACCGTCGTACTGGCTCACGTCATTAAATCGCGGGAATTCCTTCACCAACCGGTCCACGATGCCATTTCCATTGTCATAAAGCCGCGGCGAGCAATCATCGATGAAATTATGGAAACGCCCGTCGTATTTCTTCGCCAGCACGGCGCCCACTTCGTGCAGCACGGCCAGCTTTTCATCGAGCATGGGCATCTCGATGTTGCCGCTGAAAATCTCCGCCAACTGTTTGCGCGTCGCCTCCGCCATCCACTTTCCGTCGAGGATGGGAATCTTGTTGTCCATGGCGCGCTTGAGGCAGGCAAACTCGGCATCCGAATCGGACCAATTCTGTCCCTTAAACTCGGTTTGAAATTTCACATGCGTCTTGAAATCGGTAAACGCCGTGTCAATCGAATCCGAGACCATGATGAAATCCACGGCCTCGCGCCGGTCTTCATTCCCGATTCCATAAGGCAGGGCGTACTCCGGCATCGGCAATGCTTCGTAGGCCATGAATTTGGCGACTTCGACGATGCGCTCGACGTCGGTGGAAACATCGCGCGAATGTTCGATCACCGGATGCAGACTATCGAGGACGGGACTGCCAATCGGTTTCGGCCATCGCACTGCCGTTCCTTGCGTCACGCCGCTGCCTCCAAAAAAAGAAGCCGCCAGGAGCTTATCGCTCCCGGCGGCCGCCAACATCATCGAACTTCCGAGTCCCTGAAGAAACTGCCTGCGTCCCGTGGGTCCTAAGCTCATTAGAAAATGAACTTGGCCCCGGCCTGGAACGCGAACGGCGTGCTTCCCGGCGCAACTTGTGAAATGGCGCGGTAAGTCGCGCCATTCGCCGAGATGCTCTGGAAGAATGAAAGCGACTTCGAAGTTAACGCGCCGCAGCTCAATCCCACTGGCCCCGGCGAATTCCCCGTGAACAGGGGCGAGGGAGGCGTCAGACCATTCGGCACGCAGTTTCCCGCTGTCGCATAGTCAATCGTACCGTTGGTGTCCGGGTTCGAATACAGGTTATGCCTGTTAGTCAGGTTGTAGAAATCGCCCGAGAGTTCCACCGTGAACCGCTCGCCCAGCTTGAAGTCCTTCGCCAGCCGCCCGTCCCACTCGACAAAATTCGGCTGATCGAACGGATATCGTTGCAGAAGGAAGGGTTTGCCGCCTCCGATTTGAATGATCGGGCGGTCGTTGGCGTGTGAATATCCCGAATTGGCCACGCCGTCTCCATTGACGTCGGCATTTACATAGAGGGGGAACGGCACTCCGGAGTGCGCGATTACCGAGGAGCTAAACAAGAAGCCCCAGGGAAGATCGACCACGCCTCCCATCTTGAACTGCTGGCGGATATCCAGGCTGTTGCGTCCGTAATCCAGGTTGATGTTGAAGGGATCCTGTTGCCCGAAATAGGTATCCGTGTCGCGTTCGCTGGCGCCATTGTCCTTGTTCTGGGACCACAGATAGTTCGCGAACAACTGGAAGCGGTTTGAAAATCGCTTGGTGAGGTTGACCACCACCGATTCGTAGTTTCCGTGGGCATAGCTGCCGGTCGTGTTCGTGAACGTCGCAAGCGTCGGGTCCAACGGCGTAACGGACGAACCCGTTAGCGTGCCACCCGAGTAGGTATTCACGCCGCAGAGCAGAGTACGACCGAATTGGTCGGTCCCGCACGAGGAGAAATTGCGGTACCACGCCTCCTCCGTACCGTACCCTCCCGTCCGCAGGTGCTGTGAATTGACCCACGCGAAAGTGCCCGTCACGACCCAGCTCTTCGCGAAGGTGTGCTCGACACCCGCCGTCAGGCTCGATACTCGGGGATTGCGGAAATCCGGCTCAACGAGATTGGGTCCTGGGCATCCAATATCGGAAATGCCGCAAATATCGTTGATCCCTGCGGAAACTGAGCTTGGGAGCAGATAAGGAAACCCGGCGGCAGGGAAGCAGGTCGGACTAAAGCAGAAGATTCCGGCGGTCTTGCCGCCGCCGCCCGCGGGCATAAATATGGTTGGACTTATCGCGTAGTACAAACCCCACGCTGCTCGAACTACGGTGGGCGACTGCGCGGATCCTACGTTCCAGGCCAATCCGACGCGCGGTCCCCACTGCTTGAAGTCATCCGGGATGCGCTGCGGAACTGGAATCACTTTGGAGCCAGAACCCGTCCCGGAATACGTCGCGGCTCCGGGAGTCGCTGTCTGCGGCTGCGGGTACCAAGTTCCATCCCACCGTAGACCGTAGGTCAAAGTGATGCGCGGCGTAATTTGCCATTTGTCCTGCCAGTACAGCCCCACGCCCGTCAAGTAATTCGGGAACAGCGTGCCGGCTTTGAAAAGCGGCACGTTGTTCAATCCGACGTCCTGAATCAGGCCGAAGGGAGCAAAATTCGCAACGTTCGGAGAGTTGAAATCGGAAATGCTTCCGAATTCGAATTCGCCTGAGGACCATCCGACGAAGGTATCCTTGCGGTCCTCGAAGGTGTCCGAGTCTCCTCCGAACTTCATGTCGTGCTTGCCGAAGGAGTAGGAAAAGTTGTCTGCGGCTTGCAGCTTGTCGTTTTGACCGTTGATCGGCAGGTAGTAGCGGTTTCCAAACATGATGCCGCCTACGAGCATCGTAGGCGTGCCCGGTCCGTTGGAATGCCGGATGCGGTTTTCAGCTTCGACGCTGATGCGCAGTTCGTTCACTTTGCGGCCCATAACTGTATTCAGGGCAAACACGGTGCTGATGCCCTCGTTGAGGAAGTTCTCAGTGGTGTCAAAGGGCACAGGAGTTTCGTTCTGCCCCAAACCGCCCGTAAAGCCGCTGGTATGGTTCCGCGTCCCGTAGGCGCGCACGCTGAAGTGATTGGCCGGCGAAAACTGATAATCGTAATGGCCGAGGATGGTGAAGAGGTCCTGGAACTGTGTGTGCGGCCCATTGAAATCCGCCAGGCTATTGACCCCGAAACAGGCGTTTAGGAAAGATTGCCCCGCGGTGGGGGTACCGCAAGAGCCCGGCAGACTGAAGCCCGCGGTGGCCGCCCCTGGCAGCGGAATCTGACCGGCCGCGCAGGCACCCGGCAGGCAGTTCGCAAACGTCGGACCGACAGCGCCGGCCAACGAAGTGTTGCAGTCTGCCACCGTTCCCACGCCGCAGAGGTTGCTAAGCAGCGGGCCGTTCTGCTTCTGCACGTCGGTAGCAAGAAACAGGAACTGGCGATCCTTGTGGATCGGGAAGCCAATCGAACCGCCGAATTGATTCTGTGTGCTGATGTTCGGGGGTTGGCCGACCGCGTCATTGACGGTGAGACCGCTGCCGCGATAGTACTCGTGCGCCTCGCCGTGCACTTCGTTCGTGCCTGATTTTGTGACCACGTTTACGAGTCCGCCCGTGGCGCGGCCAAACTCAGGTGCGAAGCCGTTTGTGACCACCTGGAATTCCTGCACCGCGTCGAGTGGAATCGTGAAGTTCTTGGTTTCCAGCGACCCGAAGATTTCGCCGAAGAAGGGGTTGAAGCTATCCTGGCCGTCAATGACCATTCCGAGGTAATCGCTCTGCTGCCCGCCGAGGCGAATGCCGCCGCGCAGTCCTGGAACGATTTGCGCCGATGAGCTCAACTGCGCCAGGTCGCGATAATCGCGGCCGGAGAGAGGCAGGTCGTCGATGTCTTTGGTGTTGATGACCTGATTGATGCCCGCTGTTGTGGTATCCACGGGCCCAACCGCCGCGGCGCTCACTTCCACGGTGGTCGTCTGGCCCTTCACCGGCAGCGTAATGTCCATTTGCAGGCTCGCGCCGATTTGCACGGTAATGTCTGTGACCTCGGTCGCCGCCAAGCCTTCCGCCTCGGCTCGGATCTTGTACACGCCGGGGAGCAGTTGCGCGAACGAGTACGACCCCGACTCGTCAGTGGTCAGCTCGCGCTTGTATCCTGTCGAGGGGTTGGAGATCGTCACCTTGGCTTTCGGGACGATCGAATGCGTCGAGTCGTAGACGGTGCCGCGGATTTCGCCGCGTTCCAGCGACTGCGCGTTCACGCCGACGGCTGTCACGAGCAATCCCAGCAGGGCCATCGTCACCAACATCATCTTTCCGATCTTCATCGTTGCTCCCCCGTTCAATCTGAGCTTGCGAATGGCCTTGTTCTCAGGCGAAATCTCGAAGTTGTCCAGAATGTGCGGGCAGTCTGCGGCCGGTGACTCGCAATGCTTAGTACGATTCGCCGTTCAACGCGCTGGAACAGGACGACGACCCCCGCTTCGAATGGGCCGTAGGGTATCGGTCAGCCCCCACCCTGTCAAGCACTAGTTCTTTTATATTAGAGGCGCGATGGTTGAATTCTTCTGGGCCGCCGTGTGGGCGATGCTAAACTTTCGCCTCGCGATGCGCAAACGCCTCAATCCTCAACCAAATAAGCGCCTTACTGGCACGCTGCTCGGCGCGCTCCTTCTTGTCTGCACGCTCGGCTTCGCCCAGACGCATCCGCAATCTCATCGCCCCGCTCCGCCGCCGGCACAAGCCAATCCGTTTCACATCCAATTCACCGACGTCACCGCCGCTGCCGGCATTCATTTCCATCACGAACGCGCGCAATCCCGCAAGCGCATGTACCCGGAAACCATGGGTGCCGGAGTAGCGTGGCTCGACTTCAATCAAGACGGCTACCTGGACGCCTTCTTCGTCAACAGCGGCTTCACGCCGCTCTTTCATCCCGCGCAAGCGCCGCAACCTGCGCTCTACCGCAACAATGGCGACGGCACCTTCACCGACGTAACTGCCGCAATCGGCATCCATTCCGACGGCACATTTTTCTTCGGCGTAGCCGTCGGCGATTACGATAACGACGGCTATCCCGACATCTACATGACTGGCTATCGCCACAGTGTCCTCTACCACAACAATGGCGACGGCACGTTCACCGACGTAACCGCCAAAGCCGGCGTGGGCAACGATGGCAATTGGGGAACTGCCGCAGGCTGGTTCGACTACGATCGCGACGGCAAGCTGGATTTATTGGTCGCGAACTACGTGCAATACGATGTGGATCATCCGACCGTCTGCGGCGATTTTCGTCCCGGCTATCAGGATCTCCCGCAAGTCAGCAGCTACTGCCATCCGGACAATTTCGACGGCACTTCGCCGCGCCTCTATCACAACAACGGCGACGGCACTTTCACCGACGTAACCGAAAAAGCCGGCTTGATCAACAAAGACGGCAAAAGTCTAGCCGTAGTCCTGGCCGATCTGAATGGCGACGGCTGGCCCGATATCTTCATCGCGAATGACACGCAAAGAAATTTTCTCTACCTGAACAATGGCGACGGCACTTTCCGCGACGTCAGCTACACTTCCGGTGCCGGCTTCAGCGAAGACGGCCGGCCGGAAGCCGGCATGAGCGCCGATGCCGCCGATCTCCGCAACAACGGCCGCATGGACCTGTTCGTAAGCCATCTCGACTTCGAACTGAATCGCCTCTATTTCTCGAACGGCGACGGCACCTACACCGACGCCACGATCACGTCCGGCATCGGCCAATCCAATATCCTCAATAGCAGCTTCGGCGCGCGTTTCTTCGATTTCGATAATGATGGCTGGCGCGATCTGCTGTTAATCAACGGACACATACTCGACAACATCGCCCGCTATCATCCCGACGTGAACTACGCCGAGTCGAAAAAGCTCTACCGCAACACCGGCGACGGCCATTTCGTGGACGCAAGCGCAACGCAGCCGGCAACATTTTTGGCTCCAAAGGTAGGCAGAGGCTTGGCCGTAGGCGACTACGCCAACGACGGCTGGCAGAGCTTTCTCGTAAACAACAATGGCGAAGAAGCCCAACTCTTCCGCAACACCGGCGCAAGTTCACCGGCAGCTAAAACAAATCACTGGTTGGGAATTCACTTGGTAGGCACAAAAAGCAATCGCGACGGCACCGGCGCCCGCCTGAAGCTGGCAGCAGGCGACTTCACCAGCTACGATCAAGCGAAAGGCGGCATGAGCTACTGCTCCGCGCAAGACCCCAGGATCTATTTCGGCCTGGGCAATCACGCCAAAGTAGATCGCCTCGAAATTCAGTGGCCCAGTGGCACAAAGCAAGTCCTAACGAACATCGCCTCCGACCAAATCATCACCGTAAACGAAGAGCAGGGAATCACCCTCTACAAATTCCCCTCACTCCGTCACAAATAAATCAATCGGCGCCGCCGCAACTGACAAGCAAACTGTCGCAATTCATCTCGTACAGGTGTAGCATCTGCCGTTCTCGGCGAGCGATGAGCGCGCGCGAAATGTTGTCATCCTGCGGCCCCGCGCCTTTGGGGGCCTAAGGATCTAAGCGACCCAAGGAGGCAAAAATCACCATGACTCACGAAACAAAAAATTCCTCGCAATCCCGCCGCGAATTCCTCAACACCACCGCCGGCATGGCCCTAGCTGCCGGGCTTGCGGGCCTGACCCCGCGCCCCACCGGAGCCGCGTCCTCAACTCCGCCACCGCGCCCCACCCCCGCCAAGCCGCGTCGCATCATCATCGACACCGATCCTGGCGTGGATGACGCCATGGCCATTTTCCTCGCTCTGCGCTCGCCGGAGCTGAAAGTCGAGGCCATCACGCCGGTATCCGGCAACGTTCCTCTGGCGCTGACGCTTCCTAACGCCCTGCGCTTGATCGAAATTGCCGGCCACCCGGAAATTCCCGTCGCTGCGGGTGCCAGCGTGCCGTTGGTGCGCCATCTGGTGACCGCGAGCTACGTTCACGGCAACAACGGCCTCGGCGGCGTCGAGTTCCCCGAACCAAAAATCAAGCCGGTGAAAGAAACCGCCTCGGAAATCATCCGCCGCATCGTGCGCGAAAATCCCGGCGAGATCACGCTCGTCCCCATCGGCCCAGTCACCAACATCGCCACGGCTCTGCGCAGCGATCCCGAAATTGCAAAAGTGATCCCCGCGATCGTAATGATGGGCGGCTCAATCTCCGCCGGCAACATCACGCCCGCCGCCGAATTCAATCTTTACGTCGATCCCGAGGCGGCCCGCGCCGTCTTTGACTCGGGCATTCCCATCACTATGGTCGGCCTCGACGTCACGCGCAAAGTCCTGCTCATGGATGAGCACGTCGCAAAACTCGCCGCCGCCCAAAATCCCGTCAGCCAGGCCGCCGCAAAAATCATGCGCAACGCCATCGACACCGTGCGCAAAATCGGCATCGGCAATGGCTCGATGATGCACGATCCGCTTGCCGTCGCCAGCATGATCGATCCCGAAATCCTCACGCTCCGCGACTATCACATCGACATCGAGACAGAAGGCGAATTCACCGCCGGCATGACCGTAGCCTGGGCAAAAGGTCCCGTGCGCGTCTCTCCGCCGATGGCCGAAGCCGGCGCGCTCCCGGCCGAGCGAGACACCACCTTCCGCCCCAACTGCAAAGTTGCGGTGGAAGTCAATCCGGAGCGCTTTTTCAATCTATTGATCCCGCGGCTGACGCAATCCAGCTAGAATTTCTCGGGAAGTTACCAAGTCAAGCGTTTCGCAGAGGTCTGCGTGCATCGCCCGACGCCACTCCACCCCATCCGCGCCGCCATTTTCGACTTCGATTTCACGTTGGCCGATTCCTCCAACGGCATTTTCGATTGCGCCAACACAGCTCTGGCCGCCATGAGCATCGCACCTGCAAATCGCGAAGCAATCAACGCCACCATCGGTCTCTCCCTGCGCGAATCTTTCACGCGCCTCACCGGCGACACCACTCCCGAGCGCAGCGAAGATTTCGTCCGCCACTTCCACTCCCGCGCCGACAAAGTAATGGTCAGCTCGGCGGCAATTTATGATTTCGTCCCGGAAGCTCTACGCGAACTCCGCGCACGGGGAATTACGCTTGCAGTCGCCTCCACAAAGCGCCGCATCCACATCGAATCCATCCTGGAGCGCGAAAAAATAGCCGACGTCTTCGCCGCCATCATCGGCGGCAGCGACGTGCAGAATCAAAAGCCGCATCCGGAATCGTTGCTCGCCGCGATGAGTCAGCTGAGAGTATTGGCGGAGGAATGCGTCTACATCGGTGATAGCGTCGTAGACGCCGAAGCCGCCCAGCGCGCCGGCATCAATTTCATAGCCGTCCTAACCGGCGTAACTGCCCGCGCAGAGTTCAATTCATTCCCGCTGTTAGCAACGCTAAACCACGCCGGCGAACTCCCACCATGGCTCGAATCAAGCAGTGGCGGCGCCGCATTCCGACGTAATTCGTAGGTGCGAGGCTTGCTCCGCCCGGCACCGTATCTCAGGGCACGCTAACCAATCCCTACGAGCATCGAGCTTCGCTCTCTCCAGTTTTAATTTCAAATATGTCTGAAATTTGAAATTTTCCCGACCGCCCGTTACTTTCCTCCCGCCGCCTTCGACCCGGGCGTCGCCCTCGCCATCAGATCCACAAACATCTTCTCGAATTTCGCGCGGTCCAATTCCACGGGCAGATGGACCAATTGCTCGCCCAAACCCGGATGCGCGTCTTTCGTAAAAACCCGCACATTCCCATAGCTAGCCCCATGGTCGATATCAATATCCATGTACAGCTCTTCTTCCTTCGTGATCACCGAAGGATCTAGCCAGCCAGCCGCCGCCAATTCATCCCACATGTATTCCTCATCCGCATATTTCGCCAAATACTGCGACGCCGCGCTGGGCGACTTCGCGATCTCCGCAATCAGAGCCTTAGTCATGTGCGTCTTCACCGAAATATCCACGGTAGTGATGGTGATCTTGTGCCACGGCGAAGTCAGCGTAATGTGCACCGCCTCCGGATCCCACCAAAAATTAAATTCTCGCCGGTTCTCCGTCTGCCAATCCAGCGGCACCACCGGCGCAATCGATCCACCCATCACCACAAGTTCCTGCGCCAAGTCCGGGACCGACGGATCCAGGCTGATAGCCTGCGCAATATTCGTCAAAGGCCCGCCGGCATAAATCGTCACCTCGTGCGGATACTTGTGCACCATGCGAATAATAAAATGCGCCGCATCTTCC
>Ga0116215_1000645_pt1 | contig 25835 bp, 22 predicted proteins | sample Sb_taG_7_FD_89698 | JGI IMG/M metagenome (GOLD analysis project Ga0116215, IMG submission 89698) | Peat soil microbial communities from Weissenstadt, Germany - Sb_50d_2_FS metaG | ecosystem: Environmental > Terrestrial > Soil > Wetlands > Peat | place: Germany: Weissenstadt | collected 2010-09-21
ATCCTCCGGCGAGTCGGGCATCGAGTACCGACTCGTGACCGTCGGTCGCAAGGCGCAGTCTTTCTTCCGGTTCCGGCGCGTCGAGGTCGAGCGGTCCTACAGCGGCTTCTCCGATCGCCCGACCTTCGAAGACGCGAAGGCCGTTGCCGAGGTAATCACACCGCCGTTCCTGGACGAGGAGGTCGACCAGGTCCTCGTGGTGTCGACCCGCTTCTACTCGGCGGGAAGGCAGGCAGTGGAGACCCGCCAGCTCCTGCCGCTCCCCGAGCCCACCGATGCCGAGGGCGAGAGTGCCGAGCAGAGCGGCCCGCCGGGTTACACCGAGTTCGAGCCCGAATCGCCAGTGCTGCTCGTGGAGCTCGTGCCGAGGTACGTGGAGGCGGCGTTGTTCGGTGCGATGCTCGAAGCATCGGCCAGTGAGCACACTGCGCGGCAGCGGGCGATGGCGGCCGCCACCGACAACGCGGAGGAGCTCACGAAGACACTCACCCGGGAGATGAACAGGGCCAGGCAGGACTCCATCACCACCGAGATCATGGAGATCGTCGGAGGTGCCGAGGCGCTGCGCCGCCCTGCTGCCAAAGCCTGACGTGCGTCCGGGACAACATCATCGAGAAGAGCAACACGGACAGGAAGAAGAGGAATGACAACCACAGCCACCGAGCCCGCCACACCGGCAACCGCGCGACCCGACGGGCGCGTCGTCGCGATCGCCGGGCCGGTCGTAGACGTAGAGTTCCCTCCCCACTCGCTACCCGAGATCAACATGGCCGTGGAGATGGACCTAACCCTCGAGGGCGATCAAGTGACCGTGACGGCGGAGGTAGCCCAGCAGATCGGGGAGGGGCGAGTCCGGTGCGTCTGCTTGAAGCCCACCGACGGGCTCACGCGTGGCACGCCGGTTCGTAACACCGGACACGGCCTGTCGGTTCCTGTCGGTGATGCCACGCTCGGGCACGTCTTCAACGTCCTTGGAGAGTCGCTCGACACAGCGGACATCGGTGCCATCGAGGACCGATGGGAGATACACCGCCCCGCGCCCGATTTCGACACCCTCGAGCCGCGATCGCAGATGTTCGAGACGGGGATAAAGGTCATCGACCTTCTCGAGCCCTACGTGCAGGGTGGGAAGATCGGCCTCTTCGGCGGGGCCGGAGTCGGCAAGACCGTCATCATCCTCGAGATGATCAACCGGGTGGCCACGCAGCACGGCGGTGTGTCGGTGTTCGCCGGGGTCGGCGAGCGCACCCGCGAGGGCACCGACCTGTGGCTCGAGATGAAGGAGTCCGGGGTCATCGAGAAGGCCGCGCTCGTCTACGGGCAGATGGACGAGCCTCCGGGCGTGCGCCTTCGGGTGGGCCTGGCGGCTCTGACGATGGCCGAGTACTTCCGGGACGTGAAGAACCAGGACGTGCTTCTGTTCGTGGACAACATCTTCCGTTTCGTCCAGGCGGGTTCGGAAGTGTCCACGCTTCTCGGCCGAATGCCTTCTGCGGTCGGCTACCAGCCGACCCTCGCCGACGAGATGGGCGAGCTCCAGGAGCGCATTACCTCGACCAGAGGACGCTCGATCACCTCGGTCCAGGCCGTGTACGTGCCGGCCGACGACTACACCGACCCGGCGCCGTTCACGACGTTCACACACCTCGATGCCACGACGGAGCTCAGCCGCCAGATCGCCTCGCTCGGGATCTACCCGGCGGTCGACCCTCTAGCGTCGAGCTCGAACATCCTGACGCCGGAGATCGTGGGCGAGCGTCACTACGGGGTGGCCCGTCGGGTGCAGAGCGTGCTTCAGCGCTTCAGGGAGCTCCAGGACATCATCGCCATTCTCGGCCTGGACGAGCTCTCGGAGGAGGACCGCCTCACCGTCAACCGTGCTCGCAAGATCCAGCGCTTCCTCTCACAACCGTTCAACGTCGGCGAAGTCTTCACGGGCTTGAAAGGCGTGACGGTCCCGATCGCCGAGACCGTCGAGTCCTTCGAGGCTTTGTTGAACGGAGAGCTCGACGAGGTCCCCGAACAGGCTTTCCTGAACGTCGGAGGTGCCGAGTCGGTGCTCGAGAAGGCCAAGAAGATCGAGGCTGGGGCCGAGTAGCCCGACCATGGCCACTTTCCCCGCCTACCTGGTCACCCCCGAGCGCGTCCTCCTGGAGGAGGAAGTGCAGTCGGTGATCCTTCGAACCGACGATGGCGACGCGGCGTTCATGCCCGGGCACACGCCACTCATCGGTTCCGTCGTCCCGGGCCTTGTGCGGTTCACCGGACCGGACGACACCGAGAAGCGCTTCGAGGTCACCGGTGGTCTCGTGCACGTCGAGCCCAAGCGAGTGGTGGTGCTGGTTCCGGAGGCGGAGCCTTCTTCGGCTTCGTAGCGAACAGGCGTCGCCAAGAACCGGACGCCGAGACGGTCTATCAAAGCGTGCGGAACAATCCGCCGTCCACGAGTATCTGGGCCCCGTTCACGTAGCTGGAAGCGTCGCTCGCCAGGAAGACACAGACGCCGACCATGTCCTGTGGATGTCCGATGCGCTTCATCGGATTGATCTCGCCGGCCTTCGTCTTCATGCCCGGTGCCCACGCCTTGGTGATGTCTGTGTCGAACGCACCTGGCAACACGAGGTTCGCGCGGACCTTGGGTGCCCATGCGCCTGCCAGGCCCAGTGTCAACGCGTTCAGGCCGGCTTTTGCCATCGCATACGGCAAGTCCACGGCGTTCGGTCTCAACGATCCTGCGGTCGTCACGTTGATGATCGAGCCTCCGTCGCCCTGAGCCATGCGCGACCCCACCAAAGCGCTGAGGCGGAACGGACCACGAGCGTTCACGGCGTGGGTCTTGTCGTACAGCTCCTCGGTGACCGAGATCAGGTCGTCGTAGAGGGGTGACATGCCGGCATTGTTCACGAGCACGTCGCAGCGACCGAAGGCGTCATAGACCTTCGTCACGAGGCGATCGCAGTCCTCCCACTTCCCGACGTGGCATCCGACGGGAAGGGTGCGGCGACCCGTCGCCTCAGCGATCTCGTTTGCGGCCGCCTCGCAGTTGTCGACTTTTCGGCTGGCAACGACCACGTCTGCACCGGCGGACGCAAGACCCTCGGCCACGACGCGCCCGATCCCGCGGCTGCCACCAGTGACGATCGCGACCTTGCCGGTGAGGTCGAACAATTGGTCAGGTGTCTTCATCGTGCCTTCTCCTTCCTCCGAGGGCAGGAGCTCAGTCGAAGGTTCTCGTGGTCGCGATCGCAGAGAGGCGATCGCCGTTGCCCTCGTCGCGCAGCTCCACGACACCGAGCCCGTTGTGCTGGCTGGCACGCGCTACCACCGGTCCGATTGGCACAGGCTGGAGATAGCGAAGTCCCAGCGAGCACAACGTCGCACCTGGGGAAAGCGACAGCGCTGCCTCCTCGGCCACCAAGGCGATGAGTCCGCCGTTCACCGTGTTGGCCGAGTTGAGGCCGTCTTCTGAGCGGGCGAGCGTTGCCACACCCGGCTCGCGGCGCTCACATCCGGCCCGCTCCGCGAAGGGCATCGAGAGTCGTGTTCGAGATGCAGGCAAGTCGATGCTCAGTTTCTAGGAAAACCTGACTTTCGGGTCGGGGGCAGTCATGAACGACCCTGCAGCAAATGCGACGTTCTCTCCGCTGTCCGACACGAACTCCACGCCTGCCACGAACACCGATCGGCCCGTCTTGATCGTCCTGGCAACCGCACGAACGATGCCTGAAGACGGGGCCGGGCGGTACAAGTGCACGTCCAACTCGAGCGTCACCGGCACCCTGGGTGCCAGAGTGGCCGCGACGAGCAGCCCGGTCAGCGTGTCGGCCCACACCGCGAGGATCGAAGTCCGCAGATGCGACGTCCCCGGCACGTGCATCTCCGGGACCACGGAGGCCGTGCCGTGAAGCTCTTCGCCGACTCTTGTGACCGCGTGCCCCAGCTCGCTCAGCAGGTGCTGCGTCCTCGGGTCGTCGTCGACCCTGACCACTTGGTTCGTCTCCTGATCTGCGCCTTCTTCGACCTGCCGGCGCGTCCGTGGGGAGGCCAGGATTATCACGATTTCGACTTCGACGTCGATTTTGCCCAACGCCGGGGGCGCCTGAGCGGCGGGTGCGGACCGCCTGGACCGCCTGAACTCGACTCAGCCGAATTCGATCTGACTGAACTCCCGGAGCTTGTCCAGCTGGTGACGGGCGCTGATGAAGCGCACGGTCCCCGATCGCGATCGCATGACGAGCGACTGGGTCGTGGCCCCGGAGTCCTGATAGCGCACGCCCTGGAGCAGCTCGCCGTCGGTGATGCCCGTTGCTGCGAAGAAGCAGTTGTCGCGGCAGACCAGGTGCTCGGTGGTGAGCACCTCGTCGAGGTCGTAGCCCGCCGCTGTCGCGACGCTCCGCTCGGCGTCGTCGCGAGGCCAGAGCCTTCCCTGGATCTCCCCGCCCATGCACTTGAGGGCGGCGGCCGCCAGAACGCCCTCGGGGGTCCCGCCGATGCCGTAGAGGACGTCCACGCCTGAGTCCGGCCACGCGGTGGAGATCGCTCCCGCGACGTCTCCGTCCGTGATCAACCTGATGCGGGCCCCGCTCGCCCGCACTTCCGCGATCAGCTTGTCGTGGCGAGGGCGGTCGAGGATCACGACGGTCACGTCGCGGACGGATTTGCCGAGGGCCTTCGCCACAGCTTCGAGGTTCTCGGTCGGGGTCCGGCGGATGTCGACTGCTCCGGCCGCCTTGGGTCCTACCGCCAACTTCTCCATGTAGACGCAGGGGCCGGGGTTGAACATCGTCCCGCGCTCGGACACGGCGATGACCGCCAGTGCGCCCCCTCGTCCAAGAGATGTGGGAGTGGTTCCGTCGATGGGGTCGACAGCTATGTCGGTCAGCGGCGGAGACCCGTCGCCGATCCTCTCGCCGTTGTAGAGCATCGGCGCCTGGTCCTTCTCGCCTTCGCCGATCACCACAAGGCCGTCCATCGACACGGTGGAGAGCACCACCCGCATCGCCTCGACCGCGGCGCCGTCGGCCCCCTCCTTGTCACCCCGACCCATCCACCTGCCCGCCGCGAGAGCTGCGGCTTCGGTCACCCGGACGAGCTCCATCGCGAGGTTGCGGTCGGGCGCCTGAGGGGTCGCGGCCACGTGCCGACCATAGCGGTCTCGTACGGCTCCCGCAGGGTGCCGCAGACATCGCCGAAGACGGAGCAGAAAGAAGCAGAAAGACGAGCAGAAATCGGCTCCGTGCTCCCGGGCTCCCGTAGGCTTGGGCTCGTGGACCGAGCACCCCGTGAAGACCTCGACCAGGGACGTTCAGCGTGGCGCGAGGACTTCGACGCGTCGAAGATCCTCGACGAGGACTTCGAGACTATGTCGGGCATTCCCCTCGAACCTGTCTACGGGCCTGGTGAGTGGCCGGGACCTCGCGCGGCCGACCCGAGCGCAGAGCCGGATCGACCCATTGGCGAGGAGCGTTATCTCGACGCCGTGGCGAGCGAGCTCGGCTGGCCGGGTCGCCCTCCTTACACGCGCGGCCCTTACGCCTCGATGTACCGCTCGAAGCTTTGGACCATGCGTCTGTTTGCCGGATTCGGCACGGCGGAGGACACCAACGTCAGGTTCCGAGAGATCCTGCGTAGCGGAGGCGGTGGCCTTTCGGTGGCCTTCGACCTTCCGACTCTCATGGGGCGCGACTCAGACGACCCCCACAGCGAAGGGGAGGTCGGCCGTTGCGGGGTCGCCGTGGACACCCTGGCCGACGTGGAGGACCTGTTCGCCGGGATCGACGTCGGGAGCGTCACCACGTCGATGACGATCAACTCTCCCGCCTCCATCCTCCTCTCGATGTACGTGGCAGCCGGCGAGGCTTCGGGGACCGCTCGAAAGGCTCTGGGGGGCACGCTGCAGAACGACATCTTGAAGGAGTACCAGGCTCAGAAGGAGTACATCTTCCCACCGCGCCCCTCCATGCGGTTGGTCGTGGACGTCATCCGCTTCTGCGCGGCGGAGATGCCGCGGTTCCATCCGGTTTCGGTCTCGGGCTACCACATCCGCGAAGCAGGTTCGACGGCCGTGCAGGAGCTGGCGTTCACGCTCGCGAACGGCTTCGCCTACGTCGAGGCAGCAGTGGCCGCGGGCCTGGACGTCGATGAATTCGCCCCCAGGCTGAGCTTCTTCTTCAACTCTCACCTCGACTTCTTCGAGGAGATCGCCAAGTACCGCGCTGCGCGCAGGATCTGGGCCAGATGGATGGCCGGTCGGTACAGGGCGAGCCAACCGCGCTCGATGCAGCTGCGCTTCCACACCCAGACCGCCGGGGTTTCACTAACGGCTCAGCAGCCGGAGGTGAACATCGTTCGGACCGCGATCGAGGCGCTTGCCGCAGTCATGGGCGGGACTCAGAGCCTGCACACCAACTCCATGGACGAGGTGCTCGCCCTTCCCACAGAGCGCTCAGCTCGAATAGCCCTCCGCACACAGCAGGTGATCGCCCACGAGACCGGAGTCACCAACGTGGCCGACCCGCTGGGCGGTTCGTGGTTCGTGGAGTCGCTCACCGACGAGGTCGAGCGACAGGCAGAGGAAATCTTCTCCCGGATCGAGGAGCGCGGCGAGGGATCGATGCTCGAGGGTGTGTTCAACCTGATCGAGGCGAATTGGTTCCAGGGAGAGATCGCGGAATCCGCTTATCAGTTCCAGAGGAAGATCTCGTCCGGTAAGCGCCTCATGGTCGGGGTTAACGCCTTCACCGAGGGAAACGAGGAACCCGCCCCTCCGACGCTGCTCATCGGTCCCGAGGTGGACGAGGCCCAGCGCAAGCGTCTCGAGTCGGTGAAGCACCGGCGCAGCTCGGAGTCCGTCGATGCTGCCCTGGCCGAGATCGCCTCGGTCGCCGCGCGTCCGGACGTGAACCTCGTGCCCTCGATTCTCGCGGCCGCGCGGAGCTACGCCACCGTGGGCGAGATCGTCGGAGCGCTTGCGTCGGTATTCGGGCGATGGGCGGAGGATCCGGTCCTCTGAGCCCTTCGAACCCCTCGAGACATCTCAAAGTGGATCAACCTGCAGCAGAACACTCGGGGACCCAGGACCGTTTCGTCGTGAGGGCGAACGGCCCACTGCATGGCACCGTTCGCGCGGGTGGCGCGAAGAATTCTGCGCTGAAACTCATGGTCGCTTGCCTGTTGGCAGAGGGCCGTCACGTGCTGTCCGGAGTGCCGCGGATAGTCGACGTCGAAATCATGTCCGAGCTGTTGTCCGCTATCGGCGCGCGCGTCGAGAGGCTCGGCTCGGGCGACCTCGTGATCGACACGCCTCCGCACTTGGTCGCAGAGGCTCCTTACGAGTTAGTCGAGAAGCTGCGCGCCTCGATCGTCGTCCTCGGACCGCTGCTCACCCGCTGCGGGTCAGCCCGCGTTTCCCTGCCCGGCGGCGACGACTTCGGGAACAGGCCGGTCGACATCCATCTGAACGCTCTCGCCGCGATGGGCGCTTCGTTCGAGACCGTTCACGGCTACATACAGGGCACAGTCCGCAACGGATCGGCCTCGCCCGGACGCCTCGTCGGAAGCCGGGTGGTCTTCGAGTACCCCAGCCATACGGCGACGGACAACGTCCTAATGGCTGCGGTGCTGGCGAAGGGGACGACCGTGATCGAGAACGCCGCACGAGAGCCCGAGGTCGTGGACCTCGCGGACTTCTTGAACCACATGGGAGCGCGCGTCCGTGGCGCCGGCACTTCGCGCGTCGAGATCGAAGGGGTCGACGAGTTGTCGCCCACCACCCACCGCGTCGTGTCCGACAGGGTCGTGGCCGCGACGTTCCTCGCCGCTGTCGGGCTTGCGGGCGGCGACGTGGTGGTCGAAGACGCCCGCTCCGACCATATGGACATGCTCCTACGCAAGCTCTCTGCAATGGGCCTGGAGGTGACACAGATCCCCGAGGGTCTTCGTGCCACCGCGACCGGCAGGCTTCACAGCGTCGACATCGCCACCCTGCCTTACCCCGGAGTGGCCACCGACTACAAGCCCTTTCTCGTCACGATGCTCAGCGTGGCCGACGGAGTGGGCATCGTCACCGAGAACCTCTTCTCGGGCAGGTTCCGTTATGTCGACGAGCTGCGGCGCATGGGCGCAGACGTCCGTACCGAGGGACATCACGCCGTGGTGCGGGGGGTCGAGAGACTGTCTGGTGCCCCCGTGCGAGCAACGGACCTGCGGGCGGGCGCAGCGCTGGTCTTGGCGGGACTCGTCGCCGAAGGTGACACCGTTGTGAGCGCGGCCAGCCACGTCGACCGCGGTTACGAGGACCTCGCAGGCAAGTTGCGCTTCCTGGGCGCCGATGTGACCCGGACGTGAAAAGCACACCCAAGGATTTGACCCACTCGTGACATCTTCGATCGATCCGGCTCCGATGTTCGCGGAGGCCTCCGCCGGAGGCCGAAGGGCTCTTGCACGCCTCCTCTCGGCCGTCGAACAGGGGGGCGACAAGGGCCGTGCAGTGGCCGCCTATGCGTATCGCAACGGCGGCGAGGCGCCCACCGTCGGGATCACCGGTGCTCCCGGAGCCGGTAAGTCCACTTTGGTCGACGGTCTGATCAGCGCCGCGCGATCCGACGGCGTGGACCAGCTCGCCGTGCTCGCAGTCGATCCCTCCTCACCTTTCACCGGGGGTGCGATCCTCGGGGACCGGGTGCGCATGCAGGGGCATGCCCTCGACGAAGGTGTCTACATACGCTCGATGGCGACGCGCGGGCACCTCGGGGGACTGACGGTAGCGGTGCCCGAGGCGATCAGAGTGGTGGCAGCGGTCGGCATGGCGCTCGTGGTCGTCGAGACCGTGGGGGTGGGTCAAGTGGAGGTCGAAGTCGCCTCGGCCACCGACACGACCGTGGTCGTCGTCAACCCGAGATGGGGAGACGCTGTCCAAGCGAGCAAGGCAGGGTTGCTCGAAGCCGCGGACATCTTCGTGATCAACAAGGCCGACCTGCCGGGAGTGCGCGAAACTCGCCGCGACCTCGAGCAGATGCTGGACCTGTCCCCACCGAGAGACTGGCGCCCTCCCGTGCTGGAGGTGGTCGCCGCCAAGGGAGAGGGCGTCGACGAGCTGTGGCGGGAGATGAAGAACCACCACTCCCATCTCGAGAGCTCAGGCGAGCTCGCCCTTCGCCGGCGCGACCGTCTCGAGCGCGAATTCAGAGCGGTGCTGGTCGCCAGGATCGAGCGCGAGATCGACGCCCTGTGCTCCGACGGAAGGTTCGGCGGTCTGGCACAGTCGGTGGTCGATCACAGGCTCGACCCTTACGAAGCCGCGGATCAGCTCGTGGAGCAGGTCGGAACCGGCTCAAATTGAAGATCGAGCGGGGGAATTGAGCAGCGGGAAGCTGGTCGGACGAGCTAGAAGAGCCTGACGAGGAAGGGAGCGGGGGAGCCAAGTGGCGGTACCGAGGCGGCCCAACCAGCGACGCTCGGAGCAACGTGGCCCCGTTGCCGGCCGTCCCGAGCGCCGCCGCCAGGGGAGGTTCCCGGGCTCACTGCGCCTGCCCGGCATCCGGCCGGTCGCCCTCCCGGCGCGTGAGGCAGCCGGCTGGTACAGGCGTTCGGTCTTCTACGAGGTGCTCACTCGCGGCTTCTTCGATGCCAACAACGATGGCGCCGGCGACCTTGCGGGGCTTCGGGCCAAGCTCGACTACCTCGAGTGGCTCGGCGTCGACTGCCTCTGGCTCCTGCCTTACTACCCGTCACCGATGCGCGACGGCGGCTACGACATAAGCGACTTCTTCACGATCCATCCTCAGCTCGGCTCGTTGGACGACCTCGTGGCGTTCTTGGACGAGGCCCATCGCCGTGGGATACGCGTCATCGCCGACCTCGTGATGAACCACACCAGTGAGGACCATCCATGGTTCGTCGAGTCGCGGTCGTCGCGGGACAATTCGAGAGCCGACTGGTACGTCTGGAACGATGACGACAAACGCTGGCCCGAGGCGCGCGTCGTGTTCGTGGACGTGGAGACGTCCAATTGGACCTTCGAGCCGAAGCGCGGCCAGTACTACTGGCATCGCTTCTACTCGCACCAACCGGATCTCAACTACGAGAACCCCGAGGTGGTCGAGACGATGTTCGGTGTGGTGCGATTCTGGCTCGATCTCGGTCTCGACGGCTTTCGCCTCGACGCGGTGCCGTACCTCTTCCAGGCCGACGGTACGACGGGAGAGAACCTTCCCGAGACCCACGAGTTGCTGAGGCTGCTGCGAAAGGAGGTCGACGCCGTCTATCCAGACCGCGTGCTCCTCGCCGAGGCAAATCAGTGGCCCAGCGACCTCGTCGACTACTTCGGAGACGGTGACGAGTGCCACATGTGTTTCCACTTCCCCCTGATGCCGCGGCTGTTCATGGCGGTCCGGCGCGAACAGCGCTTTCCACTCACCGAGATATTGACCCACACGCCTGAGATCCCCAAGGACTGCCAATGGGCGATCTTCTTGCGCAACCACGACGAGCTCACTCTCGAGAAGGTCAGCGAGGAAGAGCGCGACTACATGGTGGCCGAGTACGTGAAGGACCCGCGCATGCGACGGCACCTCGGCATCGGCCGGAGGCTCGCGCCTCTGCTCGACGGCAACCGGCGACTCGCCGAGCTGCTGTACGCAATGCTGTTCTCGCTGCCCGGCAGTCCCGTCATCTACTACGGGGACGAGCTGCTCATGGGGGACAACGTCTATCTCGGTGACCGTGACTCCGTGAGAACGCCGATGCAGTGGAGCCCGGACCGCAACGGCGGCTTCTCGAGAGCCGACTTCGCGCAGCTCTACCTGCCGCCCTTGATGGACCCTGTTTACGGTTACGAGGCCGTGAACGTCGAGGCACAGCAACGCAACCCGAGCTCGTTCCTCCACTGGATCCGAAGCATCTTGCAGATCCGCAGGCAGTTCGACGTCTTCGGCACCGGGGGCTTCGACCTCGTCTCGTGCGCCAATCCTTCGGTGTTCGCGTACGTCCGCAGTCCCGTCCCACCCGCACCGCCCCCCGAAGGCAAGCGCAAGGCAAAGGCCCGCGACCCGAAGCCCCAGGACCCCGTTTCGCAACCGCCGGGCACGGGCACCAATCCGGTGCTGTGCGTGCACAACCTGAGCAGGTTCGCCCAGGCGGCCGAGCTCGACCTCGTCCGTTGGGCGGGCCGCACGCCCGTCGAGCTGCTGGGGCGGGTGCCGTTCGCCCAGGTGGGGGGCGGGACCTACGGGGTCACGCTCGGTCCGTACGGGTTCTTCTGGTTCGAGCTTCTCGAGGAGCTTTCGCAGGGCTCGGTGGTCCCTGGGATTGGGGGGGCGTTATGAGCGTCGTCGGCGGGCAGGGCAATGGATCCGCAGGCCGCGCGCGGGAATCGCTGCGCCAGCTCGTCTCGTCCTACGGAGAGCGGCACTACGGGTGGAAAGCAGAGGAGGCGCCGGTCACGGTGGTCGACGCAGAGGTCGTCGCGCCGGGGAGGCCGGGTCTCGTGGACGTCATCGCCGAAGCGGGTGGCCGCGTCGTCCACCTTCCGCTCGGCTTGCGGGCTCCAGGGGACCAGTCGCAACTCCTTCCCGAAGCAGACGTCTCGGTGCTCGGGGTCTTCGAGGACGCCACCGGAATCGCGGTCGTCACCGAGGTTCTCTCGGACGCGCAGCTGTCGGCGGCGTTGCTCCACGCCCTCACCGGGCAGAGCACGGACCCGTCCCTCGTGCGCCAGATTCGCGCCGACGAGAGGGCGGTGACCCTTGCGATAGAGGACCGTCTCGCGCTGACGGTCTTCACCGAGCTGGTCCCCGGTCCGCGCCTCGGGCTCGAGCTCCTCCTGGCGCTCGACAAGGTGGGCTTCAACCACATAGCTGCGCCCGTCGCGCTGTGGCGGCGCGCCGGCCACGATCTCGGCATCGTCCAGGAGTACCTCCCGGGCGCATCGACCGGCTGGGCGCTCGCGCTCACTTCGGTGCGAGATCTCTACGCTTCGGGCGGCCCGCCGGAGTTCGCAGGTGCCGACTTCGGCTCAGAGGCGCGGATGCTCGGTACCACCGCGGCGCGGATGCACCTGTCCCTCGACGAGGCCTTCGGTCGCCGGTCCGGGGACTTCGCCGCTTGGGCGGACGCGCTCGAAGAGGCGGTGGCGCCGATCGCTCCGAGGCTGCTCGAGCGGCCCGACGTGGTGGACCTGCTCTCGGAGATGCGGTCGATCCAAGGCCCGTGCCATGCCATCCGCACCCACGGCGACTTCCACCTCGGGCGCTTGTACCGGACGGAGCTCGGATGGTACGTGGGGGACCTCGGTCCAGGTGGCCGGCCTCACGTCACTGCCGGAACCGTCCCCGAAGGTCCCTCTGCGAGCGCCCCGCAGAGCAGCAAGCCCAACGGCGCGCACGAACCGGTCTTCCGCTCTCCGCTCGCCGACGTGGCGGACATGCTTTGGTCGTTCGGGCTCGTCGCGCGCACGGCCGCCAACGAGCGCGACCCGACGGGCATCGAGGGCCTGGAAGAGCTGGCAGAGGCTTGGGAGCACCGCAACCGCGAGGAGTTCCTGTCGGGATATCTCGACGTTCCCGGAATCGGCGATCTCGTTCCCGCCGACCAGGAGGTGGCCGGAGTGCTCGCGGCAGCCTTCGAGCTCGAGCGAACGGCTCTGCGGATGGCACGCAAAGCCGAGATCTGACCAGCGCGCGCACGGCTCGAAACGCGGGCGCCGGTGCGAAAGGGCGTCAGGAGAAGAAGACGTTCGCCACGTCGTGGAGAAGAGACGGGTCCAGGGTCTTGAGCTGACCCACGGCCTCCTCGAGCGGGATGCGGACGATGTGGTCCGCCTGCAGGGCAACCATCTTCCCGAAATCCCCGTCGTGAACGGCGTCGATCGCGGCGATCCCGAATCGCGTCGCGAGCACCCTGTCGTACGCCGTCGGTGTGCCGCCCCGCTGGATGTGCCCGAGGATCGTGACGCGCGACTCGAACCCTGTGCGCGCCTCTATCGCCTCGGCCAGCTGGTTGGCGATTCCCCCCAGTCGCTCGTGGCCGAACTGGTCCACGTCCCGGGAAGCGAGGGCCAAGCTTCCCTCTTTCGGCCGGGCTCCTTCGGCCACTACGACGATCGAGGCATAGCGACCCTTGGCGTGGCGATCGCTGAGCTTCGCGCAGATCTCGTCGATGTCGAAGGGCTCCTCGGGCACGAGGATCTCCGCGGCGCCGCCTGCGATCCCTGCGTAAGTGGCTATCCATCCGGCGTGGCGCCCCATCACCTCGCAGACGATGACCCTGTCGTGAGACTCGGCGGTGGTGTGCAGCCGGTCTATGGCGTCGCAGGCGATCTGGACCGCCGTGTGGAACCCGAACGTCACTTCCGTGCCGGAGAGGTCGTTGTCGATGGTCTTCGGCACACCCACGATCCTCACGCCTTCGGCTCCGAGCTTCTGGGCGACCCCGAGAGTGTCCTCTCCACCGATGGCCACGAGCGCGTCGACGTTGCGTTCCGAGAGGGTCTCCAAGACCTTCTCGACACCTCCCTCGACCTTGAAGGGATTGGTGCGAGAGGTCCCGAGGATCGTGCCTCCGCGAGGAAGGATCCCCCGACACCGCTCCACGTCCAGCGGAAGCACCCTGTCTTCGATCACGCCGCGCCAGCCGTCGGCGAAGCCGAGCAGCTCGTCGTGGAAATGTGTCTCGCCTTTGCGCACCACCGCGCGGATCACTGCGTTCAGCCCGGGGCAGTCACCCCCGCCACTCAACACCCCGACGCGCACGGCGAACACCCTACCGGTGGCTCTACGCCGGCGGAGCGTCCAGGCGGCCGGGACTGCGACTGAGGGACGGGAGCGTCTGAGCGGCGGGAGCGACTAAGCGGGGACAGCCACTCGGAGCTCGTCGGTCGCCTGTTCGGGGGCGACGATGTTGATGAGCACTCCGGTGCCGAGCTCGAACCCTGCTTGGGTGGTGAGCTTCGGCCAGATGTGCACGTGCCAGTGGTAGGGCTCGGGCGCGCGGTACGGGGCCGAGTGGAAGACGAGGTTGTAGGCGATGTCGCCCAGGCAGTCGCGCAGCTGGCCGAGAACCGCACGAAGCGCCCTGCCCACCGCGACCAGATCCGCGGGCGTGGACCTGTGCAGGTGCGGGCCGTGCGTGCGCGGGATGACGAGCATCTCGAAAGGCGTACCGCTCCAGAACGGGCAGATGACGAGCACCCGGTCGTCGGCATAGACAACCCGGTAGCCGGAGTCCTCTTCGGCGTCGACCGTCGTGCACAGAAGGCACCTGCCCGCGAAACGGGCGAAGCCCGCCTGCTCCTCGGCGAGCTCCCTGGGCACGAAGGAGACCCCAAGCAGCTGGGCGTGGGGGTGCTCGATCGAGGCGCCCGCCTCACGTCCGGCATTCACGATCGCCTGGCTGTAGCGGAGCCCGGGAACCTGGGAATGCTCCTCGATGCGGTCACGAACGGCGGCCATCACGAGCCCTGCCTGCTCGTCGGAGATGTTCTCCCAGCCGCTCGTGTGGTCGGGGGAGAGCACGAGCACCTCGTGGATCCCGCCGGCCGTCGCCTGCGTGTAGACCGGACCGCGGTGCTCGACGACGAAGGGCTTGTCCCCCTCGAACGCCGGGTAGAGGTTCGGCACCACCCTCACCAGCCAGGATCCGCTGGCGCCGTAGGTCTCGAGAGCCGGCGGGGTGGACTCCTCGTTGCCCGGGCAGAAGGGGCAGGGACGGGCCTCGGCCTCCACGGCGAGGCGGGGGGCGAACGGCACAGGGCGGTCACCCCTCGCCACGCTCACGACCACCCACCGCCCCGTGAGGGGGTCAAGTCGTAGCTGGTTCATCTCGGACTCCCTGGCTCCGTCCTCCTGACAACGGTAGCTGGAAGCCTCTTAATTCTGTGGCTACCCATCAGTAACTTGTCGGTTCCTCCGGCGCGATCTGCGTGCATGTCGTGACTCTCAGGCTACCGTCCCGCCCACCGTATGGCGGTCGCACGATTCCTTGCGGACGGCGACGAATAATGCCTTCTGTTAGGTAAACGGCGCGCAGTGCCCCATGTGACTCCGGTCGAGGAGAATTCACTCAGGGCAATCAACTTTGCCAACACTGGTCACTTTGCCGACGCTTTTCCCGAGCAGGGCCAGGTCGGACCCGAACGCCCAGGCTGGCGGGACCGGAGGCGTCCGGACGACGATGGCGAGCTTGACTGCTCCCACGACTGAAGTCGCGGGATTCTGGGGCTCAGGCTGCCTCGGCGCCCGCAGGAACAGAGGGCTTATTGCCTTCGTCGCCCACCGGGGCTGCTGTGCCAGCGGGTTCAGTCCCGCCCGCAGGCACCCCGTGGCGGTCCGGGTTCAGGTTCCTAGCAGCGTTGCGGTCACGCCCGAGGACGAGACCGCAACTTCGACAGGAGTACACCCGGTCCGACAACGTCACACGGGGATTGGCTTTCTCCCCGCACGAACTACATCTCTGGGTACTGTCCTTAGCCGGGAGAAGAACCACGGCCTTACCGGCCTTGGTCGCCTGCCAGATGAGGATGTGGCGGAACTGGGCCCAGGCGGCGTCGGCGATCGACCGGTTGAGGCCGGCCTTGTGTCGTCCTCCGCGGCGCGACATGTTCTTGACCTTGAGGTTCTCTACGCCGATGCGGTCGTAGGTGCCGACCAACCTGCGCGCAGCCTTGTGAGCGAAGTCGGCTCGCTGAGCCGCCACCCGAGCGTCGACGCGGGCCTTTCGGCGCCGCGCCTTGGTCCGAGCATTCGATCCTTTGGCTTTGCGAGCCAGATTGCGATTGAGCCGGGGGAGCGTCTTGGCTGCTTCTTTGGCGAAGCGGGGGTTGGCGACGTCTGTGTCTGGGTCCTCGGTGGTGGCGAATGTGGCCAGTCCCACATCGAGCCCGCTGGAGCGCCCCGTCGGAGAAATCGGGGTCTCGGGCACCTCTACGCGGCAGACGAAACTTCCCCACCATCGCCCCGCTCTGTCCTGGTAGACGGTCACGCTTGTCGGCACCGAAGGCAGCGGCCTAGACCACACCACCCGCAGTGCAATGCGCCCGCCGCTCACGGCCACCTCGACTCGCTCGTCGGTCTTGACACCCAAGCCCGATCCAGAGATGGAGAACCCATTTCTGGTCCAGCGAGCCGTCTGATATCCGACCTTTCTGGACTTGAAACAGGGCCGGCCGGCCGGATTGGACTTGTCGAAGAACGCCGAAAGAGCCCTGTACAAGTCGCGCAAGACCTGCTGTTGGGGAACAGACGGCTGCGCGGCGAGCCACTCGAAGCGACCCCGCCAGTCGGTCAACTCCCGATCCGCGTCGCGGTAGCCGAGCTTCACAGCTTCGTAGCGCCACAGGCCCGACCAACGCCCGAATGCCTGATTCCACACGAACCGACAAGCATCGAAGACGTCCTGAAGCGAGGCTGCCTGGGCCGGGCTGACCCGAAGTCGGTAGCGGTAGCGGACCTCTGTCTCTGTCATCGACCATCAGTCTTCTAGGAGGGTGTAACCGTCATGTCGGACCACGAGAGTCGGGTCTTCGACCCAAGTGGGGCTCTACCTCCCACGACTGAAGTCGTGGTCTTCCCGTCCCACATCCCATTTCGGTGACGGGGACCTCGCCGACCGCCGTGGCGCTCGGCGGCTGGGCCCGGGCAGCGGGGGAGCTGGCCTCAGGGGCCACTCATCCGCTCCCCACCGGCGCCGGATACACCGTCCTGCTGCTCGCTCACGTGGCATCGGCCGTGATCGGTTTCGGGGTGATCTGCGTGACCGGCTTGCAGGCTTTGCGCGCAGCGGGTGGCCCCGGCAGCCCCAAGGCGGGTGCCGTTCGGAGGTACTTCCGCCCGGGGCCCAACTGGGCGGCCCGGGCGATCTACGGGGTGCCCGTCTTCGGCTTTGCCCTGCTCGCTGCCAGCGGGGGCGAATTCGAGGCATCTGACACCTTCGTGGTCGTGGGCCTTACCCTCTGGCTCTTCGCAGCCGTCGTCGCAGAGGTGGTCGTGTGGCCCGGAGAGCGTCGCATCCAACAAGTCGTGGTCCGCGACTGGAGCGAGACCGAAGCGAAGACCGATGCCGAGACCGAAGGAGATGGTGCTGCATCCCCCGCCCCTGTCCTCGTAGAGGAGTGCACCAAGGTCGCCTATGCGTCAGGGATCCTGGCGGTCGTGTTCGTCACCGCATTCGTGTTGATGTTCGCCAAGCCTTGAGCGCACCAGGCGGTACCGGCGCCCGACACGAGACGGGCGAAGGGTGGCGCCGAAGGTAGTTTGTGCCGGTGCGTGTGTACTTGGATCACGCGGCGACGACGCCCATGCGCCCGGAGGCGCTCGCCGCGATGCTGCCCTTTCTGGGCGAGCGCTTCGGCAACCCGTCGGGGGGCCACGCCTTGGCGCGCGACGCGCGGGCGGCGCTCGAAGACGCCCGCGAGTCGATCGCGCGCGACTTGGGGTGCGAACCAGGAGAGATCGTCTTCACCTCCGGAGGCACCGAGTCCGACAATCTCGCCGTTCGGGGCGCTCGTCGCGCCACGGGAGGCTCCGCGGTCTGCTCCGCGGTGGAACACCATGCAGTGCTCCGCGCATGCGAGGCCGAAGGGGGCGTGGCGGTCCGCGTCGACTCGAGAGGCCGCATCGACCTCGATTCCCTGGTGGACGCGCTCGATGAAGGCGTGGGTGTGGTCTCGGTGATGCTCGCGAACAACGAGGTCGGGACCATCCAGCCCGTATCGGAGGTCGCCACGATCGTTCGCGAACGCGCCCCGAACGCCCTCGTCCACACAGACGCAGTCGCCGCCGTTGGATGGCTCGACGTAGTCGAAGAGACCGGCGCAGCCGACCTCGTCTCGCTCAGCGCGCACAAGTTCGGGGGGCCGAAAGGAGCGGGTGCGCTCGTGGTCAGGCGAGGGGTGCAGATCGAGCCGCTACTACTCGGGGGCGAGCAGGAGCGGGGGAGGCGCGCCGGCACCCACGACGTGGCGGGGATCGTGGGAATGGCCGCAGCATTGTCGGCGGCGACGACGCGTCGCGAGCAGCAGGTGCTGACGACGGGAGCTCTGCGTGATCGCCTCGCGGACGCGATCCTCGAATCCGTCGTCGGCTCGCACGAGAACGGTATCGACGAGCTCGGCTCGGGCGCGCGATCGAGAGACTGCAAGCTCGCGTCTAGCTTGAGCGTCCGCTTCGAGGGGATCGACTCCGAGGAACTCCTCTTCCTGCTCGACGACGCCGGCATTTGTGCCTCGGCCGGGGCGGCGTGCGCCAGCGGAGCCGTGGAGCCGAGCCACGTGCTCATGGCGATGGGCCTGTCGGAGCTCGAGGCGCGATCGGCCGTGCGGTTCTCGTTGGGTGTCACCACGACCGCAGCAGAGGTCGATCACACCCTCGAGGTGCTCCCGAAGCTCGTCGAGCAGTTGCGCGGTTCGGAGAGCGGCTCGGTTAGCTGACACCCTTCGTTTCCTCGAGGACCTTCTCGGCGTGCCCGTCCGCCCTCACGTTGTACCAAGCCCTCCGGATCACGCCCTTGGCGTCTATGAGGAACGTCGAGCGGATGACCCCGACGGTCTTCTTGCCGTACAGGGTCTTCTGGCCCCAGGCCCCGTAGGCCTCCATCACCTCGTGGCTCGGGTCCGACAGAAGCGGGAACCGGAGCTTGTACTTGGCGCGGAACTTGGTGTGCTTCTCCCCTCCGTCAGGTGAGATGCCGACGACCTTCACGCCCGCTCGGTCGAATGCCCGCAGGTTGTCGTTGAATTGGCAGGCCTCCTTCGTGCAACCCGGAGTGTCGTCCGCCGGGTAGAAGTACACGACGACGGGCGCTCCGGCGAAGTCCTTCAACGAGACCTTCTGGGAGTCCTGGTCGCCAAGGGTGAACTTGGGCGCCTTGTCCCCGGCATCGAGCTTGGTCATCCTTCCTCCTGTGGGCGTGGTGGTGCGGTCGTGGTTTACGCGTGCGCGAAGGGTTCGTGGACCGTAGGTCGATCGGTCACCTCAACATAGCGTCGGGGTTCTCGGGGGTCCGGGACCAGGGGTGAACGAGCCGCGCGCGCGGTACAGTCTCGCTCCGATAGGCGGGGGTGGAGATGGAGACCGACTACCTCGTAATTGGTGCAGGCGCGCTCGGGATGGGGTTCGTCGACACCTTGATCGAGCACTCCGATGCCGAGGTAATCATCGTCGATCGGCGGCACGGCCCCGGTGGCCATTGGTTGGACTCCTACCCCTTCGTGCAGCTGCACCAGCCATCGATGAACTATGGGGTGAACTCCACTCCGTTGGGTCAGAATCGGGTCGAGCTCGATGGGCCAGACGCAGGATTCTATGAGCGAGCGAGCGGAACCGAGATCTGCGGCTATTTCGACGAGATCATGCGTCACCGATTCTTGGCCTCAGGTCGGGTGCGGTTCTTCCCAATGTGCGACTTCCTCGGGGAACGGCGATTCCGTTCCCGCCTCACGGGTGCCGAGACGGAGGTAGCGGTACGACGGAGCGTTGTGGACGCCACCTACCTGGCGTCTCGCGTCCCTGCGAACGATCCACCACCGTTCCAGGTGGCCGACGGGGCGACGTGCGTCCCGATAGGTGCACTGACGACGGTCGTTACGCCCCCAAATGGTTATGTGATCATCGGCGCCGGCAAGACGGCCATGGATGCTGTGTGCTGGTTGCTCGACAAGGGGACTTCACCCGACGACATCCGTTGGATCCGTCCCCGGGAGCCATGGATGCTGAACCGTGCCTTCTTCCAACCCGGCGAAGGGCTTCTGACGACCTTCGCCGGGATCGTTCTGGACTTGGAAGCTGTGGCCGAGTGCGACTCGATCGAGCAGGTATTCAATCGGCTAGAGGAGCATCAGGTGACATTGCGCCTCGATCCGTCGATCCAGCCGTCCATGATCAAAGGCGCCACGGTGAGTCTCGGCGAGCTCGATCAGTTGCGATGCATCAACGGGGTAGTCCGACTTGGACATGTCACGCGAATCGATTCGGAGCGAATCACCCTCGAGGGGGGTTCGGTCCCGACCAGTCCCGACCACCTGCACGTGCACTGCGCGTCGGCCGGACTGAGCGCCAACCCACCCAGGCCGATCTTCGCAGACGACACGATCCTCCTACAGCCGATCACTCGTGTCAGCATTAGCCTTTCCGCAGGGCTCATCGGCGTCGTCGAAGCGTCGGGACGGTCAACGGCCGAGAAGAACCGGCTCTGCCCACCGAACACGTGGTTCGACACGCCCTTCGATTGGATACGGCATCTGTTGACCGGGATGAGGACCGAGCTGGAGTGGCGTCAAGCTCCTGATGTGCTGGCGTGGGTGGAATCCTCTCGCCTCAATCTCATGAAGGGCCTTGATCAACACCCCGACAGTGCCGCTGTAGTTGACCTGCAGAGCAGGTTTCTGACGGCACTGTTCCCGGCTCTCGAAAGGTTCGACGAGTTCGCGTCGCACGCCACGCCCGCCGAGCGCGCACGGATGTTCGAGGTCGTCCCGAAGCCAACAGCGACACGGCCCCACTGACGGCCCCACTCCCCCAGGGCGCTTCGTCGTCGCGACGACAGCGAGCCGATCAGTTGCAGTTCAAGGGTCAGACCGGCATCCGTGCGCACGATATCGTCCCTGTCGATAGCCTAACTGGCATGCCGTTGTTCCTTGATCGACATGAGGCGCCCGGCGCCACGCCTGCCGCCATCGCCGCCGCGCACGAACTCGATCTTGCCGTTCAGGACAAGTACCAGGTCCGCTACGTCACATATTGGTTCGACGACAAAGAAGGGACTGTGTTCTGTCTCGCCGAGGGGCCCGACCGAGAGTCCTTGGAAACTGTGCACCGGGAGGCTCACGGCCTGGTCGCCGACAACATCATCGAGGTCGGCGAGGGACCCATAAATGCGTTTCTCGGCGAGATTCCCCGACATCCAGCAGGGGAGGCCTACGTCGACTCTGCTGTGCGAGTAGTTCTGTTCACCGACCTTTGTGACTCGACGCAGCAGACCCAGGAACTGGGCGACGACGGCTTCATGTTGCTCATTCGTGAGCACGACGACATCGTGCGAGCCGCATTGAAAAAGCAGCGTGGACGCGAGGTGAAGCATACGGGCGATGGAATCATGGCGTCATTTACGTCCGTGTCGGCTGCTGTCGAGTCAGCCATAGACATTCAACGTTCGTTCCGGAATCGGAACCAAGGTGCAGAACGGCCCATTCACCTCCGTGTTGGGATCAGCGTCGGGGAGCCAGTTACTGAACGAGGCGACTTGTTCGGGGCTGCTGTTCAACTGTCGGCTCGACTTTGCGGAGCGGCATCTCCGGGTGGCATCGCTGTTTCGACAGCGGTGCGTGAACTCTGTGTTGGGAAGCGATTTGATTTCGATTCCAAGGGTGCGCTCGATCTCAAAGGGTTCGGCGAGCCAGTGCCCGTCTTTGAGGTTCGTCTTCCCACTGAATAGAGGCGCAATTTCGCCGCCAACCGCAGAGGTCGGGTTCTTACGGTCTTGACATACGTCCGAGTCAGTGGTGGTCGTGCCCGTGGTGGTCGTGCCCGTCGGCGTGGCCCTGTCCGGCGTCACCTTCTCCGAAGTCTCCGCTCCCGCCGCCGGGTCCCGGGCCGCCGGGTGGGCTCCACTGGGGAGGCGGCCCTTGCTGACCACTCGAGCCAACGGGTCCCCCTGGTCCTTGTGGTCTCGGGGGTCCCGGGGGTTCGGTCCGGCTCTGCGGTGCCGAAGAGTCGGAGCCCGATACCCGGTCGTCCGCGGGCGCGGGGACGATCGCGGGTTGCGCGGATGGCGCCGCACCTTGCGAGCTCACGCCTGGACCTGACTGCGCGCTCGAGAACATGAAGGGTCCTTCCTCGGCGACGTCCGCGTGGGAGTGGGCCGAGGATGCCTTCGACGCGCGCCGCGAGTTTCCGCCAGCGACGCGCACGAGGTCCGAGGTGAACGACGCGAGCAGATCGGCGTGCGACTCAGGTGTCTGCGAAGCCGGTGGTGGCGCTGGCGTTGTTGCCGCTCCGGGTGTTGCCGCACCCCGTGTTGCCGACGGCGCGCCAGCCGCCGGAAGTGTGCCGGATCCCGGTGCTCCGGCTCCTGTAGTAGCCGGTACCGAACCCGAAGTCGGAGTAGTAGCGGACACCGTCGAGACGGGCGCGCCCGGGGAAGCTGTCGAGGCTGCGCCCGCCGCCACAGAGCTTGTCGAGAGGCCTGCTCCCGTTGAGGAAGGCGTCGATGTGGCCGGGTTCGGCGCCTCACCGAGGCCCGAGGATCCCGGCCCCTGCTGTCCCGGTGTCTGTCCCTGTTCGAAGTGGGTCGGTGCCGGATGGTGCATCAGGTCACGAGGAGCCAGCCTCGATGCGGACCTCGAGCCTTGCGACGGGGAGGAGCCCGGCCCCAACAGAGCCGAGAGACCGCCGATCGCCGCTGCGACGAGGACGACTGCAGCGGCGGCAGAGGCGAACGCCACTCTGTGGCGCTCCATGGAGCCCACCAACGACGACCTCGCCGATGTGAGGGCAACCCGCTGCCGGCGAGCTGTCGCTGCGACTCGCTCCCGGGTGCCGGCAAGCGCGACCTGCTCGCGTCGAGCCACAGCGAGGATCGCCGCGACCGCAGCTGCGAGCCCAGCCCTGCTGCGGCGTGCTGCCGCCGAGATACCGGCTTGCGTCCCGGCCCAGGCACGTCTCGGCTCGGGTGCCTCGACCTCCTGCTTTGCTCTGGCGGCCCGCCGCTTGGCGTATAGATCTGCGTCCGCCGCCGCCATCAACAGCTCTGGATTGGCCACGGCGTCTCCGCCTACCGAGCGAAGCGTGGTCACGCCCCAACTGAAGCTCGGCGCGTCGCCCTCCGACGCGCGCTCGAGCATCGCAGCCGCACCTTCGATACCGGTGAACGGAGCGATGACCACGAACTCGTCGCCGCCCGTCCTGTAGAGGGTGTCGGCGTCGCGCAGCTGCTCGCGCAAGCGCGCCACCAGAGCCTTCAGCGCGTCGTCGCCGGCAGGGTGGCCGCGCGTGTCGTTTATCCGCTTGAGGCCGTCGAGGTCGACAGCGGCGAGTGCCAGGTCGAGGCCGGAGCGCGAGGCGCTTCCCGTCGCGTGGGCCAGGTCCTCGCAAAGCGCCAATCGGTTCGCGCAACCGGTCAGCGGGTCGGTGCGTGCCTGGGCCCTGAGATTGGCCGAGGCAGCGTCGATCGCCTCGAGCATGAGCTGGTCCACAACGTGGTTCACGGTCTCGGCCGGGACCGGGAGGGCACCTGGCAAGGATCCTTCTTCCGCAGATCCCGCTGCCTCGATCACCACCTCGCGGAGTGCGGAGAGCGCGGCCAGGGCCTCGACAGGCGCCGAGAAACGAGCCCCCCAGCTCCTCGCGGCGCGACCCAGCTCGGGAGTCTGCGAGCCGCGTCTCAGCGCGGAGCTGAGCGAGGACACGAGGAAGTTCGCGTCGGGGCCGTCGCAGTAGCCGGGATCGGCACCTGCCCCTCTGCAACGGTCTGCCCAGGCCGACAGCAGCGCCCTTCGGCTCTCGCTCGGCCCCGCCCCGCTGGATACCAATTGAATAGGCCCCCCAGGGATGGAACGTTCAGCGCGCTCCGTGTTCCTCCATTCTCTCATTGTGTCCTCGACTCGGCTATCGGAAAGGCAGCCTCGCGGCTGGATTTGTCCGCTTTTTGGGGGATCGAACAACGTCGACGGGTCCGCCGAAACGTCGGTGGCCAGGTCGGCACGTAGCCTTGCGCTCGTGAGGGTCCTGGTTGCGATGTCGGGAGGAGTCGACTCCTCGGTCGCGGCCGCGTTGCTCGCGGAAGACGGCGACGAGGTGGTCGGAGCGACCTTGAAACTGTGGGGTGGGGAGTCCGACAGCGGCTGCTGCTCCGTGTCCGACGTCGAGGACGCCCGCCGCGTCGCAGACCAGCTCGGCATCGTCCACCACGTCTTCAACTTCACCGACGTCTTCGAGGAGTCCGTGGTGGGGCCTTATGTCGAGGAGCACACGCTCGGACGGACCCCGAACCCCTGCATCGAGTGCAACAGGAGCGTGAAGTTCGGAGCCCTGTTCGAGCGCGCCCGGCGTCTCGGGTTCGACAGGCTCGCCACCGGCCATCATGCCCGCCTGGAGCCCGGGCCTTCCGGAGTGCGCCTGCTCAGGGGGGCCGATGCAGCGAAGGACCAGTCCTACGTCCTCGCTATGCTCCGACGCGAGCAGCTCGACCGGCTGTCGTTCCCGGTGGGCACGATGACGAAGGACGACGTGCGTGCGCACGCAGCGCGCCTCGGGCTCCGAACGGCGTCCAAGCCGGATAGCCAAGACGTCTGCTTCATACACTCGGGCGCCGGCCGGAGGGGGTTCTTGTCCGCGAGGGCTGCGCTGCACGCGGCGGACCTCGTGGACGCAGCCACCTCCAGCGTCGTGGGTACCGTCCCGGCGGTGGAGCTCGTCACCCCCGGCCAGCGACGCGGTCTCGGGGTCTCCGGAGATGGCCGGCGCCGCTACGCGCTGTCGGTCGACGTGGCGGGTCGGCGCGTCCTCGTTGGCGGAGCCGAATCGGCGCTCTCGGGTCGCGTCGATCTGCAGACACCGACGTGGGTGGACAGGCCCCTCGCCCACGGCGAGAGGGCGCTCGCTCAGACGAGCGCGCACGGCAGGCCTGCTCCGTGCACGTGGGAGTCGGGTTGCGTACGTTTCGACGAGCCGCAACGGCTTGTAGCTCCGGGACAGACGGTGGTCCTCTACGACGTGCTCGAGCCCGAAGCAGTCGTCGGGGGGGCGAAGGCTGCGTGACAGAAGACGCTGATCGGCCGCGTCAAACCGAGTTCATCGAGCCGTCGTACAAGGGGGTGCTGTTAGCGTCTCTGCCGCGCCAGTGCAGCCGTGGTGAGTTCGGCTGCGGTGAAACGGAAGGTCGGCTTTGAGAAGACGGTCAGGGCTGAGTCGTCGACTCTTGATGCTCGCTTCGGTGGCCCTCGGCTTGACAGCCCTTGTAGTGGAAACGGGAATACGCCCGGCAGCTGCCACCGCCGTAATCTCGATCACCAAGACGGACAGCGGTGGTGGCTCGTCGGCGACTAGCACGGTGGGGACCGTGGTACCCGGAACCGCGATCACCTACACGGTTGTGGTCTCCAACACGGGTGCCTCGAACACGGCGTCGGTCGACGACCCGGTACCCGCAGATCTGGTCTCCGACACGTGGTCGGTGACCGCTGCCTCTGGAGGGGCCACCGCAACGACCGCCTCGGGCAGCGGAAGCATCTCGGCAGACGGTGTGGACCTTCCGAGCGGCTCCTCGATCACCTTCACGATCACTGGCACGGTCTCGTTGTCGGCAACGGGGACCATTTCAAACTCCGCGACCGTGACGCCGACATCGGGCTCGCCGATCACGGCGACCGACACCGATGCCCTTGTGAGCCTCGTCAAGTCCGACAGCGACGGTGGTTCGTCTCCCACCTCGGCCCACCCCTCAGGCGTGACGGGCACTGCGGTTGCAGGCGCCACGATCACCTACAGCGTCGTCCTCTCGAACACATCAGTTTCGACTGCGACCGGCTCGGTGAGCGACCCGACACCGGGGGACATCACGAGTGACTCCTGGTCCGTGGCTGTCATCGGAGGAGCGACCGCCTCGACCAACTCGGGCACCGGAAGCATATCGGCGAACTTGGTGAGCCTTCCGAGCGGTTCCTCGGTCGTCTTCACGATCACCGGCACGATCTCTGCCTCGGCAACCGGGACCCTATCGAACACGGTGAGCCTGACACCGACCGGGGGTGTCGCCAGTTCCGCGACCGACACCGACACCCTCACTCCTTCAGCGACCCTCACCATCACCAAGACCGACGGCGTGACGAGCGTGGTCCCCGGGACCAC
>Ga0116215_1000648_pt1 | contig 25802 bp, 32 predicted proteins | sample Sb_taG_7_FD_89698 | JGI IMG/M metagenome (GOLD analysis project Ga0116215, IMG submission 89698) | Peat soil microbial communities from Weissenstadt, Germany - Sb_50d_2_FS metaG | ecosystem: Environmental > Terrestrial > Soil > Wetlands > Peat | place: Germany: Weissenstadt | collected 2010-09-21
CCTCGACATCAACGAGCGGCTCGGCGACCAGGCCGGCATGGCCGCCGGCTACGGCCAGCTCGGCATGCTCGCCCAGGACCGGGGGGACTACGACGAGGCCGCCCGCCAGTACCAGCGCGCCCTTGACATCAACGAGCGGCTCGGCCACCAGGACGGCATGGCCACCACCTACAGCAACCTCGGCGACCTGGAAAACAAACGCGGAGGTTCCATCACCTCAGCCGTCACATGGCACGTAAAGGCGCTCACGATCAGGCTCCACCTCGGCATACCCCAGGCTGTGAACAATCTGCGCCGCCTCGCCGCTTACCGCCGCGAGCTCGGCACCGAGCCGTTCACCCGCCTGCTGACCCAGGCTGCCGACGACCCCGAACTGGCTGAGACGATCACATCCCTGCTCGACCAGGTGGACAAGACCGACGGCAGCACGGCCTGACTCCGCCGCCGGTCACCCGACCGGCCGGGTTCAGGATGGCGAGCTGATACGCGAGCCATCGAGCGAGAACGCTATCAGAGGTAACGGCGCATTATCTCTGATAACACGCTGGCCGTCCTGCGGGAACGGCACTGTCCCGGGACATGACTCCTGCGCATTACCTCTGATAGCGCTCCCGCCGACCTCGCCGCGCCGTCCAGCTGGCCTGCCACCTCGACGACGTGCTGGCCGGTGCTGGACTTCAACCCGCCTGCCTGCACCCCTTCCGGCGCGGTAGCCGCTGAGATCCTGCTCACCCGGCTGCCCTTCCTCAGCTGGCCGGTAACCTCGCGTTCGCCTCGTTGGCGAGCCATTCGCCCACCACGGCCGACATGAATGCCGGCTGGTGGCGGTACCCCAGGGACGCATAAAACGCTTCCGCGTTGTCGGTCTGCAGGCCGATGTGCTGGCCGGGGACCCGGCTCATCAGCTGCCTGACCATCGTCGTGCCGACGCCCTGCCTGCGGTAACCCGACATCGTCCAGACATCAAGCAGGTAGGCGTTGCAGACGCCGTCCGACAGCAGCCGGGCCATGCCGACCACCCGGTCGCCGTCCCAGGCGATGGCAACATGCTGAGATCGCTCGAACGAGGCCCGCAGCGCTTGCGGGGACCGCCCGTTGTCGAACTCGTCGGCCACCAGGTCCGCCTTGGCCTGGGCCCAGTCGATCCCGTCCGGCGATTCGTCCACACACACGGCCATCCCCGCATTATGTCCCGGAGCGCCGCGCATGCAACGACCGCGGCCGCTGGCTGCCGGCCGGGGACCGCGCAGCACTGGCGTCGACGAGCCCGCCGCGCACAGGATCGCGGCACGAGCCTGCTCTTGCCGGGCGTGAAGCCGAGCACGATGTTCCCGGCGCCGACGTACGAATCATGAAGACGAGCGACTCACCGTGGTTCGAGGCTGATAACGGCATTTATGTCAAGCTGCAAACACCGGCGCTATGAGGTGCGGGCGGGGTCGGTGGCGGCCACCGCTTCCGCGATGCGGGCCAGGGTCATTGCTTTCGAGTACTCGTTGGTAATCGACTGGCCAGCACGGTCGGCGTCGGTGGTGAGCCGGGCGGCGCGGGCGGGGTCGGCGGACATCGCCCGCGCGGTGCGGGCCAGGACCAATGCCGCGAAGTCGTAGGTGATCGACTGGGCGATGTCCTCGGCGCGGTCAGGGTCGGTGGCGGCCACCGATTGTGCGATGAGGGCCAAGGCCAATGCCTTGCGGACCTCGTCGCTGACCGACTGGGCGACGCGTACGGCATCGGTGGTGAGCCGGGCGGCGCGGACGGGGTCACCGGCGGAAATCGCCCGCGCGATGCTGGCCAGGGCTACTGCCTTCCAGCGTTCGTCGCTGATCAACTGGGCGGCGCTCAGCGCGTCGGCAAGGATCGCCTGCCGCGGCCGGGCGGCCTGACCTCCACACCTACGCGATTATCGCCAGGCAACGGGACGGCGGACGGGGTGAGGAAAGCTGTGCTGATCGCGCCTTGATCCGGGGACCGGCGACAGTAGGTTAGCGCCGGACACAGCCTAGTCACGGGGTAACTCGGGTTGGCACTCCCAGCTCGAACAGGCGGTGTGCTCAGCACAGGCCTGGCACGCTGATCGGATGTGTGTTCTAATCAGGGCATGGACATGGCATGGCGTCATCTAGAGCGCGGGAAGTGCTCGAATGAATCCTGCTGAGATGCACGCCTTGGGAGTCAGCGTTCCACTGTCGCGGCTTTCACGGTCCATGCAAGCCCGTAGCCAGTGCGCAGGGGTCGGCTCACTTGGGTCCAGAGTCTCGATTGCTTCTGTCAGGGAGCATGTCGTCTGGGGTCGATGGTTGGCCCAGGCGTTCCAGGGCTTCGGAATCCGCTCCTGCCCTATACCGCCTCTCGAGGACGTCGCTCGGGATGATCTCAATCACATACGGGTCATGGTCGCTGAGCCGGTAGTGGATGAAGTCGCCGACCTCCAGGCCGACGGCGTGCAGCAGTTCAGCAGGGATCGCCACCTGCCGAACCTTGGTGATCTTATGGGGGCCGTACGGCATGGACACGTGCATTACTTTATTAATTTTAATAATCTCTGGCCATGGGCATGCCGACTCTGACGCTCATCGGGCCTACACGCATGTCGCTCGTGCCGGGGTTCATCGCCGCTGTTGTGAGCGATCCGGCGGCGTCCGGCTGTAGGAGCCGTTAGCTCAGTCTTCCCACTGAACTACATGGGCATTTGCGCGATGTGGCCGGTTTCCCGGGCCAGGTGATGCGACCATGACGGGTTACGAGAGGGTGTTACCCATGAGAAGCACGACACAGGTTCCGGCGGATGTCGTCAAGGATGTCGCGTTCGCGGTGTACAGCGGCTGGGGGGGCGCTGACTGTCACAACCTCCCAGTCTGGATTCAGGGGATCCATGCCGTAGTCCTCGCCCGGCTGGATATGGACGAGTGTGATCGTCGCGTCGCCGCTGGACTCGGGGCCATCACCTCGCCGGACGTCTTGCGGCTCTTGCTGGGGCTTCCCCTTGGTGAGCCTGTACCCCGTGCAGCACTAACAAAGGCGGAGCGGTCGGCGCTCCGGGCCGCTCCCCAGGGCGTTGTGTCCTTCGATCACTCATGTGTTATTCGTCATGTGGTGCCGCCGCTTGACGTGGCCCTCGCCCTGGTTCCCGCGCGTTCCTGGCGCAGCGGCCTGGAGCGGGCAGGCCGGTTTGCGCCTTTCTGCCCGCGAGCTATGGTGCTCCGTGTGCCTCCACGTGATCTGGACGATCTGTACATGGAGACAGGTTTCTACGGTATTGGTGTGATCGTCGCGGGCACCGACGCCGGACCTGAGGTACTGGTTGAGCCTGCCCGGTTCCATAGGAATCGGTTTACGGTGGCTGGCTGGCGTTTCCTGGAGGAAGTGTATCGCCAGGTCAGTTCGTCGGCTGGGCTGAGGGCTGGCGTGAGGTGGACTGCCGCTGGGTATCCCGCAGTGGAAGGCTTGCCCATTGCCGGAGTGCCGACGGGGGCTTGAACTTACCTGGCTGGCGGATCCTCGCGTTCTCGGCGAGGTGAGCGTCGACTGCTGCGCTGCAGCGGTTCCGCCACCATATCTGACGTTCACCGAGCTGGTGGCTCTTGAAAAGGCTGGGGAGCCAACTGTTCCACAATGCCGCGTTGTGTTGGTGAGCGGCCGCGCGGATCAGGTCGGTAAGCCCGTAGAAGGAGTCAACCGGCAGGGGCCCGCCGCCGCAGAGTGGGCAGGGGCACGGAGGGGGAGTCGCGTCGTCATAGGCGTCGGCGAGGAAGTCAGCCGCGCTGAAGCGCAGCAGCTCGGGCACCAGCACAGTCGGAAGGTGCGGAAACGGCTTGGAGGACTCTGGCCGCTCGCCGGCGGGGACTAGGTGCCGTAGTGACCCACCGGCGCCGATGGCGGCGAACGAGGCGCCATGCGCCATGGCGTCGAAGCCAGCAAGGTCGGTACGCCAGAGCCCGATCCCGGGAACTTCCTGGAGCAGATCGCGCAGGTTAGACGGGGCTGCGTTGAACTTCCGCAGTGGGTCGTATTGCCCGCCGAAGATCAGCGCGACGGGATGAGGGATACGTTGCAGCACCGATGTGAGCTGCGATCGTGATTCCTCGCGGAGCCACGCGATGGATACCGGGACAAGCACGATGACGTCGTCCCGATCGAGTGCCTGCGCAGTGGCCATGATCGCCTTCAGGGCATCTGAGGCTCCGGCGGGGACATATCGGGTGGGGGTAAGCGCAACGGTGGCCCCGCGGTCGAGCTGTCCCTGCAGAACGCTCTCGAGATCATTGCCGAACAGCCCGGGCTCGGGGAGAGCGAAGGGCTCGTCGGCCGTAGCGGCTTCCGTCTCGTAGGCCGCCACATCTTCTACTAGCACACCCGTGTAGCCAGACTTGCGCAGCGCAATTACGCCTGCCCCAGCATCGGCATCACAAAGGACCAAGCCCCCATGTGCAGCGTTGAGGTTGGTGGGCACCTGCCGCACATACTTTGGCCGGTCGAGCAGGAGGATCCGCTCGGCCACTGCATCCGCGGCGCGGCCGGGCCGCCAGGCGTGCCCCACGGCGGGGGCGCCGGATTCCGTTTGTGTGGTGGGGCGATCATTCATCGGCGGGCCTCGCGTAGGTGTCGGACTCAGCGGATTCTCTGGCCAAGTGGGGGTCAGGTAGATATAGAGCACTGAATTCATCAGGCAGAAGCCCAGCTAGACTGGCTGCTTGATCAAGACCGTAGAGGCTGGTGCGCTGTTCAGCGATCCTTGTCACTTTGTGAGGGGACTCGCCGGCGACGGCGCCTGGCTCGTGGGTTCGGTATCCAAGGACGGACATCTCGACCATCAGGTTGCGGTACTGCCATTCACTGATGGCCGTCAATGTCACGGCGCGGCGGGCCAGTGCCGCCATTGATACCCTCCATCGTTGTTTCAGAGCCAGAAGACGGTCCAGATCCAGTCTGCCCCGCAACTCGGCAGCGATATCCGCAGCGGGCATCAAGAACTCACTTGCGAACTCGTCGGCCTGCCGTTCCTGTACAACGGTCGCACCAGCCACAGGATGCATGATGACGTGCCCGAGCTCGTGGGCGAGGCTGAACCGGAACCGGTCACTGGGAGCATGATCGCTGAGAACGAACAGCGGAGCTTCCTCCCCGTCCCAGTTGCTCACAGCGTCCAGATCACGGGTGCCCAAATCCCGGACGAGGATCAAGCCACCGGCTTGCTCAATGATGAGAACAAGGTTATGGATAGGTCCTGCGGGGACATTCCACAGCTTGCGCAGCATCCTCGCGGCATCTGAAGGCGACTCCAAATCGGTAACGCTGATGCGTTCGAAGCTGTGAATGACGTCCGCTTCGGGTGAGACTAGCCCGCGGACCTGAAGGCAGGCCAACGCCAGTTCGGCGTGAATTCTGCGCAGAGGCTGCGCGCCTAGCGCAGCCCTCTTGCGATGGTGAACCAGGCCGATCCCTATCCCCGTTACGTTGGGCTGGATGCACAGCATGTGGGCTGGATAATGCAAGGCTTGGGCGTATAGATCAAGCCGGGCACCGTTAACTGCGAGGCGTCCCGCCTCTGCCTTGCTCACATATCCCTGAGAGATCCGGTCGCCCTGCGCTAGCGCCGTCATCGCCGTGGCGAGGTCGAGCTGCGTCATGCCACGAGACTCCCGAGCGAGCGTCAGCATGGCTGCATCAGCGGCGGGTTCAGCTGTCCCAGGCATGGATCCTGCACCTCCTACCCGCCCGTGTACCGAATCTCAGTCATCAATATATACCGCTAAAATATTCCACGCAAACTTGTGGCGGTTCATCGGTGCTAGGCCAGGTGGTCGTCAAGCCTCAGGGCCTACGTACGGCGATGCGCCTGCTCTCGCGAGCGCTCGCCACCCGTGACCTGGTGTGGTCGGAGTCCGCTTCCAGCCATCCTCCGACTGGCGCCGAACCGAGCCGTTTGCGTCCACCATCGGACCCGCGGTCAGATGCGGCCTGTATCAGCGCACGCTGGGCGTGGTGGTTCTCGCAGTCTCACGTTGTTGCCGTCCACGACGGCGAGCATAGGCCGCACATGGCCGGGATCGCGGCGGTGTGCCTCGGCGAACGTCTCTCCGATGACCTGCAGGATCAGCTTGCGCGCGGACGCGAACAGCGTCTTGCCTTGCGCTTTGGGTCGCTGCCGGGCCAGCGCGCCGCCGTCGTCTGCGGTCGTGCGAACAAGGCCGCGATGATGTCTTCGGGAGTGCGGGGTCGGGATGTCAGCGACACACGCTAGCTCGGCGAAGCGTTCCTGGGACCTGCGTAGGTCGTCGGTATCGTTGGCCCAGCCGCTGGCCGCGATCCCCATCGTCGGACTGTGTCAGAAACGAGCATTAGCGTTATATAGGCGCGTACACGCCTAGCTTTACAATTCTGTCCTGCGGAAACAGGATGCTCCGCCGGTTGTCCGCAGACGATCCTTCCCGGCCACGGCCGGGAACTGCCCGCAACGGGTCACTCCAACATCTCGTCACGAAGCGTGGACGACATGCTGGTGGTCAGCGCACACGTAGCCGGACTCGTTATGCGCAGCATCGGGAATCTCGGCGTCCATCCGCTGAAGCGCGCAGAACGAGGTGATCTGCAACTCCCCAGGCATGGCCACGGGGAATACGCGGTCATATTTCATCTGGGGGCGATAATCGCAACAGCGTTTGCGCAGGTACGGCGGACTCTTGAACTCGGCAGCGCGCCGGACTCATGATCCGTTGCGCTCAAGGGACCACCGGCCTCGGCTCGCCCAGGCCTGCATGATCGAGCCGGTGAGCCGAGTGTTCTGACGAGCGTTCACAGCTAGGCCGAAGTTTGCAGGTTGACTCTGAGACGCTTGGTCATGCCCGATACGTGCCCAGGTTCGTCCGCCGCGTTACATGACGCCTGGTCAGGGCAGCTTTGATGAGTCGCCTGCTCGTGAACCATCCGCCTTTCGTTCCGGCTGTCCCCGCTGGCTGCCGGATTAAGTCGTTACCCCGCTTGCCTGGTCCAGTAGGCGAGTAGCTTGCGGGTGGTCAGGGTTTCCGGGTGCTCGGGGCCCTGGACGCGCTCGCGGATGGGCAGCAGGGCGGCGAGCTGGTCGCGGGCCCCGGCCGCATCCCCCGCCTCCCCGGTCCAGTGGGCGAGTTCGTGGCGGGTGCCCAGGGTGTACGGGTGCTCCGGGCCCTGGACTCGCTCGGTGGCGGGCAGCAGGGCGGCGTACTGGTCGCGGGCCCCGGCCGCATCCCCCGCCTCCCCGGTCCAGCGGGCGAGGCTATGGCGGGCGGTCAGGGTGTACGGGTGCTCCGGGCCCTGGACTCGCTCGGTGGCGGGCAGCAGGGCGGCGTACTGGTCGCGGGCCCCGGCCGCATCGCCCGCCTCCCCGGTCCAGATAGCGAGTTGGTTGCGGGTGGCCAGGGTGCCCCGGTGCTCGGGGCCCTGGACGCGCTCGAGGATGGGCAGCAGGGCGGCGAGCTGGTCGCGGGCACTGGCCGCATCCCCCGCCTGCCCGGTCGACACGGCGAGGTTGTGGCGGGCGGTCAGGGTGTACGGGTGCTCGGGGCCCTGGACGCGCTCGCGGATGGGCAGCAGGGCGGCGAGCTGGTCGCGGGCCCCGGCCGCATCCCCCGCCTCCCCGATCCAGAGGGCGAGGTTGGATCGGGCGCTCAGGGTGTCCGGGTGCTCGGGTCCGTAAGCATCATCTCCGCCGTGCGCGTCGGCGATCAGCCCGAACAGGTCCCGGGCCCCCGGGTGACTGCCGCTATACCCGAGGTACCGCGCGATCTGCCACATGCCGCCGCTGGTCAGGTCTAGGACAGCCCGGGCGTGCGGCAACAGCACTGCGCACACCGGCCACGCCGCGGGCAGTTCCCCGTCGGCCGGGACCGCCGCTTCGACTAGGGCTGCGGCGGCGTGTTTCCACCGGTCAGCCGCCTCCACGGGTAGCTGAACCTGGGTAATGGCCTGCACCAGGCGGTGCACCAGCACCAGGCCATCCCCGGCCGGACTGACCAGGGAGTAGCGCCGCAACGCGGCGATCGCATCCCCCGCCGCGACCCCATCACCTAGCAACGCCCCGACCTGGGCCGCCACCTCGGGGCCCAGCAGGCCCGCAGCCTGATTACCGGTGAGCAGCAGAGCCAGCGGGACCGGCTCGGGGGCCATGAACGCCAGCAACCGCACGAGCCCCGCCGCAGCCGGGGCTTCGCCCGCCAGCCGGGACAACGCCAGCCCCAACGTGGTCGCCACGTTCGCCGGGTGCCCCGAGGCTTCACCACGGGCCAGCAGGTCGGCCTGCCGGTCCCGGAACATCGGCAGGTACCGGGCCAGGGTAGTCCCGGTGGCCTGCATGTAGGCCGCGGCCTGCTCCAGCGCCAACGGCAGCCCGCCCAGCTCGGCGGCAAGCTCCCGTGCCGACGCCCGGTCCGGATCGCCGGTGCGGTTCACCAGGAAATCCGCCGCGACCTCCGGGTCGAGAACCGGGACGTCCAGGGCCTGGCCAGGCGGCCAGTGCTGGTTCTGCGTGGTGATCAGCACCCGCCCGGGCCCGGCGGGCGGCACAAACGGCTCCACCGCCGCCCGGTCCGGCACGTTATCGAACACCACCAGCCACCCGGCCTCGACCCGGGCCAGCACCGCATGCACCGACGCCACCGGATCCCGCGGGTCCACCACCTCCCGCGCCCCCAGCAGCGCCGCCAGCACCGCGAACTCCGCCGCCAGCACCGCCGGATCCTCAGCGGAAAACTGCCAGCACACCCCCACCTCGGCCAGATGCCGGTGCGCGTACTCGACCGCCACGCTGGTCTTGCCCGCACCGCCCAGCCCGTACAAGGCCACCAGCCGCGGCCCGGACTGCCCCGGCCTCCTTGCCAGCCGGGCATCCAGCTCAGCGAGCAGCCCTTCGCGGCCCGCCAGGAACACCGGCCGCGGCGTGAGCCGCACCGGCTGGCTGGCCACCTCCGGCCGCCGCTGGTATTCCAGCGTGCCGATCGCCGTGCCGCCCCGGTCGGCACCCACCGATCCGCGGGCCAGATCCCACCCCCCGGGTCCGGCTATCCCTGCGCCGGACCCGGCGGGGTAGGGTTTGGCGGTGCCACGTTCCCGTGGATCACCCCGGCAGCGGTCCCCCCGCCCGACGCGGTGATGCTCACATCCCGCCCGGCCGCCAGCGAATGATCAGCCGCGGACACCGCCCTGGGGGGCAACTGGGCCGCGACCTCCTCCACCAGGGCGCGAAGCTCCGCCTCCACACCGGGGTCCTCGTCCAGCAGATCCGCGAACCGGCCCGCCCACCGCTCCGCCTGAGCCTCCCGGGCTTGCCCCAGCCCAGAACCTGCCGCCGCGGTGAGCTGCTGGCGGGTCTGCGTCAGCCATTGCTCCGCGACCTGAGTCTTCCGGGCATCACCACGGCCCAGCAGCCGGGCGAACCGGCCCCTGACCGCCTCCCACACATCAGTGATCGCCGCCTGTGCCACCGTCTGGCCAGCAAACTGCGCCAGCGTCATCAACACATCACCCGGCACACCGCCACCCCCTCCTCCATGTCAGCCAGCCCTCCCACATCACAGCGGGCCACGGGTGAAGGATAAAGCGGTGCGAGGGGGCGACGAGCCGTCAAACTGGCCTTGAGTGCCTGATCACGCCCGATACGCGCCCAGGTCAGCCCACCGCGTAGCGTCATGCCTGCTCAGGGCCCGGTAGCTCTGTTCCCTGAAAATCGGACGATCGGGGGAGACGGGCGTCGACCTCACAACCCAACGACAGCAGCCCGCACCGTGACTCTCAGATCATGATCATGGCAAATACGCGGCCAGGTCGCCGCTGGTAGCGGTGATCAGTCTCGCATTCACGCAGGTAGGAACCACTGTGGGTATCCGCCAGCACGCTGGACTCATAATCCGCCTATCCCTGGGCCGATGGACCGCACCAGAGTGGATGATCTGTGCGCAGCCGCCCCGCTTGGTAGTCCCGGCTTCCAGCCACGCATATTCTTCGGGCGTTTTGCGTGCCCGCACAGGGGCGATGACCGTGAGGTGTCTCACCCTCCGTTACAGCCGCGGTCCCGACATCATGGCCGTCGGCGGCACTCGCCGGCCACGATTACGCCTTACCGTTGGCAGCGAGGTAGCCGACAGGAAATCTGGGGTGTATCAGGACCCGTGTAAAGCGTTACAGTGTCTCGCAACCTCCCAGGTCATGCGGACACGACAAGCAAGACACTGTAACGCGAACGATCGTTTGCAATACCGCCGGGAATGCATGCCTGAACCCTGTCGCGTCAGTCCAGATCTTCCCAGCCCCATGGCCCGGCTGGGCTGCCATCCGCTTCCCGCCCAAACCAGAACTGCTCTTGGTGGCCTTCTAGCTGACCGAAGAGCCAGAACATGCCTGCCCCCGGCAACCGGTCTATCAGCACTTCGACCTGCTCTCGCGCACCCGCCTCCCGCAGCTCGCCCAGCAGCAAGGACACGGCTTCAGGGTTATCGAGGGTGGCATGCGCGGCGGCGCGGTCGGCCAGCGCAGTGACCTGCTCTCCCGCACCCGCCTCCCGCAGCTCGCCCAGCAGGTCGGCCACACCATACGGGTTACCGAGGGCGGCGTGGGCGACGGGGTCGCGGGCTAGCAGGGCGGTGACCTGGTCCGTCGCACCCGCCTCCCGCAGCTCGCCCAGCAGCCAGGCCACGTCGCGAGGGTCGTCGAGGACGGCGTGGGCAGCGGGATCGCGGGCTAGCAGCGCGGTGACCTGTTCCGCCGCACCCGCCTCCCGCAGTGCACGCAGCAGCGAAGCCACGGCGCCCGGGTCGTCGAGGGCGGCGTGGGCGGCGGCGCGGTCGGCCAGCGCGGCGACCTGCTTCCCCGCACCCGCCTCCCACAGCCCATCCAGCAGCTCGCGGACCGCGTAAGGGTCGTCGAGGGTGGCGTGGGCAGCGGGATCGCGGGCTAGCAGCGCGGTGACCTGTCCCGTCGCACCCGCCTCCCGCAGCTCGCGCAGCAGGTCGACCACGTCGCGAGGGTCGTCGAGGGCGGCGTGGGCGGCGGGGTCGCGGGCTAGCAGTGCGCTGACTTGGTCGGCCGCACCCGCCTGCCGCAGTGCGCTCAGCAGCAAGGCCATGTCGCGAGGGTCGTCGAGGGCGGCGTGGGCGGCGGCGCGGCCGGCCAGCGCGGCGACTTGGTCCGTCGCACCCGCCTCCCGCAGCTCGCTCAGCAGGTCGGCCACGGCGCCCAGGTCGTCGAGGGCGGCGTGGGCGGCGGGGTCGCGGGCCAGCAGCGCGGTGACCTGGTCCGTCGCACCCGCCTCCCGCAGTGCGCTCAGCAGGTCGGCCACGGCGCCCGGGTCGTCGAGGGCGGCGTGGGCGGCGGCGGCCCAGCGGGCGGGAAAGTGGCTAGTGGAGTGCAGGCTATGCAGGCTGCCGACAAGCCGGGAAGCCGCGAGCGTGTCGCCGTGAGCAGTGGCGTGTTTGTACAGCTGGGCGGCGGCACGGTAGAGGCCTCGGTCGTAGGAGGCTTCGCCGAGGGCACCCAGGTCGCCTGGGTCGGCGTGGCTAGTTGCGGCGGCCCAGAAAGCTGTCGGGGGTATCTGGTCACGGCGGATGGATCGGCCATGCTGGTCGAGGTAGTCAGCCAGCAGGTAGACCAGCCCGGTGCGGCGGCCGGAGGAGGGACTGGCGGTGCGGGCAAAGCGGGACCGGATGCGGGTCAGCGGCCCGCGGATGCCTTTGCATGGAGCGGCGGTGTAGGCCAGGGGCTGCTCCAGCCAGTCCTCGTCCTCGGCCAGTTGGTCCCAGTCGGAGTCGGTCAGGTACCCGGGCGCGGCGGCCTCCAAGAAGGCATACGGCAAGCCTGGACGCATGCCCAGGCGGCGGGCATCCATCGCCGCGTGGATCAGCGCCTTGGCGGCGGGCGGCGCGTTGCGGCAGCGGGCCAGCAACTCGGGTGCCCCGGCCAGGAACTGGATGACTTGCCCGTCCTGCGCCCCCTCGGCGGCCTGGGCTAGGCGCACGTCTCCCGCCTGGCTGAGCCGCTGCAGTTGCGGACCGGTGAATGTGCCAGGCACGGTGATGTCGCAGCCGGCCAGCAGCTCCCGCGCCTGGGCATGCGGATCGGCGCCAGCCACCGGGCGGGTGGTCAGGACATCCCAGAATTGCGGCCACAGCGTGGCCAGCACCAGCACCGGGCCTCGGGCCGGGTCGCGCAGCAGCTCCCGCAACCCGGCGGCAACCCGTTCCCCCAGACCGCCTGGGACATCGAGGTAGAACTGGGCCTCATTCAGCCACACCACGGTCCGCGGCCCAATGGTCGGGAGCCCGGCGAGGGCGGCATCCGGGCGGGACGGGTCGATCGGATGCCACATCCGCCACCGCGACTTCTGATCACGCAGCAGCCGCAGGGCCTCCCAGCAGGCCCGGGTCTTGCCCGTCGAGGACCCGCCCACCAGCACCGCGATCCCGCTGCGGCCCTCCGCAGCCGCCTGCACCACCGAGCCCAGCTCCACGTCGTGTTCGCGCGGCATGTACGTCGGCAACGCCGGCAACCCGGGCTGCGGGTCCTCAGGTTGTACGGGCCGGTGTACCTCCAGGGCGAACGGGTCAGTTACCTCATCGAGTGGCCGCCCCGCCGCCGCTGCCGTGCCGCTGCCGGGCCGGGCCAGCGCGTCCCGGACCTGGTCTGCTAGCTGGGTGAGCATGCTTTCTACCCGCTGTCCTTGCACTTCGACCCGCCGTACTTGCAGGTGGGTCAGGTCATGGTTGAGCTGGTCGGCTAGCGGCGTCAGCGGCCCACCGCGAGACCCGCGGAGCATGATTTCCCGCACCAGGTGACCGGTTAGCTTGTCCGCCAGCACGGTGCCGGGCACTCCCAGCACCTCAGCTGATGATCGCCCCGTCCCGGTCAGGCCGGCATCATCCAGCACAGCAAGCCGGCCCGCTATCCCCGCCTGCAGCCCTTCCACCAGCGTGGCCGCCCCGGCCAGCGGCGCATCCGGCACCGGCGCACGGAAGACCTCGCTGATCACCATCGCGATCTGCCCGGCCCGCTGACCATCGGACGGGCTCAGCTCACCGGCGGTGTCCCGGGCGGCGGCGATAGCCGCCTGCTCCAGCGCGCGCTCCTGCGCATCGCCGAGCACCAGCGCGGTCAGCTTCTTGCGGCCAGCGTCAGCGAGCAGCCCGACCAGCCACGCCGCAAGGTCATCAGCGACAAATACCACGCCAGCAGTCTCCCAGCCACCGTGCGTTCTACTGCCTTTTTCGCCGGCACCGGGTCACGGCCCTCTTCTTCACCGCGATCTGCGCCGACCACGGACCATGACGAGCTGTCCGGTAAGGGGCGATTATGTCAACCTGAGCGTTAGTCTCGTGCTCACGCGGCAAGCGGTAGACGCTCCGGAGAAGGCGGGTAATGCGGCGCCGCGGGACAGCCGTCAAGCCTGCGTTTCCGCTTTTGCGCGAAGGTCCGGTCAAGCGGCCCGGGCCGGCGCCCCTCTTGCCAGGTGCTGGACGGCCGGGTGTGCTTGGTGAATGAGCGAGCCGCCGGACCGCAGTCGGCCGGAGAAGGCAGTCGGGCAGCTCGTGCGGTCCGTGACCAGCGCCATCGTACTGGCCGCAGGTGAACTGCCCTGGTGCGAGCACGGCCGCCCGGACGACGGGTTCGGGTACTGGTGCTCGCTGCGGCCGGACGTGATCATGTGCGCGTTCTGCTTTGGTGCGGCCCAGGCGATGGCGGCGCCGGAGGATTTCCGGTGCAGCGCGTGCGGCGGCCCGGCACCGGATAAGGACCGTGACGTCAGCGTGGCCGCCAGGCTAGCGGACTGGCTGGGCGTTTACTTCTTCTTGTGCCGGCGGTGCTGCGCTGCGGACGCCGCCGGCTAGCCGTCACCGGGCCAGGCGATCCGGGACCACCGGGTGGCCCTGCCGGACGATGAGATCGGGCTCGGTGAGCTGGCCAGCGTCAGGCTGCGGAAGAACACGCCCGGGATTTACCGGCTCGACCATGACCCGGGCCAGCACCACGGCCAGGCCATCGCGCTCGCACTGGGCACTCACGACCTGCTAGACGCCGATACGAGCGCTGAGCAATGGATCGCCTGGGCACGAAGGCGGGCCATCGAATGCGGGGCGATCACCGGAGAGGCGCCCGGGGCCGCGCCCGCTCGCCGCGATCGGCGCGGCCCGGGCTATCCCTGAACCGCAGGACCCGCGGGACGCCCCGCTTGAGGGTGTCGTCCTTGATGCTGTCGCCATCGGCAAGGCCGCCCGGGACGAGATGTTCCGGGCATCGCCCGATGCGAGCCACCCTCAACAGCCGCTAGGGCCGCGCTCTCCCGTCATGCAGGCCACCCGAGAACGGCGGCTGCCTCGCGTTCGCCGCCCGGCGGCGGCCTTCCTCGATCCACGCCGGGATCGCCTCCGGGTCGGCCCCGGCCTTGCGGCACAGCATCGCCGCCTGGCGGGCGAGCGGCCCGTCCAGCTCTCCCTCTGAGGTGCCCTCGAAGATCCCGGCCACTTCGGCGAGCAGATCGGCCCGGCCGCCCGCGAGCGTCCGGAGCCCGGCCACCGCGGCGGTCTCCTCCTCGCTGTTCAGGTCGCGCCACCGCGCCCGGCGCCGTGCCTCGCCGTAGAGCTCGGCGATGAGCAGGCGGTCAGCCTGCGGGCGCTTATCGACCATGTGTTCCAGGGTCGCACGCCGCTGGTCACTGCCCGGCCTCCGGAGGATTCGGAGCTATCCTCCGGTCTGCCAGATCACGTCGCCGCTTCGATCCTGGATAGTGACGGTGACCAGGGTGGTTGACCCGTCAGCTGCGGTCGCGATGCACTCGAATTTCGAGCCGGGATCCAGAGGGGGATCCTGCGGGCAGTTGACGGTGACCGCGACACCCAGCTGGGCCTTGATCCCCTTGGCGATGTCTGCCTGAGCCTGCGCGCGGTTGAAGGTCTCGTCGGTCGTGGTCGCGCTGCCGATCACCGGGACGGAAACCACGATGGCTAGCAGCCAGACGGCTATCGCCCCGGCGAGCAGTCCCCAGTCGGCGTTGCTCTTATTGACCCGTCTCAGCGCCCTCGCCCATAGGTAAACCCACGGGAGCAGGAGGCACCACCAGGCGAGGCCTGCCTCGACGGGCTCGCCTGCCGCCCTGAGAGCCTGGGCGTCCTTCGACGCGGCGAAGATGGCGAATGCGTCAGCGACTACCGCACCGATCAGCAGGCACTGCGAGACCCCGGCGTTCGGGGCTGCCAGCACCGCCACCAGGGCCGCCACCCCCAGCAGGATCAGCGGCGTCAGGGCAACAGCCCACGCCCATGGGGCCGGTGCTGATGGCGACCGGGCCCGAGGGAACGAAGCAGACGACGGCCCGGGAGGCGAGTCCGTGGCGTATGCCTCGCCATCTTCTGGCCTGTTCCGCTGCCGGTGCCGCCCCGTGCCGCCTTGCTGGCTAGGGAACGCGTCGTATCCGCCCCTGTCCGGCGCAGGCGCGTCAGCATATGGAGACCGGGATTCCTGCCTTAACCCCTGAAGCGGTTGTGTCTGGGGTCCCCACTGCCTGCCGTCCCACCAGCGCAGTACTTGCAGCCCGCCCGGGTCTAGGTACCACCCTGGAGGCGGCCCTGTCGGGGCATCGGCCTGCTGGTAGCTCATTATTCCCTCCCCTGCGCGGCCCCACTGCCGCGCTCTCCCGTTCAGAAGACGCGCAAAAGGCGGCAGTAGTGCGCAGAGGGTGCGAACCTGACGCCATCCCGTGATCTGCCCGCGTCCGAGGCAGCCCTTATCGCGGCTTGCGTGCAATGCCGGCGAGCGCGTACGCAGGACCCGGCGGGGCTAGGGGCGCGTCATGCCAGCCGCCTCGCCAGTTCCGCGACGCGACGGCGCCCGGGGGGACGAGTTCCAGGCCGGCGAGGAACCCCTCGACCTCGGCCGGCGAGTGGTTGTACAGGTCGGCGGCGGTGTACGCCTAGCTGAGTTGCTTCCATAGCGCCTCGTCGTCGCACAGCCCGTATGAGATCACCACGTAACTGCCGGGGGCGACCAGGTCCGCATACCCGGCCACGACCTCACGGGCCTGCAGGACAGGCAGGAGGCTGAGCACCAGGCCGAAGACGAGGCAGGCAGGCTCGGCCGGGTTGATGACCGCGCGGACGTCCGGAGGAGCGAGCACCGCGGCGGGGTGGGTGAGGTCCGCGTCGGCGACCGCCACGCCTTTGGCTGGCGCCCGGAACACGCTGGAGTGCGACACGACGATGGGGTCGTTATCGACATACGCCACGCGCGCCGCCGCGTCGGCCGCCTGGGCGGTCACGTGGATGTCCTCGATTACCCCCGTCCTGGTCTTGATCAATGGCGCCCCTGCGCCGAGATCGACGAACTGGGTCAGGCCCTGGCCTACTGCCCATGTGACCGCGCGGGCGAGGAAGTACCGGTTCTCCAAGGCCGCCATGCCCAGCGACGGGCAGATCCGCAGCAGATCGGCTGCCTGCTCGCGATCGGCGGGAAATGACTCATAGCCGCCGAGCAGGCAGTCGTAGACGCGCGCCACGTTCGGCCTGGTGGTGCCGGGGCCCGAGAATGTCATCCGGCTTGCCGTCCCCTCTGGTTCCGCTGGGCGCAGGGCTACAAACGATGCCCGATCTTGGTACCGAATGGTCCGGGAATGGAGATCCACGGGCCGCGGATGCTCGACCAGTAGAGGTTGACGCCGCGCTTGCCGTCGGCGCGTCCGTGCCGGTAGTTGGCGTGCGCGTGGCCGGCGTGGTATCCGGCTACGAGCGCGACGACGACGGCAATGATGATGAGGGTGGTCATGACTGACTGGTCCTTCCGTTGAGCGCTTGCCTGATCACGGCGGCCTGCTCGGCCGAGGGCACGCCGAGGTGGATGTGGAGGTCCCGGAACCCGAGCGCGGGCCGCTCGGTGTCACATACCGCTGTCAGATTCGCGCCCCTTGGGGGCAGGCTTATGACAGCTACGTTTGACACCTCGCGGACGTACCGGAACTGCCACCCGGCCGCTCGGCGGGCGTCCCTGCGGTCGGCCCACCTCATCAGCGCGACGACCGCAGCGAGGGTCAGGACGCCGCAGGTGGCCGATACGGCGATCACCTCGACTATGTGCTCGGCGATCCACGCGAGCCCGTAGACGGCAGCCAGGGGCCAGACGGGTATGGCCGCACCGCCGGCACAGCCTGCGCAATGTAGCCCCGGGCAGCTCATGAACTCACCTGCTCTCGCTCCTGGTCGCTGCGGTGCGGGTCCGCGTCGGCGGCGCGGGCTGCTGCGCGGGCGGTCAGCTCGGCGTGGCGCCGGATCGCGCCGCGGATCCGGTAGGCGATCCGTGCGGGTACCCGGAACCGGCGCCCGGTCCCCTCGCATTTGCGGCATTGCCGGCGTGCTGACCGCCGCAGCCGGGCCGGCTTGCTTCCCCATCCGCCGCACCGGCGGCAGGCCTTGGTGGGCCGGATCAGGCAGAACGCCGCGTACAGCGGCAGCCCGGTCAACGCGGCCAGGATCAGGTTCGTCATCGTGTGTTCCTCCTCATCCGTTGTGCGGGCCCGGGCATGATGCCAGCCCGGCCGTGAACCCGGCGCCGTAGCCGTCCGCGTATCCCTGGGGGTAGCCCCGCTGCCAGCCCTGCTCGAATCCCTCCTGGTAGCCGTCGCGGTGGCCGTCCCGGTAGCCCTCCTTGAACGCCACGCAGACCGGCCGCATGCAGTCGTTGTCCGCGCACGACTGGTACTCGTGCGGCGGGCGGCGCGGGCGGCTGCCCTTCGGCCGCTCCGGGCTCTTGTGCTGCTGCCTGGCCTTGGCCTTCGCGGCGGCCAGGCGCGCCTCGTAGGAGGCCTTCAGCCGCGCGGCGCGGGCCCGAGACCGTTCGCGTTCGCGTTCCCGCACCGCGGCGATCCGGGCGCGTTCCCGTTCGGCCCTGGTCTGCCGCGCTGTCTTCGCGGCGCGGGCACTGGCCTTCCTGGCGAACGCGGCCCGCCGTGACTTGAAGTCGCTTTTCGGCCGGCACACGTGGGTCAGCGGGTTGCCGTAGTCCTTCCCGCACCGCGGGCAGGTGCTCAGCGCGGGCGCCAGCTTGATCGTGGCGCGCCGCCTGGAGTTGGACCGGCACACGTGCCGCAGGCCCTCGCGGGGCTTCCCGCAGCGCCCGCACCTGGCGTTCAGTCGCGGCCTCAGGCTCACCGCCGCCGCCTCCCATGGGATCGATCCGGACCAGATCCGCCGCTAGCGCCGCTACATCGCAACAGCGCAGGTCACAGACGGTGCGCCGTGTAGCGGCGGTGCGGGGGCAAAGCCGCTGGCCGCAACCTGTTGCGCTACCGCGACGGATCACCGGGGCTGCGCTACGCATCGCGGCCTCCGGCGAGCTGGTCGATCTCGGTCCGGTAGGCGCCGGAGCGGGGGCCGTCGCCGGTGCGGCCGGTCTCCCGGACACCGCGCACGTTGACCGTCAGCGCCCGCAACTGGCTCGCGACCGCGTCCTGGGTGATGTCCGCGTACGCCTCGGGGAACGAGCCCGCCAGCCGCTCGGCGATCGTCGAGCACCACAGGGCCTTGGCGTCGCCGAAGATGGTCAGCACGTCGTTGAGGAGCCGGCGGGACTCCTGGCTTTCCAGGTCCTGGCCGAGGGCGTAGCCAGTGATCCGGCCGGCGTGCTCGCGCATCGCCCGGGCCCGGGCGGCGATCTGCTTGGAGGCGGGCAGGTCGAAGCCCTGGGCGCGGACGATCTGCGGGGCTTTCCCCTCGCCCCGGAAGTACATCAGGCCCTTGTCATCGAAGCCGAACATGGTCGCCCGGATGCCGGCCTTGTACTGGCTCGTGCCCAGGACCATGTCGTTCTCGGTCTGGCCCATCACCTTGAGGCAGAACCGCAGCACCGCGTTCGCGGAGATGCCGGTCGGGATCGATTTTGCGTCGGGCCGCTGCGTAGCCAGCAGCAGCAAGATGCCCAGCGCCGGGCCGCGCTTGGTCAGGTCGGTGCAGATCATCTCGAGCTCGTCGCCGTGCAGCGGGTGCTCGAAGGCGACCTGGCACTCATCGATGGCGATCGCGATGGGGTGCAGGCCGAGGCGCTTGTCGGCCGCCAGCTCGGGGGTGACCTTGTTCTCCGGGCAGCGGGCCGGGTCTTTCTCGCCGAGCTCGCGGATCATCTTGGTCCGGCGGCGCATCTCGCTCCGCAGGGCGCGCATGTCGGCGACGAGGTACTCCATGTCCTCGGGCTCATCCCCGGCCCGGTAGCGGTGCGCGACGGCCCGCAGCGGCGACAGGTCGCCGGTGCCCTTCAGGTCGTAGGCGTGGATCTCGCTGCGGACGTCCAGGGCGCAGATCAGCAGCAGCAGCCGCAGCAGGAACGTCTTGCCCATCCGGGGCAGGCTGCCGATGATGATGCTGGCGAACATCAGGGTGACGCTGACGACCCGGCCGCGCGGGTCAACAGCGAACGGGACCGGCTTGAACATGTCCGCCGCACCGCGCTTGGCCAGCGGCCACGGCGGCATCTCCGCCGTGGTCATGTCCTCATCGGACACGTACAGGCTCAGCGCACCCGGGTGCCGCTTGTGCATGGTCTCGGGCCACACGCAGCCCAGCGGGCGGCGTAGCCCGGATGCCAGGTTCTCCCGCTTCTCCGATACCTGCCCCGCGGTGACGCCGGGCGGGAGCTCGGACATCGACAGCCACCCGTTCCCGTCCCGCGCGATCGGGCCGATGGGCACGATGGCGTTCTCCGGGTCCTCCCGCAGCGCCTTGTTCAGCTCAGCGATCCCCAGCCCGGCAAGCGCCCGGATCACCCCGGCCAGCGTGAGCATCTCATACGAGGTCGGCACCGTCGCGGACTCCACGATCGGCTTCTCATCCGGCCTGCCCGCCGCCGCCAGGAACGGCACCGCGGCCAGCCCGATGGGCACCCACAGCAGCGGGAGCTTCGCCGTGATGACCGCCGCGAGGACCAGGACCAGGAAGTGCGCGGCGATCATCGCCGGCACCCGGAACAGCCGCGTCTGCTTCCCTTCCTTGTGCATCTGCAGGTAGGTCCGGATGTCCCCCGCCTCGATAGTCAGGCCCCGCAGGTACGCCTGCTCGGTGGCGAACGCCCACGCATGGAAGGCCACCTCCAGGCGAACCACCCCGACCGCTGCCCACACCAGCGCCAGCGGCAGCATCCTCGGTGACCTGACCAGGTGGAACAGGCTGATGTGCCGCCACCGGCGCAGCCGCCACCGGACCGCCTTGGCGATGCCCGCGCGTGTCCGCAGGTGTTCCGGGATGATGTCCCGCAGTTCCCCCCGCTGCCCGCCCGCCCGCCGCGGCTGCGGCTGCTGCGGGGCGGCCTTACCGGGGAACGGGACGACGGTTCCCTCGATCGCGTCGTCCCCGGCCGGGTCAGGCTCCGTCCAGCCGGCGCCATCCTGGCTTTCGAATGGCCACTCGGCCATGATTGGTCTCCTTCACCTTCGGGTGGGGAACCCGGCGCCGGGCTGGCTTTCCAGGGCATGAGCCCGGCGCCGGGAGCTTGGCTGTTCAGTTGTCCGGGGGCGGTTCCCCGGTATCTGGCGGGTGCTGTCCGTTCATCCCGGCGAGCGCATGGCTGCGCACTTTCGCCGCCTGCGCGCGGGTTAGCCCGAACCGTTCCGCCAGCTGGTTCTGCGACCACGGATTCCCGGCCGCGAGCGTGGCCCGCAGCGACGCCACCGCGGCGGCTTCGGCGTCGGTCGGGACGGGCGACGAAAATGCGTCACCGCGTGTCGGATCTGCTCGCCTCGCCGACGCTCTGACCAGCATCATCAGCAGTTCGTAGCAGCCGACGAAAGCGAGCGCTGGCCACGCTGCCCACAGTGCCCCTGCGAGCCCGTACGTGACGCCGAACGCGACGTTGGCGGCGAGCGTGACGCCGATGCCGGCACCGAGCAGCGACCACGCGAGTTTCGGCGCGGCCTCGACGTGCCGGGCGGCGTCGAGCACGACCATGCTCGCGGCCACGATGATGCCGTCGATCACGACCGGGTAGAGGTGACCCCGGACGCCTCGCTCGCCGTGATGGGTGACCACCTCGACGGCGTGCCAGTAGGAGATGTAGGCGGCAACGCCGGCGACGGCGACGACAGCGAGCACGGTTGCCCACCGGACGAGCCAGTCTCCCCGCAGCCTGACGGGCCGGGCGGCGCGCTCGGCTGCCTTGCGCTCGCGTTCGGCGATGCGGATAACGGAGATGTGCCGGGCACGCCACAGCTGGAGTCGGCTCGGGCCTTGCCTGTGCGGCCAGCGGAGCCAGCGAGGGGCGGTCATCACACGCCGCCCTGCATGTTGCCGATATGGGTCCACAGCCGGCGGATGTCGTTCTCCAGCTCGCGGATACGCTCCTCGGCGGCGGCCAGGTCCTGACGGAGGCCCCGGGTCGTGGATTCGTCGTCGTAATGCCGGTGGTGCTTCTCGGCATAATCGCCGTCATGGTCATGGCGCTGGTCGGCGTAGTCGCCGCGGTGATCGTGGTCGGCGTACATCACTCTTCGCCCTCCTGCTGCCGCCGCCGACCGAGTTCGGCGAGGAGCGCGTCGGTCCGGGCGTCGCCGATGTCCTGGTGCTCGCGGTGCTCGGCGACCATCCGGGCGCGGAGCTGGTGCAGCTGGCGCAGCATTGCGTCGATCGAGTCCATCACCTGGTTGCCTGCGCGGGTCACGCTGGCATCGGCCTTGCTGTCGTCGCGGGCCATCCACATGGCCAGGTTGACGTTCAGTACGCCGAGCTCCTCGTCGAGCGGAGTAGCGAGGTCGCCGATGGCCAGGCGCTCTCTGGGGATCTGGTCGTAGGGGAGCATCAGCGGGCCTCCTCGGACGCGGCCCGCTGGGCGGCCCGGTAGGCGTGGGCGCGGTTCTCCGCGGCCAGGCAGGACGGGCACGGCTTGCGGCCATGGCGTCGCTCCCGGCGGGCGCGGGCCTCGGTGCCGTGCGGGCGGATGTCATAACGCTGGCGCGGGCCCCGGTCCTCATTCGGGACGAGGACGGCAAGCTCAGTGGGAGCGCTCACGTCCTCACCACCCTCGGCCGCAGCCGCAGGAACCCGCCGTCACGGACGGCAGCGCGGATGAGCCACAGCACCAGGGCCGCGAGCGCGAGCACCAGGGCGAGCGCGACGAGCCCCAGCACGGGCACCGACACGGGCTGGCCGAGGATGACGGCGCTGATTCTCGCCCGGGCTGACACGACCAGGCCGGCGAACGCGAGGACAAGCAGCAGGGGATTCACCGCGCACCCCCGACTACGTGCAGGTGACGCGGGCACCGAGGCCGAGCCGCCTCCCGGGTGCCGAGGATGCTCTCGCGGCCCCGGTCGTAACCCATGTCGCGGACGGCCTCGAGGAGGGCTTCCTTGATGGCCACCAGCCCGCGGAGCCCGGCGACCTCGGCCTCCAGTGCGGCGAGGCGCTTCTCGATGCTGGTCATTGCGACCTGCCAGCGCGGCTATCCGCCCACCGCTGAGCAGCGAGACGAGTCGGCAGCGGCGACGGGGACTGCTCGGTGACGTTGGGGCTTTCCACCGTCGCCTGCCAGCCGCTCCCGTCGGCGACGCGGGTCACGGTCAGCACCAGGCCGTTCAGGTAGGCCCGCCACACGGCCCGGTCGGACGTGCGCGCCCACGGCTCGTCACCGGGACGGGAAGCCCCGGCCGCGTGCCTGCCGCGCGGGCTCACCGCGCACCATCCGGGATGTCACGGACGATGGTGGCGTTAGTGAACGCGTCGAGCGTCTGCAGGACCGCGATCATCTCCGGGCCGGTGATCAGGCCGCGGCGCAGGGCGCGTCCTAGCCTCGCGACGTGGTCGCCTTCGGGGGTGCACGGCTTGCCCGGCACTTGCCAGCACTCACCGCAATTGGCGCGGCGCGCGTCCATGCGGATCTCGTGCAGCGAGCGTGTCGCCGGCGGGCTGGCGACAGCGCCGGTCATTGCGTGCCTGCCCGCGCGGCCATTGCGTCGGCTACCTCGGTGAATGCCGACCCAGGGCCGGCCCAGAGCTGCAGGTCGGCCGGCGTGACCCCAAGGGCGAGGAAGATCCGGACGGCCTCCTCGATCAGGCGGGGCGAAGCGGCCGGCGGCGGGCCGCCGCGACGGCGAGTGGCAGGACGCCGCGGTCGAGGGACCTGTGTTACCTTGTCCATGAGCTTGGTCCTTTCTTGCGGAGAGGGCACGGCTACTGCGCAGCGTCGGTGTGTCAGCACCGGCGCTGCTGTCGTTAAAGGACGTGCGGGACATTCAGGCGACCGCTTCGGAGCTGTGCTCTGCGAACCAGTCCCGGGCGATCTGCTCAATCGATCCGGCTTGCTTTGGCCGGGCTGACGCGAGTACCGCGTTGATAAAGCTCTCGTAGGTAGACCACTGACCACCTGGGGTGACGACCGCAGGCATGTGGCCGTCGTCGTGCCATAGCCGCAGAGTGTCTGGAGACCTGCCCAGGCGCCTCGCGGCTTCAGGAAACGGAATCAGGCTGTCGTTGCGCGCCGCTGCGGGGCTTCGGCGTCTCGCCGGAGACGTCCGCGTCTCTGTGGCGGTAACCGTCATGCTCGCCATCCCTCAGGGGAATCGCCGGGGATTCCGGCTCCTTCCCACACGCTAAGCCAACTTAGGGTAGCAAGTCAATAACTTGTGATCCTAAGTTGACCAACCCGGGGACCAAGCGCTGGTCACTTGTAATATCAAGTCCATGTCAGCCGATGAGTTCCCATATCAGCGCGTCGTGGACGGCGTGCGGCGCGACATTGAGGATGGCCGCTTCCCTGCCGGCGAGCAGATCCCGTCGGAGAACGATCTAGCCGAGGCATACGGGGCGAGCCGGAACGTTGTACGCCGGGCACTTGCGATTCTTCGTGCCGAAGGGCTGATCACCACCGGCCAGGGACGGCGGGCAGTCGTCCGGCCGAGAGTGCGTGTCGGGATAACCGTCACCGGGTCGAACTACAGGCGGCACCGCGGCCTGGGTCTCCCTGGCTTCAATGCCCAGGCGCTCGAGCAGGGCCAGCGGCCCCGTCAGGAGATCCGCGAGGTGGCCCGCATCCCGGCCCCGCCCGAGGTAGCGACCAGGCTGCACATCGGCGAGGGCTCGGACGTAATCGTGCGGCGCCTCACGTTCTGGCTTGAGGACATGCCGGTGGCCCTCCATGATGGCTACTTCGCCGCGGACCTGGTAGCCGGGACCGCCATCGAGCAGCCGCGCAGGATCCGGGGTGGCGCGCACGCCGTGATCGAGGATCCCGAGGGGTCCATCCGCCGGCATATCGCGCGTTCAGTCGATGAGATTTCGGGCAGGATGCCTACACCGGGCGAGGCGCGGGAACTGGGGTTGTCGCAGGGCGTTCCCGTCTTCCGCATCCTGCGGACGGTCTACGACACCGAGGGCCGCCCGCTCGAAGTGCAAGATTCGGTTGCCGCCGCCGACCGGCACAACTTCCGGTACGAGGTCGAGATGGGATAAGGCTATGAACGGTCGGCTGCGCATCGGGGCTTGCCTTTCCTTGTCCGGCAGGTTCGCGCAGTTCGGCCGCCAGGCCGCTCAAGGGCTCGAAACCTGGCGTTCCCTGGACGGCGCCGCGGAGATCCTTGTCGAGGATGATTGCAGCGACCGGCGGACGCTTGAGACGGTGCTCCCAGGCGTGGCCGCGCGCAGCGACATCCTGCTCGGGCCGTACTCGACACAGCTGATGCGCGCAGCCGGGCGCATCGCCGCGGAGTCCGGCTGGCTCATATGGAATCAGGGCGGTTCTGGCGATGACGTCGAGGAAGCACATCCAGGTCACGTCATATCGGTGCTGACGCCGACGAGCCGGTATGCGGAGCCCTTCCTCACTAAGCTCGCCAGCGAGCCGGGCGGCCCGAGCGATCTCTGCATCGTTCAGGGTCCCGGCAGCTTCGGGCGGCAGGTAACGGAGGGGGCTGAGGCGATCGCCCGCCGTCTCGGGATCCCGACGGTGCGCACTGCTCCCGATGACCAGATCCCCCCGCCTAGCATGTCGGCGGAATGGGATCTTTTCAGCGCGGGGGTGTTCGAGCAGGATGCTGAGCTCGTGAGCAAGGTTCTCCGCTTGCCGGTCCCACCGCGTCAGGTGTGCGCCATAGCAGCGGGCGTCCGCGAGTTCGGCCACGCTGTCGACGACCCGGAGGGGGTCTTCGGAATCGCCCAGTGGTTCCCCGGTAGAAATGCTGAAGTGGTGCTCGGACCATCCGAGAGCGATTTCGTCGGCGCCTACGCTGGCCCTGCGGGCACAGTGCCGGATTACCCGGCGGTGCAGGCCGCTGCGGGAGCGGTCATCGCTACCCACTGCGCGAGAGTGGCGGGTAGCACGAGCCGTGATGACCTGTGGGCAGTTGCGGCCAGCCTGGAAACGTCCACTTTGTTCGGGGACTTCAAGGTCAACCCTCAAAGCGGAGCCCAGGTGAAGCACAGGACAGTTCTTGTGCGCTGGACAGACGGTGAATTGGCACCTGCAAGCGCACCGACGAGTTGATAAGGCAGACCCAGGGGAGTGGTGGCGGGATAGCGCGTCTTCCTACGGTGCCGAGCTGGCCGACTGGGAGCCGTGATCGACGGACGCATTTTGGACGCAGACGGCGAGAGAACAGCCGCGGACAGGCTCGACTCACCTCTACACCGCCACCCATCCTGACGTGCCGATACGCGGCCTAGCGCGACTAGCCGCGACTACGCCCTACGGCATACAGAGGTCTTGAAAACCATTGTGGCGGCAACGTCACCGTGGGTTCGAATCCCACGCCCTCCGCTCAGCCTGATAAAACCATGCCTGACCTGGGCTTATATGCTTCCTTCCTCGGTTCTCGCCTGGTC